>Ga0307512_10003062_pt1 | contig 20028 bp, 14 predicted proteins | sample 14_EM_MG_FD_200267 | JGI IMG/M metagenome (GOLD analysis project Ga0307512, IMG submission 200267) | Populus trichocarpa ectomycorrhiza microbial communities from riparian zone in the Pacific Northwest, United States - 14_EM | ecosystem: Host-associated > Plants > Roots > Unclassified | place... | reverse complement strand
GTTATCCCCGTCACCTCCTCCCAACACCTCACCCCCTACGGCCGTTTCGTGAAACCCAAAGAGCAATGGCCGACTACGAGAGATCTTCACAATCAGCTTACCGGACCTATAAACACTCCGGGGAGCGCACTTCAGACTGGGTCAGTCGCCTTCCTCCCAAACACGCGGCACAGTTTTTAGACCCAGCTATGCCCCCGTCAGACACGGAGTCAGCAATCTATTCGTCGGATTCCGACGCTGAAAGTCACCGTTCAGTACCGCCACGCTTCGTCCTTCGTTTCCCTGATGGGAGAGAGGAACGCGTGTCAGACGCCTACCGTTCGAATGCCAACGTGTCTATGCGGAACGCTAGGTCGAGGGCCACTTCAGGTCCCGTGAACAACTATGGTCCCCCCTCATCACATCACCACTCGCGCTCAATGTCCCTGCACCCTACTACGGGTCACCCCCAAATGCATCCTAGGGTTTCGGGGCCTCTCTTTCGACCCCACACTTCCAACGCCAACGTCCGGCCCCAGGAGGAAATCCGGATTCGGCCACCTCAACGGTCTATGACGCCCGGAACAGCCGGATATGTCAACTCAAGGTCCGCTCGCAGATCCTCTGCCCAAGTACACACACCCCGGAGTTCGTCCGTCCTGGCACCTACTCCGCGCCGGGCGTCAGACTCCCCGCGCAACGGTCCAGCCGATAGTTGGGTCGTGAACCACGGTCCCCCTGAGGCGATTGTCTACTCTAATTCTCACCCTCCGTCGAAATACGACATGCCCACACGCGACTACTCTGCCAACGGCTACCGCCCTTATTCGTCGTCGAAACTTTCGAGACAGTCGATCATGGGTTCCCCCACTTCGCAGATATCACAGCTGACTAAGGAAAACACGATCGCCAACAGTCACAGCCGGATGCTTTCACGGGGCGTCATAGACGATAATTGGTCGGTGATTGATGAAGATGAAGAGTGGGAAAAGGAGCAGCAACGCGCCGCTTACCGCCGCGGACGCACCTCTTCTCAATCTTCCACCTCTCCCACCCTCACTCATTCCCGCTCTCGCACCACTTCTTCATCGAGCCGGAGCAATCATTACGTTCCGGGTCCCAAGGCCCAGATGTCGGTGAGTTTTGTCATTCCCACATAGATGGCTGGGCGCATATGCTTATTGTCGGTCCGTAGGCTCCTGGACCTCCTCCTGCTCATTCCACGGGGGCCGGCTCGATGAAGCGTCCCTTCTTTTCCCGACTATTCAGAACTGGCAGCGATAAGAATTTGCCAATTATCACCGCTCCTCCCCCTTCTAACCGTCTTCACCGTCGGCACTCCACGGGCGACGGTTCGCGCCGATGAACATCACAAAGGTTAAAATTTCAGAAGCACAAGTTAATCCAGTTGTACATTTAACCAAACTCTATGCCTTCGTATGCCAGAGAGATAAAAGTACATAGTATACCGTATGCCACAGCTTGTCGTTGTGTAGATACCCCCTTATGCAGAATCACTTCTTGGGTTTTTTGGGTTTTCAAAGTTCTTTAATCTGCATAGACAATCATAGAACAGAAGTATATTGACATATGCACCAAGTATGTACGTCCATGTATACCTCATGCCAGATCGTGCACACCCAAATAGACGGATGTAGCGCAAAGAGTCAAACAAACAAAGAGAAAGAGAACAGACCTACGTAATCGAATCATCTAATTGGTGGATATACTGTGACTTTCAAAGAGAGGGCGAGTAGTGTGCGGGGATGTAGGAGGGAAACGAAAAGAAACAGGTGTCGCATAAGGGAGAAGTTGTAAAGTTGTAAAGAGGTATAAATTCACGGATTATGGTATGGCAGAAGCAGGTTGGAAAGCGGGCGAAAGCGGGATGAACAACAACTGGGAAAACGGCTGAGGTGAGAAGGTGATGAAACCTAAACGTGAAAGAGAAACGCGGGGGGTATGTTGACGATCAGTAGCTGCTCCGTCTACGATGCGAGCTTGACCGTGATTTTGATCTTGAGCTGTTGCGGTTGCCTCCGGCGAGACCGAAGCCGCCAAAGATTCGTTTGAGAAGCGTAGGTTCTTGTTTTTCTTGGTGCCGTGACTTCTCCCTCAGAGGTTGTTGCTTGTATTCTACTTTGTGGTTCTGTGGGTTCTGACAAATGGTTGATAAGCCTCGGCGATACGCGGTTAAGAAGCAATGTGTGGGGTAACATACCACGAGTTCAACCTTTCCACCTGGTGGAGGAATGATCACGTACTGCTCTCCGAGCTGCGGAGGGGGCAGGTGAACAACCTTGTTGCGTGAATCAGCTTCCAGGTGGATGAATCTCCTGCCGGTAGCGTCCCTATCCGTCGTGTACGCTCGACTTGTGGAGGAGGATCGATGGTGATGGCCGCGGTCGTGACGTGACGAATGATGGGAGGACTTTGAGGGGGATTTGTTGGATGAGCGGTGGGACGATGAGCGATGCTTGTCATGTTTATCGTGTCTGTCACGAGATGATGTTGGGAGGACGAGCGTTTGCCCAGAAAGCACGGGATTCACCATCGCCTGCTGATAAGCGGGCATCGTCATCGATCGAGTCGGGGTGTGTCGTGGTTCTGGGCGGACGTCTCTCGTCGTATGAGATCGCGCATTAGACTGACGTGTGGGCTTGGTTGGTGTAGTAGCGGTGGTAGAAGATGGGGCGGAGGTAGTGGATGAACGCGATCTAGGCGGACTCTTGGCCACCCTCCGAGAGCTCTGCTCAGGAAGCGGCTTCGTCGAGATGTATGTAGATGGCACGAATGGATTGCCATAACTTTGGGTATGATCTGACTGAGAAGATACCCAGTTAGATACTCTAAGCTGGGTGTTGATGTACTTCTCATAGGCGGCGGGGGAGTAGTCGTATTCCGTCATGACGGTGAAAGGGAGAGATGCTGCGGCGATGAAAGAAAGCGTGCAAGACTCGAGGCTACGGATTTAGGGTATCTGTGGGTTTTCCGTAAAACTGATGAGCGTGTGCCGCGGACTTGGGGGCCACGAATGACTGGGGCGGGCTCACCCTGTGACGACCGGATGCAGTTTCTGGAAGGAGGTGGACAATGGGAAAGGACGGAAAGCTGTACGGAGGCAGGAGGCTCAAATATCAATCACACCGGGGAGGCGTGCACTTCCTGCGTGTTACTAACACATGGTCAGTGGCAAGTCCCGCCATCCATCTTTGAGGAAATGGCCGCATTTCCGCCGTACTCACCTCTTTCCCTCTAAAGTGACCAGGGCCGCCCTTACAGAATCCTCGTCGTCGTCGACGGTGGCGTAGCCGAGGAAGGAGACAACGTATCCCTGTCCCGTTCTGTCACTGAGTCCAGCGAGTTCCGGGGTGTTCGGCAATTCCCGCGTGGCTGTGCCCGAGTTTCCCATACGCTTTGAATTCTATACGGCGTAGCACAGTTGCACACCACCTATTCTACCCTAATATCTCTTGAGAAGGTCTTGCCAGTACAAACTATCTCCATCCAACGTCCAGTTCCCCATCGTGTAAACGTACCCGATTACACCGAGGATGTACATGAAGACGATACCTGAGAATGGGGCCTGGGTCACAGCGAGATCCGGGTTACTGAATAGGGGGCACTCACTCAGTTTTCTATGCGGGAACGCCTGCAGCTCATATCCGATCTGTGGCAGTCCCATGAAGTTACAAAACATATGCGAGAACAACGGTGGATACACGGATCCGGTCCGAAGGAATAGGAAGGCGCAATGGTATCCGAACAACGTGGTGTATGCAAGCTGGATCACTGTACGTACGCAAATTCATACGTCAGACGGATCTCCAAGGCTTTGTGATCAACGAGCTCACATGTGATGAGCAGCGCTCGCTTGGCTGCAGCTACTGTTTTCCCCCCGTTAGTATACACCTCCCATGCGTGATGAAGATGGGCTATGTCACGTGAATACACAGACTTGACCTTGGGGAGAATGATATATACCCACCAAGGCCAAACAATAGAGGGGATAAGAATATCATCTTGTTCCTCGATGATCCTGCGAGATGATACACCGCCAGCACACAGGCCCGGAACACTAACTCTTCCGTAATCGGGCCAAAGAAATAGTTACGAATACCGACCCAGGTCCTGAACACCGGCACCACATCGTTGCCCCATGACCATCCCAATTGAAAGGGTAGCTTGGAGTCCAGAAACGTGGTGTACAAGGGCCCAAGGTAGAGGATCGGAGTAACGAGGTACGGTAGCAGCGAATGGTCTTCAAACAACGTAAGGCCTAGACGGGCCACGGTCGAATCGAACGCGAGGTTGGCATTCTACAGAGATGAGTTCTACTGAGTGGCGGTGGTTACCAGGTTTAGATCACTCACGTTCTCTAGATCGTCGACGATATGCCAGACGAGCATAAATACAACGGCGCAGCTCAGAATCGTGCTTGTAGAAGCTGCGAGCATCCTCGCTTTTATCACACTCGGATCGTCCCGTGTCCGGTTCTGGGACACGCTGGCATTCGGACCATCGGATTTTGAAGAATCCCCTAGTCTGGCATTTTTCGAGAGGTAGAGCGAGACAACGTAGGACGCAGAAAGGAAAAACGCGACTAGATTCGCGCCTTTGGTCGAGAGTGGAGGTACCGGGAAGACAAGTGGCATTCTCTTAACTTGATCAAGGAGGTGAATGATCGAGCTCACCCCTTCTTTTACCTTCTTTGGCCACCGCGATGGTACAAACCGGCAGCTTGGGTGAAGTGAGCAGCTGGGTCCGGGAATGATGAAGGACTTTGACAAAGGTCAAGTGCGCAGGATTTCAAGTCATCGCAAGTATCTTCACCGGACCGAGTCTGGTGTCTGATAGCTTCATTACCAGTAGTTCCAGGCGCATTGGGTCTATTGCATGGCTTGCATGTCGAGCCGAGACGACCATTTTTTCTTCAGATGATGAGGGTCACTTGGACGAGTTCTGGCCTGTGGTGTTCCATCCCCCCCGCATTGGTACCCACACATTGTGGCTCCTTGCCGTCACTGTGGATTCATCCGCTCCAACTCCAATAAACATTCATTCATAATGGGGACGGGATTAACGCATCAAAGCCCCACCGCCCGTGCCCAAGTTATGGTCCCCATCGCCACGCCTGAACGGCCCAACCCTCGTCATGTCCTCCGATAAACCCATCTCAAACGCCGTCAATTCTGCCAGGCTAACGGTTAACCCCGAGGATGACTTTCTTGATGACTCTGATCGTGTAGAGACCATCCCAGTCGAGAGGGATTACCTTTCCTTCAACTCTTCGAGGCTCAGAGCCAACCCCGAGGGCGTCTTTCTCGACGACGGCGGTCAGATTGAATATCAACAAATCACTACCACCACCACGAAAAAAGCGCTTTTTAAAGATACCGTCGATAAGCCAGCCACGAAACCCCACGACTTCTTTGACAACCTGTCGAACGTCGAGCACGACGCGTCGGATGCGCCGGAAGAATCGGGACGTTCCTACAGCGGGACCTGGCTTGACCTCTAACTAATTCAAATACACTCCGCGACAGATATCTGATCACACTCCCGGCACCGCCGGAAGTCAAGCATGATCGCGGAACGGGCACAATGCACTTCCCATTGTATCACTAGTTTGTTTTTCGTCTGTTGAATATGTACGAGTATACATCTACCCATTACACGTACACAGGTTTAATGCCGGTCTGAGGCAATCTGAGGTGTTACTTCTGATGGTGGAGGGGCTTTTTTGCGATTTCTGCTCGCAGTGTCACAAAGTCAGAACCACAGGCGTCCAGCCACCCACTCCCCGCAAGGTTCTGTGCTACCTGTCGATCCACCAAGTTTGATGATGCGTGTGTGCCTTTCCTGCTACACGTCAATCAGGGTCCAGAACGCTCCGCAGCTGACAAAAACGTGTCTCATGGAAACATAGCCACTTATCCATTTGGGGAATATGGCTGACACGCTGGGCACTGCGCCATTATTCTCACAGAATGAATGACCCCCGTAGGTTCACCCGCGGTACCTACTCGCCTCCGAAGCATCAGGAGCGCACGCGGGAGTTTCGGAAGGGATCCAATGACGTTTGTGAGATCGCTTTTAAATAAAGGCATGATAATTCGAACTTGGAAGTTTGAATGGGGCCAGATTACACGGCTAAGTGAAATGAGGGTACAAGCGAGATGAAAAAAAACATGAACTGAAACATGACTTCATGAAAGGCTGAAGTTTGTCTTATGAGTCGGCATCGGAACTCTTTTGGTGCTGCTTCAGCCTTCGTTCCTTGAGCTCGCGGTACCGGCGTATCACGTTCTCCCTTTCCGCCTCCATCATTGCCTTCTGAGCCATCGAAACGATCGCATCCGATTTCTTGCCTTTTCCTGAGGTGGTTACGATCTTCTTCGCGTTCCGTGGGAGATGTTTAAACTGCGGCGGTGCTTGAACGATATCGTTGATTCTTTTTGGAGCAGAGGTAGACGCTTTCTCAAATTCCGTTGAGGGCTCCTGGTCCTCGGTCCGATCCTGAGCGGAGTCGGATTTGGGTGTGATGACATTCCGGGGCTGTTTCATCTTTCTCGTAGATGCAGTCGGACCCGATGAACTTGAAGTTTTCCAAGACTTCTTATCAACCTTGTTGGACGTCTCCTTCGCTAACTTCCGCATATGGGCCGAGGACGACTGAACTGCGGATTTAACTAAAGGACGCATACTATCTTCGACGCGCCTATTTCACCGTTAGGGGATAGGCTTGGGTGAACGGCGTATACTCAACTTGTTGAAATGAGCTAGCGACTCGCCAGGTTGGATCCTCATCGAGGGGAACCTAGTGTCCTCTGTCGCCGCCACAGCGTCTGATCCCTCCGTCTTGAACTTCTTTCGAGATTTACGCCGAGAACCGGCTTCGGCGACGCACTCTTCATCCCGTTGTTTTCGCTTTCCAAGTGATTGTTTCCATTGAGAGCGGATTTGGGAAGAATTCAAAACACGAGCGATAGACTTTGGGATCGCCTCTTCGTGGAGATTCAGTGACGCGTGGGAAGGTGCTTGATCCGTCACCCTTCGAGTGCAGATTCTCTTAACCTCGTCAGAGGTAAGGTGGACAGAACCGACGGACATACCCCTCTGCTCGCTCTTTCTCGCGGACGGAACGTTTTGCTCGTTTATGCGGCATTGGGAAACGAAAGAAATTTTGATTACATAACGCAGATCATGTTACCAAATTAGGTGAATGTTCCTGATCGATCACCGGCATCCCAACAATTAGCTGAGTGGCCGTGGCCCTCATCCCGTAGTTATTGTCATTCCACACCCGCGACGGCATACCATGCATCGTCTAGGTGGCGTTGGAATCGCCGCGTTCGACAGGCAGAAGCTCTCGACTCAATCTTACGCTCACCTATCCAATCAACTATCGAAAACCCAGGTCGACAATTTGCAGGCACAACTCACCCTGTTTCGAGAATCCCTCCTTCGATTCGCTTCGACCCATCGAGAGGACATCAGAAAGGACCCGAACTTCCGTCATGCTTTCCAGCAGATGTGCTCCAACATTGGAGTTGATCCGTTGGCTGGTCCCAGGAAGGGGGGTTGGTGGGCCGAGGCGCTCGATCTGGGGGACTGGCAGTACGAGCTTGGCGTCCAGATCGTCGACGTTTGCGTCAGCACTCGCGAACGGAACGGAGGCCTCATCGAGATGAACGAGTTGGTTAGAACTCTAACGAAGTTACGAGGGCTAGGGGCAGGCGCAATTACAGAGGAGGACGTTATCAGGAGTATCAAGACCCTCAAACCATTGGGCGCCGGATACGAGGTCATCGAGATGGATGGAGGAAAGAAGATGGTCAGGAGTGTGGTCAAGCAGCTGGACCAGGACCAGACAATTGTCCTCGCGGTGGCACAGGCTCACGGCGGGAAGGTGGATGAACAAATGCTGGTACGAGAGCAGGGTTGGACAGGAGCGAGGGCGCAGACGGCACTGCAGAACATGCTCCTCCGCGATGGTCTGTGCTGGTTAGACGAGCAGGGCGAAGGAAACACCGTCCTCTACTGGGTTCCATCGGCGATGCAGTGGGATCCATGAATGGCATTATCTTTGTGTGCTTCCATCCGTGCCGTAATCGTTCAACATTCCTTTTGTGAGTATGGGGCGCGTTCCTGCCGCTTGGATTTTCACGACTGAATTGGAGTTCTAGTGTTTCTCCCTGCGACCGTCCCACGCTTCATCATCAGCCAAAGATACACCGTATTCGTTGGGTGATTAACTTTCATTACATATTCAGTCTTCCCGCTTGCCTCTGAGTCGTCAGCATGCCAACGGGCGCTTCACGTCGTTCCCCGAGCCTCGTGAGTCTCTGCTTCTTTCGTTCAATCTCCTGACGCTGAGGGTTGCCCAAGTACTAGAACGTTCAATCCGTCGAGAAGCCGATGCGCAGCTTTCAGCAATCAATGTTGGAGCGGGACCTTCTGACTTGCTGCGATGTTATGAAGTTCTAGCCGTCGATCTGTACCTCCATTTGAAATAGAGACGCCAGTCACCCCACGATCTTAGTCCAAATGTCACACGCACCCCTCATGCCTTTTCTCAGATGCCGCCACCCTCGACCCGGGTTCGTGGACAGTTTGGCTGGGAAAACGTTCAAAATCCGCTTCTGGTATAATCAAACCTTATGGTATGCCTGGGAGTGAAACCGTACGTCCTCATTGATATTCTTTTGGAAACGTGACGGGAAAATCGCCTCCGTTCCACAAGTTCCCACAATCATAGTTTTGATTTCGCTCGTGAGACGTCGATCTGAGTTTAGACAGGGGCAGGCTAGTTACCAATGCACTCCTGCTGTCCTCCAAGGGCAGCACGGATCCGCCGACGGTTTCTCAACTGGTCCGGCTCTCGTCGCACTTGATCCTGTTTCATTGGCGCCGCGATCCAGTCGATGTCTACAGGTCAATCAGCCTGAGCTATTCGGAAATTAAAATCGATATATCCTTTTTACACGCCGAGTAATTTTGCACCCTCTAACCTTACGACCGAGAAGGATCAAATAGGGCTATTCAATGGTCGTCGCGGTGATTCTCTCCTGAACGTCTCTTACCTTCTCATGTGATCGAGACTCGGAATGTGATGACCCGCCGCCTTTCTTTGCACTGCCGATACTGTGTTCTCAGGCTGACTACGGTCGCAAACTAGTTGGATCTGCCTGACTGGATCAATGTCGCCCCACAGGGGCGCCGGACTGGCAGCTGTCGAGCTGAGTTACGGTCCCCCAGGCTTCCCGCCTTCCTCCCATTGTTTGTATCGCGTTAGCGATGATGTCTTTCGACATGGAAGTGCGTATGTTTTGGAGGGTGGTCAGCCTTTTAGCCCGGCTCGAGGCATTTCATCACCTCGTGTCTGGACACGGTCGTTCCAGGGGTGACCGGTGAACACGGTTTCACTGACGGTCTGGCCGGAATGACAAATTTCTTCTAATTAATTGGATCGCGGACGCATCAAGGCGTTTGAGGGCTTCCGTGAATGGCTGTTCATTCGCCTCGTGGGTGAAAAAAATATCGTTGAGCTAAATTTCATCTTCAGCCTGGACGTCCTCTCTCATACTTCTTAAATCCACTCATTCAGTGTTCAAGGAGGCATTCCGGTGATAGCCTCGAGGCACACACAGGTTTTGTGGTATCGTTTTACGGGTTCAGAATACATGGTACCTTTCAATTTTCTTCGCTTGGTTTTTTGGGCTCGGGAACAGTCGGCTAGGAAGTCGGCAATTTATTCGGCTCGCATCGGACTGGTTTACCTGATCGGCTCGATGACATGGACCTTGACGGAAGTAAATCAAGCATGATAGTCTGGAGTAGTCCGTTGTTAGAAGGTGAAAGGAAAGGTAGACAAAGGCAGGTTGTCATAGCGTTGTGGCCTTTACGGAAATCGCGCTAATCCTCTCGCTGAAGATACAACATTTGTGGGGAGCGCAAACAAAGGCGCGGGCCGGGCCGCCACACACCATCATATCGGTTCGCAAACTTGGAACCTCCTGACTGACCCCGAATAATTCCGCGGGCAAGTGTAATCTTAAACCGCTGCGATTCACTCGGCCGTTCTGGTATGTCTCAGCCTTGCTCGGTACGGGAGGGGGGGCGAACTGCTAACGCGCTGACGAACGGTTCAAGTCACGGCAAATTGGACACTAAAAATTAAAGGAAAGGACGTAAGCGAGCTCCATCAGAATATCGCTGACCCGGAGAAGTGTTACCGTTCTGGACCAGATTCGTCGGCCCATCCGATTGATGGACGCCCTCCCATTGCCGTGCTCTCGAAAGGCAAGGAGAATGGGTACGTTGACTGTATAAAATATAAAGTCCGACATCTTTCTACATCGTTTTTTCCTTGCTGCTCACTTGTTGGTTACATCCCGTCCATCCAACCCAAGTCCCATCGCTCTAAAACCCACACCTTCCACGTCGCTCAGGCATGCCAGCGGATCGTAAGAGCAAATCGAAGCGTCGACAAGACGACGGTCGGTGTTTTTGCTCCCGTCCCCGCATTCCGTCTCTGAAAGATGATCTGCATTCTTTTCTTCCCCCAGGCTTCAAGCAGTCACATTTCGATCTGAAATGGACTCCACCTGTGGAGTCCACTCTGCAGACAATCGAGTTCACCCCGAACGTTACACCCACCACCTTCACAGACGACAATCCCCCGCCGCTTAAACCCGCGACCGCCTATATCTTCCCTCCTGAAGAGGAGCCATACGCCAACGATAACCCCAAGCCTCGGGGTAGGAAAGGTTCGGGGTATATCCCTCGTCCGCCTAACGCGTTTATTCTATTCCGTTCGTCGTTCATCAAGAGTCAGCATGTGACCTCCGAGGTCGAGACAAACCACAGCACGCTCTCTAAGATCATCGGTATGACCTGGCAGAATCTTCCTAACGATGAACGCCGGGCCTGGCACCTCAAGGCCAAAGAGGCGCAGGAGGAACACAAGCGCAAATGGCCGCAATACGCGTTCCGTCCTGTCACCAACAAGGCCCAGAAGAAGAAACGCCGGGTAAGAGAAACGGAACCGAAAGACATAAAACGATGTGAGAAGATAGTGGAACTACTGTGTAACGGCAAGAAGGGCGACGACCTCAAGCACGCCGTCAAGGACTTTGACAAGTCTCACGTTCCCGAGTTCGTCACTCGCTTCGAGGCACCCATCACTGAGCTTGCATACCGTCGATCCTCCTCTGCGCCGCTCCCAGACACGGACTACGAGCAATCGAAACAATCGTTCAAGCCGTCTGCACTCCAACACCGCAAGCGGTCTTCGAGCGTCGAGCCAGAGGGTCTCTCCCCCGCGGTGGAGATCAAGTTACCGACGTCCGGTCTAGCTCAGTTCGATGCAACACTTACATTCGATTCGTCGCCTTCTACTCCGGGTCATTCAACTCCTTTCCCACAACCAGAAGGGTACATCGTAAGTTACCTCCCAATTTAATCATTCCGTGTACTGTTCGGGTGCTTTGGTTTTCTAATCAAACTTTATCCGCTTTATAGGATTTCAGCAACTATGCTTTCGGCGGACCTGCTGTTTCCGAATCTTTCGATTCGTTCTCACATTCCTTCGCAAGCGTCACTCCTTCCCCCCCTCCTCACGAGTTCGCTAACATCAGTCAATTCGTTTCCCCACGCAAACCATCTTACACACGTCTGTCGATCACGACAGCGTTCCTCGAGCAGTGGATGAACTCGCAATCGTCCCCGACTTCCGTTATGCCCGAATCTCCTGCATACTATTCATCGGGCGCGTCTAGCCCATCGGAGGCGATCACACCATACGAGGACAGCTTCCCACTGACTCATTGCGGATTCGAACAGCAACAACAAAGCGAGGAATCGTACGCATATGGCTCACAGGTTGCTGGTTATTCCTACGCGGATGTGCCTAGCTCCGTGCCTTCCCCGACGCCACCGGCTTACCCATACTACGATGTCCAACAAACGTTGAAGGATGGGTTCCAATATCCGTCGCATATGGGGATGGATTACCCGGCGTTCCTACAGCCGGCATACACTGCCTAATCCCTCCCCCATCAGTATCACCTCTGATGCACGCGGATGCGATTCTGCTCGTCATCCGCAAGTGTTTTTTCTTTCATCTATCACGATCTTGTCGAACTCGGCCTTCTCTCGATGTCTGTCTCCTGTCTTGTCTCTGTCTCGCTCCTCCTGTATCATTAGCCGCGCCGTCGTTGTCTCCGCTGGAAGACCCTGAACTGTATTTTTTCATCACCTCCCGGGTGCATTTCCCCCTCGATTATTTAATTTTGACCATCGGTCATTCCAAAGAATTATCACCCCTGCGATATACAGGTGGATACTCTCGCTCCTTTATCTCCGTCTCCTTCGATTTCGCGATCTTTCGTTTACTGCGACATCCGGTTCGCTTTTTCTATCATCCTCTCTTCCTCTGGTTCGTATACCTATTCACTTCGGCCTTCGTAACATATTTTTATTCTGTATATGCAATCTGTCTGTCCTGTGCTTACACCCATCCGTTCTTCCCTTGTGAGAGGGAAAGATACACGCTCGACGATGGATACTAGAACATTCCTTCTTTCTAGCGCGGCCGCGCGGCTGACGCCATTCCCCCTGCCTGGCCCTGGGTCCGGCAAACACTACATTATCTGCGATAGCATATAACGCGATAGCATATAACGCGATAGCATATAACGTGATCCCCGGAGCGGAACTTTCGTTTCCTTAGTTTCTTTTTCCCTCCCATTATTAGATCATAGAATATAATTGATTTGGTAATGATAAACCCCTCCCCATCCGGCAGACCGGAGTCGGATCTGGTCACTGCGAAGTCGGGCTGCGCGCGGCGGACTGAGACGATCCCGCTCTCCCTCCCCCTCCCCCTCCCCATCACGCGATAGGAATGGGAAAACGTGGACTCAGCAGATCCCATTTACAACAAACGCGCGCGGGGGTTCTCGGAGAGTGCGTACCCACTCCAGTCTCCGTCCAAGAAGGAGAAGATCCTCGATGACTCGGCTGGCCGGGTACGTACACATGTCATATAGAGTATATAGAGACGGTGTTGTATGAAAGATCCGTGGTATTGCACTCATAAATTCCATTTATTCAGTGGAGCCTGGTAACACGGTTGAATGAAGTTCGCCGCGTACATAACGAAGAGCGGGGGCATAGAACTGCTCCGCAGAAACAAGTGACCCACAGGAAAAAGACCACGGAAGGGTCACCTGAACTATCTCGGAATGAACGATTGGGAGAACCCCCGGGATTTGAATCAATGGCAAGGACGCAGTAGAAGGATTGAAAGAAGCCAATAAATCATGCCACGTCTGGTCAACAATGGGACCAGGAGGGCGAGGCGTGGAGGAAGTGAGTACGTTCGTAACGCCGTCAATTGAGATATCCTGCCTCGAGTTGTTCACATGACCATTTAGTCCTATTGAATCGCGGCGACCTCACGTCTGCGATACATGAGGCGGTCCGTGGTCGGACACGGACAATCCACTATCACCAAAGTAAAACATCCAAAGCAGAAAAGCACGACGAGCAGATAAGCCGAGTAGGTAGAACGGGGTGGTGACGATGAGCAAAAAAGGCCCCGAAGAACCGGGGACTTTACAAGCTGCCGTACCGTATAATCGACGGTTCATTAAGCAATTGGCGTCGGGAACCGGTTCGTAAGCGGTGCCAACGCTTCCCAATTCTTCTCTGGAAAAGAAAGGTCGAACGTCAGGGGGTAACACACATACTTCTGCTGTTTGTTTGCAAGGAGGTGCATCATGTGTTTGCAATTCAGCAGTTGGAGGGGGGGCCGAGATTTTCCATCACCAAGGTTTCTCATGAATAAGGTTTGGCGATACGCGTACATTGGCTTGCCCTAGCCGCTAGAGCCTATTGAGGGTCCCTTGTGTTGGTGGGGTAATCTTATCACCGACGGCTTGCCTCGGGCTGTTTCCCATGGACCCGACAGGATGAAAGGGAAGTAGGCACGGCGAGAACATCGTGGCAAGGACACTAGCGTGGCTTGGGGGGGTAAGGGTGTAGTACGAGCCGTAATCTTCGCATCCGCCCCAGCCGAATCATTGAATCCTCCTCCACGGACTACGGTGCGGGTGTTTCTACTCCCCTGTCATCACGAAAGATTTCTGCCTGGTGACGTTCAGCGAGACCGGAGTCATTAAGGAGCGTATCCTTTAGTACCTTTCGAAGGAGGCCAAGTAGTCATCAACATCACACCCTGAACACTGAAAGGATCATTGGAGCATGCTGGCATCATCTGTAGCATCATCTGTAATACGTCCCGGAAGTGGAGCAACGCATGTTTAGCAGGCAGAAGCCGCGCCACATTCTAATAATACACTGAACCCTGAGGCCTGAGGCCTGAGCCTTAGGCATTACCGACGGCAGACCGGCGAAAGGACGTGCTATTATACACGGGTGTTTCCCGGTTCCGTGATGTCGTTTGTAGCGTCAGATCAAATACTGGAAGATAACGGTGGCGAGCAAAGAGTGGGCCGAACAATGGCTTACCCGGAAGACCGAGAAGGTGGTAGCGGGTAAGACTGTTCTGGTTCCACCATCAAGTGAGAGCCATTATATGGTCACCAAATGAAATATGGCCGCGAGTGAGCTGGAGGCGAAACAGGGTATAATCATACGCAGGGTTATCTTGCTCGGCTCCCTGGTAAAGGGGTGTCAGGCAATCAGGCAGCCGACGAGAACGTCCGCTGATGAGAGGACAGATCAGGTCATTTTGAACCGCTCAACAGAACCAGTCCTGTGGCAACGAGGGCGGCGTGCTTAAAACAAGGTCTGGCATGTAATAGCCTGTGAGTCCCCCTCGAGTCATAGCAACTCCATTGAGTGACGACTACGCTCTCTATTAGCGACCGCCCGGGCCTGTGCCTTGAGCTAACTGTTGGCGTCGATGTAGCCAGATCAGACCGCGAGCAGTGCGTTCTGGGCACATTGTGTTAGACGGCGGGCGATCTGGAGGAGAGGAGGGTCATGCCAATTGCGCATCACTTGATCGAGAGCACAAAGGGCAAAAGATTTCAGTCACCTCACTCTATTCCAGATCACCATGGTGGCAGACTCATCCACCCATGGAATCGACCATCCCAACCAGGATGGACGACGTGGGGTTTCCATTGGATACGAGTTACTTTCCCGAGTGGATGGCTCTGCGCGTTTTGGGTTTGGTGGGCCACTCAAACATCCTCATCTGTCTCGGTTTTCTGATACTCCTACCTTCTATAGATGATGTGCATGTCCTGGCGTCTGTGTCGGGACCGATAGATGTCAGGCTGGCAGCTGAAAATTCCACAAAGGCCACCTTTGAGGTTTCTGTCAGGCCGTTGGCATCGATTCCTGGGACGGATGCAAAGGCTCTTGGTGCAACTATCAGATCTTTGCTTACACCATCCCTCTTGTTGACTCGTCATCCGCGGACGCTAATCCAACTGGTCATTCAACCGCTTTCTCCTTCGCTGATGGGTTCACCGAAGGTGGTACCTTCTCTTCACCCCGGCATTACGGCTGCGTCGATCAACGCCTCCTCGCTGGCTCTGATGAATGCGTCGGTTACCATGAAGGGAGTCGTCTGCGCTGTTGCGGTTGCTAGAACGAGTTCTAGGGAGTTGATTTTAAACCCCAGTACGGATCAACTGGCATCATCAACCGCTTCAGGCTGCTTTGCTTTCATATTCACAGCGGCAGAATTATCAAACGACCCGCTGCATGTCTCAGAAGTTTGGTCGAATTGGCAGTCGTCGCTCGGGTTTGATGTTACAGAGATGTTTGGGGCACGAGAACTGGCGCAGCAAGGCGCGAGACATATATGGGAGTTGATGAAGGAGAGCGTCAAGTCCGTTGGGGCACGTAGATCTGATGGTGGTGAGGTAAAGGCCGAGGTCGCGGACCGCCTTCCCGATGATAGAGGCGACGAGGACAAGATGGAGATTTGATTCGCTTAGATCCAAAGGTGAGTGAGTACTCCAATTTTGCTTCCGATGTTCATCCGCCGATGACGACCTTGTGGCTCAGGTGCCGGCCTATTACGGTACGGGGACTAAAGATTCTAGGGGATTCGCGTGCCGTTCTCAATGGATCACTTGACGCTTTGTACCCCTCTCCCAACATTGACTCAGAGTGGACGTTAAAGAGACCGGTCAATTTGATGAGCTTTGCTCCCAGAGATGGCAAGGCTGCGCCTCGTGCAGGCCGCGCGTTTGTCGTTGTCTTGGACACGAATGGGTTAACTAGCTGTATTCCCACCAGAGGATTGTACCAAAGGGTTGTGTGTATGTGGAACCCCAACAATACCAGCAAATAGTAGGAAATAAAAAAAAGTCCACGTGGCGCCCGTCCGGAGGCAGATTTCCTAATTAGCGCCTCAAGGTCAAGTTTTGAAGCGAGGCGGTTCAAGAAAGCTTAAGCTCGACGCTCTCCTCGACGGTGTAGCCTCTCTTTACTCTCTACCGTCACTGTCGACGTCGCCGTCAAAGAGGTGTACTGCGCAACCAAGTTGCAGTGGTCATCCAACTTATCCCGAGTCAAGGTCCGGCCATTCCGTCACCCAGACTGCCTCGAGGCTGTTCATCCACCACGGTTTCTTATCACGATTTTCTTCAACGAGGCGACCTAGTCGTCCGCCGCATAAATTCTTTTGCCGATGCCCGCGACTCCCTCGATGCCCCCTCTTGTTGATGACCCAGCTGGCAGACCACCCCACATGATGTCGCAACAGCCAACACCCATGAACCCATTTTTCGATCAGAGCACCCTCCCGCCCGGCCCCATAACACGTTGGCAAGGTCCCGGCCATCCTTGGGCCCACCACCCAGGCCAGGAAAGCCCTCTCGCAGCTGGCACCCTCAGCCCGTTGAGCCAGTTCAACCCAGGTTGGCATCAACCATCAACCTCAAATAGACCCTGGGCTTCACCCTCACAAACTTCAAGCACCATCGTTCCTCCGCAATGGAGCGGCACACCTTTCCATGGAGCTCAAGATCCCATCGACCCCACATTCACGGGGTATACCCAATCCGCTCAATCTGAAAGCACCGCTCCCACCCATCCTTGGAATTGGGCTCGCCAATGGTCGAGAGGGAACGAGCGATCCACTGCTTCGTCCGTAACATCTTCACCCGATTCTAAGGACTCCCCGGGAGAGCGTGCTCTTACACCTTTCCAAACGTTGTCTCGCCATGATTCGGCGACCACAATCAGCTCTGGTTTTTCAAAATCATCCACGACGACACCCGGACCAGCTTCTCAACCCCACCTCGCGCTGGCGACCGGTCGTCCGCCACAACAATGGAGAGCGGATTTCAAGATGCCGCGTACTGGCATCTCTGCTCTCATGCATCGGAAGAAACGCAGCATAGCATACCCAGGTGAGCTAAAACATGTTGCTGCGCGTAGTAATAATCGTCTGATGTAAATGCGGCGAAGCTCGACACAATCCCAAAGCAGTACTATCCCCCTATTTACGGTATAACGGACAGGATCCGCCCGTATACTGGGACATTCAGACTGGGCCGTCCACTGTCCTCTTCCGTGACCTCAACAGGCCACCGATGGCTGGAGAATTTACCCGATTTGTTTGCGAACCACCAGCACAGCTGATGCGGATATACCACGCTCGAATGCCTTGGTACACTGATGTGCAGGCTTTGAGTAATCCCGTCGGTGTCACGTTTGCGGACCTATTCAGTGCAATCTACAATGCGACGCAGATACAGATCGTCGATGCCGATTTTAACAACGACGAGCTGGATGACGAGGAACGGAAACGTATTATCGCTGCATACCGAAAGAGGGTGGGATCGGATCACGCCGAGGCTCTGAAAGGAATCCGAAGAGTTGATTTCTTGATGGGGAGGGCCATCTTCGAAGGTCTGGTAAAGGGAAAGGAAGGTCTCTGGGAGATGAAAACCACAAAGCCTATACCTGTACCATAACCTTGATGCGAAGGTGCGCGGACGCTGAAGATTGTATCTTTCTGGAAGGCGCGGACCTTTGCTCGAGTCAGCGAACTCTTTCTCCCCGCTCCATTCCCCTCTCCATTCTTGCCCTTGTCTGTTTTCTGCTATGATCCACCAGTCTGTTCTCTGTTGTTCCGTATTAGCCTTCCGATTCGATTTGTATGAATTCTGTATCATATGCCTGTAACGTATCGCGCTATTCAACACTTCCCCAACATTCATTATTCTTATTATACTTCGTTCCTATTCCCATCTTTTCACGCGATACTTTTCCTGATTTTCAGTTTTCTTGCAAACAGGTTTTGGCTTTCTCGTGTCGCTAGAACCGGTAGATAACGGCTCGACGTTGACGAAGCATCACGTACACATCACGCAAGTGAAATCTCGGTGATTTGGTTTCCTTCGAGGCTGAGTTTCAACCTTCCGCTTTCGCTATAACCCGTCGACGGGACAAGTGTGCACCAAAACCGAGTTTTCATACGTAAGGGTCGGACAGTAGGTGAAAGGGTGCTTCTCCTTCACCTATTGAAGTAAAATTGACCCTTGCTTGTCCGTAAATTTGACCCCTCTGCCGTAAGGGCGAGAATAGCCGAGGGCACACATATTTATCACGCCTGTGACAGAAGCAACGACGCAAAGCAACTAAGGTCCAAGCGAGCAGGGCGGAAGTCAGTGACGACATTTGACATTAGCTATGGTACCACCCACATCTTGGAGTCAATATACAATAAATACGCAACTCCGCTGAGATCGTGGGCACACTTGTCGCAGATCCAAAAGGGTTTTTGGAGGTCTCGGAGAATATCTGGGAAACATCGCTAACGGGCGAGGAGAACGCGCAGGAATACGAAACGAAGTCATCCCATCCCCAGAGCCGTGTTCGCCGTGGGGTCTCTCTCGTTTCACTTGCCGTACGTATAGGTCACCGGTTCATTGACCCACTGACTCCATTACGAACGACACGTTCAGATGTGAGTTATCCGAAGAAGTACCGCCTTCCAGCGCAGTGTCGTCGTAAAACCACCTTTTTGGCTTTTTTGGCACGTAGCCATGTTCGCGGACTCTGTGATTGTATCGCGCGCCTTGGTCGCGCCAGGTCCGACCGCACTCGGGACATGTGTACGGCCTACACTCAGACGGATCGAGAACAGAATTCGAAATACGGGCCGGTGATGCATGAGTTTCGGTTGTTGGGAGGAAACGATGACAAGACTGGAATAAATTGACGTACCGTAGCTTGAGATGACGACTCTTGACATGCTGTCTGGCGTTCGACTTCGGTGCCTGGTGTCCACATATGTTCTGGGCCGATGGAGAGTTTGGCGTGCCGTGAGAAGGTTCGACCCACATGCAGGTCCAGAGACGATTCCCATCTTCCATGCCCTCCCGTAAGTACTTATCCGCAGGGTCCTCCTTACGGTAGCGTCCTCTCGACCGCTTTTTTCCTTTCGACCCGCCTTCGGACTGGTCGGCCGGAGTAGGAGTGTCGTGAATCGGAGAGTGAGCGGGCGAACTAGAAGTGCTTTGAGTGTTGGTCCCAGCAGTGGGGTAGTTGACGTCTTCCCATGTAGGATCCGTCTGGATGACAGGCAGAGGAGGTAGGGAGCCAACACGAGGATGATTAGGAATGGAAGGGGTTTGAGCTGTCTCAACCATCGACGGTGAACTATGCCAATCGGGCAATGGAGGGTAATTCGGATAAGGAAACGGGCCAGCGAAGTCGGGAGGCGTCCACGATGAACCAAATATTTCTTGTCCATCCGTCAATGGGGTACTGGGACGGCTTGGATGGCGGCTGTGTGAGATATGAGCTAGAATCCACGACAGATGTGACATATTGGTGCCGACCTCTGCGTAGATAACCTCCCTCGACGACTTTCTGAGCGAGAAAGGGAAGGGACTGCGGTCGAACTGTTGAGAACCCAATCAACTTAGCGGTCCCATCGCCGATTGAAACTTGTTGAAACCGTACGTAGAAGGAATTGGGTAAGGAGCGTATGACCGGTGATGATGACCCCTGCTTGGAGCCCTTGACGGGGTCGAACTGAATTGA
>Ga0307512_10003061_pt1 | contig 20029 bp, 28 predicted proteins | sample 14_EM_MG_FD_200267 | JGI IMG/M metagenome (GOLD analysis project Ga0307512, IMG submission 200267) | Populus trichocarpa ectomycorrhiza microbial communities from riparian zone in the Pacific Northwest, United States - 14_EM | ecosystem: Host-associated > Plants > Roots > Unclassified | place... | reverse complement strand
AATTTTATCGGGTACGTCTCTGGCGTCGTCCTAAAGAGTTTATGCCCGAGGTCCGCGAATTCTGCAAAGTGCGCGTAATGAGGCACATGACGATGACACCCTCAAGCGCAAAATCGGACCTTGGTGTAAATCGGATGTGACCACGTTTTCCAGGGGATATCCGTCCGCGACGACCTTACGTGCGTCATTTCCGACTAATGTGATGAGGGGTATGTCAGCACATTTCGGAGAAAGAGAAAATAGGCGGATGATCACACACAGCAACTGCCAATATCTAAAAATATTGGTCTATCGCGCTGCTGGCCCATCTTGAGCAAGTCCTGATATAGGAACAGACGCGAGATCCTGAGCCTACGGTCGAGAAAACACGATGGACTTTGTCGGATTCGATCCAGAGCTCAGGTCTCGGTACTCACTTTACGAAACTGAAGCGGCGGATGCATGGGTAAGGATGAACCTATGTTGAACCGAGGTCATCCGAATGTCGATTATGATCGAGGCTTGGCCGATGGCACGAGCCTACAAACCTTATATGCCTCAGCTTGCACTTGAAGTATATGCGTCTTGAGCTCGTCGTCGTCTTGTATCCCAGTCTGCTGCTTGAGGAAGGCACGTTCTTCATCAGTGAGATCATAGAACCGTTCATCTAAGGCACGACCCTGTTCGGTCGACTTCTGCTGCGCTGGAGTGTTATCTGACATGAGGGGTTCAAAGTTCCGGGCACATGCAGCCAGGCATGACCTTATTAATCCCAAACAGGGTCCACTAATAGCGCCCACAATCACGAGAGCTCATGCCGGCCGATTTTAAGTCACATCACCGCAGAAGATGAGACTGGTCAGGTCTCAAGATCTCAATACTCACTTTGCGAAATGGAAGCGGCGGATGCAAGGGTAAGGATGAACCTATTTTTAGACAAATTAGTTCAATTCCCGGCCGCCTTATACGCCTCAGCTAGGTTGCAATTCAAGTACATGTGCCTTAAGCTCCTCGTCCTCATGTACTGTACGCTGGTAATGAGGTTTCTATGCGAGTCAACTGGTATTACTGTACACACGCAGAAGTAATGCAGATTATAAGCGCGTTACCGACCACACCAACAACGCTAAAGATTGCGCGGAGGTTTCGTCACCTTCGGGATTCCTTCTTTCCACATGCATCAACTTCGCCTGGACTGTCACTATGCCCTTCTCAAAGACTGGGCCGTCCCACATCTGCACCCAGCTCTCCGGAGAATGGCAAAACATGGGACCTCCGCTCAGTGCTGACTTAAAGCCCTTCTCCGCGAGGCCGACGTGCAGACCGAATATCACCGAGCCAGGCTCCGGGGAGAGCAGCCCCGCGAGGGCGCGCGCAAGATGCAACTGGTTTTCCTCGCTGAACAGATGGAAGAATAAAGACGTGTGTATGGCGGAGACTCGTCCGTGCAGCGGGTTGAGCGATGCTAGGCTGCGCAAATCCGGTGCTGGGCCCGTGGGCGCGTTGGCAGGTGTGAAGGGCGGTATGACCTCGAGGTGTTTCGGGTCGAGGGCATCGCCCGGGACGAACGCTATCGGGTACGTCTCCGGCGTCGTCCTGAAGAGCTTGTGCCCTAGGTCCGCGAATTCTGCATACGCGAGTGATGAGTGTTCTCCAGAATGTTCCTAACACGTGACGATAACCTCTAAAACACAAAAACGGACCTTGGTGTAAGTCGGATGTAACTACGTTTTCCAGGGGATATCCGTCCGCGACGACCTTACGTGCGTCGTTTCCGACTAATGCGATGAAGGATATGTCAGCCATTTTTTCGGGTTTGAAAAGATAGGCGGGTGGACATTCACAGCAACTGCCAATATCTAAAAATATTGTTCCATTACGCTGCTCGCCCATCCTGAGCAAATCCTGATATGGGGGCATACGCGATATCTTGAGCCTACGGTAAGGAAAAGCCGTTGAATTACGTCCGATTCGATTCGGAGCTCATACTCACATCGCGAACTCAAAGTGGCGGATGCATGTGTAAGGATGAACCTATTTTTAGACGTCAGTCATGATCAATGCTTTACCGTCGTCGTGCCGGGCTGCGAACCTTATACGCCTCAGCTTGCACTTCAAGTACATGTGCCTTGAGCTCCTCGTCGTCTTGTATCCCAGTCTGTTGTTTGAAGAAAGTACGCTCTTCATCAGTGAGATGGTAGAAGCGTTCGTCCAAGGCATGACTCGTTTGGGTTGAATTCTGCTGTGCTGGAGTATTAACTGACATGGTGGTGCTCGAGGGATTCAAAAAGTAGTCCTGGGCGCATGTGGCGAGGTCCGATATTATAAATACCAGGCGAGGTACCCACCTCACTATCATAGCGCCCACAATCAGGGGAACCCATGCCGGCCGGTTCACCCACGTCACCACAGCGCAGTATAGAAATCACAAGGCCATTTCGCCAAGTCACCGCACTGCGACCGCAGCAGAGAGAGCGGAAATTCATGGCTGCATGGCCACCACATCACGGTAGTGGATGAGAGGCCGGAACTTTGGAAACTATTTGTCTCTGGAAGTCGGCGAACGGGATATTATGCGATGAATGATTCCCTTGAATTCATTGAGAACAGGTCAAGACACAGATAAATATAAAACAGGGAGCAATCGAGACATGCAGGCTAAGGGAATGAACAGTGAGTAATGTCACTTATCGTGCTTACGCGTTTCCCATCGCCTTCTCCTTGGCAATTCGCTCAAGCTCGGCAAACATGCCACTTTTCATCGCCATATTGCGGAAGATACCGTCTTCCTTCTGGATCAGGTTCCATGGGGTATCGAATTCGGCGATGACACCTTTATCCAGCACAATCAGCCTGTCATAATCGATCACAGTCTTCAAACGATGTGCAACTAGGCAAGCGTTGACAGATGTGAGTCAGTACTCTGGCTATGACTCGAAATGTGTTGGAAATCACCTGTTAAGAGCAGCGAGCCGCCAAATTCTTCGCGAATAGTCGCTTGGATCTTCGAGTCGGTGGCAAAATCGATGCTACTCGTAGCTTCATCCAGCACAATGATCGAACTTCGTCGCAAGAGGGCTCGCGCCATCGCAATCAGTTGCCGCTGACCTTGCGAGAAGTTCGCTCCGCCGGGCGACACTTGCGTCTCGAGGGTTATGGGTACCTTGGGCTCAATTTCAGTTGTAGATGCTGTTGTAGGGGAACCACCATGAGACCGGTGTCCGTGGCTTGGGGAGGCTGAGCGGCTCGCAACGCGAGATGCTTGACGAGAGGTGCGTTGTGATTCGTAGGCATTGTCTGTCATCATCTGAACGCGATGCAAAACATCAAGACATTCCAGGTCGTCGTGTTCATCTAAGAGAATCGGTTATTAATAGGCACTTCATCACACGACAGGATACGCACTAAATGGATCGAGATTTTCGCGCAGAGTGCCGGAAAAGAGCGTGGCGTCCTGTGGGATGAATGTCTACCATTGCTATGAGATTAACCCGCCCAGTCGAAGTTTCTGACCGAACACTCACAACGCGAGAACGCAAGTCGTGTAAACCGATCGTTGTTATGTCTATCCCATCTATGATAATCTTGCCACTGGTGGCATCGACCTATGTAACCTTTGAGCACACAGAAGAACAGCCGGGGTGATCACTCACAAATCGTAATATGCTCATAGCCAAAGTTGATTTTCCACTCCCTAGAGGACCAACGTAAAGGGAAATCAAAGGGCGATAAAATATGGCACACACCAGTTCGTCCCAACAAACCCACGCGTTCTCTCCCCCTCAACGTAAAGGACACATTGTGCAATACTGGCGGAAGTTCAGGAGCGTACTTGATCACGAGGTCCTCCACGACAACAAGATTCTCGCTTTCGGAGGATGGCCAGTAGGCGGGAGCACGCGACGATTCTATGATGACGGGAGGCTCCTGAGGTAATTCGAGATACTCAACAACTCGCTCGACAGAGCTACACAAAGTTCAGCGCTGGAGAAGACCCAAGGGCGTCAAGCTTACTTACTTGAGGTCAAGTTCGAGGCCTGTCCAGAATCGGCAAGCCCAGTAGATGCTGTTCGTAAAGGCCATAGCGGACGTGATACAAATACCCGCAGTACCAGCAGTCACCATGCCAGAGAGTGCGAATAAAGTTGTGATGAGAACAGCCAAGGCACCAAGGGTATCAAAGTTCAGCAAAAGCCAACGGTTGGTCATCCAAAAGCTATACCACATCTGGTTCTTCATTAGTATGTATGAACAGTCTGGAACTATCTGCGTGCTCACCTGGGTGGTCAGATCAACTTTCGTGTGGAGAGCGTCAAGGAACCGTTGCTCGGCAGAAAATGCGCGGACTGTGACAATGCCCTCAAGTAACTCGCCGAAACCAGAGAAGATCGGGGAGCGTGAGTTCGACTCCATCCGTCTCAGGTCTCGACCCGTATTTAAGTAGCCAATGGCAAGCGAACGATATACATAACCAAGGATAGAAGCGGGAACGAGGAACGGAGGGAAAATTACGCTAGAACGAGAACTGTCAACGGAGTGAGCGGGAAGGACTTCGGGACAACTGACGCTACTGTGATGATGGATGCGGCAAAGGTCGCAAGTGATGAATTGACGGCCTGAAGGGAACTCGCCAAGGACGAATCAACAGTTTCAATGTCCTGAAACCGAGTCATTTCGAGGCGGCGAATTCTAGGTTACTTTCCTTACCTTGCTGAAACGGTTGAGCATGCGACCTAGTAAGACAACGGTAAGTGTGATTACCAAATGAAATCAAGTGGGTGAGTGTACCGTGAGGTGTTGTGTCATGCCACCGCATTGTCGCACGTACTACGGTGACGAGGAGTCGCACGAAGAGCACTTTAGAGGCACGAAGGGCGCCAGTGTATTGAACGATGGCGGATAAGACACCAACAAATGCTGATCCGAGGCCCAATGCGGCATAAACACCGATATAGAAGAGCGGGTGCTCTTTGGCGCTAGGCAAGTGGATGGTAGGAAGATCCAAAGACTGCAAACCGTGGACGGTACGCGTGAGATGATCGGAGCCATGTAGTCCATCCATCATAACGACTTGCTGCTCAATGGCATGCGACGACGTCATAAATGCGTGTGCCATGGATACGGTGCTATTGCCGTAGGCTTGACCCCAGTACTGAGACTGATCAACCTTTCGAACGGACCCACGCGACAAGGCCACATACCTTGATCCACACTTTCTCAGACACGGCTAAAAGCTTGGGGATAATTGTCAGTCAATCGACACCGAACTCAGGGAGCGAGGCCCTACCTGGGACAGGATAATGAAAATGCCGAGAATAATCCATGTCCAGTAAGAGCTACGGGCCACTTTGAGAATATGTGATCAATCCGGCGGTAGATCAGACGTACGAGGCTTTTAGGTATGTCTTATATATACTCCATTTAACGCCACCCTCCTGGCGCTCTTCATCCTTAATTAGCTTTCTAGGCTTTTTCGTTTCCTTCGTGGGACTCGTGCCATCGACAGCCGCGGCGGCAATTTCTTCGGCAGTGGGAGATTCCGCGGCTGCTCTTTGTTCGTCCTCGTGAGCCACTACTTCTTCGGCGTGAGCAATTTCGTCAAGAACTCCGCGGGCGCGTAGTTCGGCGACCGTCCCTTGGGTATCGATGCGGCCATCGAGCATGCGGACTAGATAATGGGCACCGGGGAGAACAAGCTCGACGTGATGGGTAACCAGGATCTGAGTTCATCACTTTCACGTCTGCTATTCACGAAAATATGTGGACAGCGAAAGGCGCATACCACTGTGCGATTGGCCAGAAGGGGCCCACAAAGGAGTTTGTCAAATAAGAATCGTGCAGTGTGACTGTCCTGTTATGCCCTGTAGTCAGATGCAGTTCCAGCTCCTTCATCCAATTGACATACCACAGCACTCAGAGGGTCATCCAAAAGGACATATTTAGCCGGAGAGTAGACCGCGCGAGCCAAAGCAACTCTAGAAAGCCGGTTCTGAGGGAAATACAGCTTCCAAGTCAGTGTATATCATACCTAGCTTTCTGCCCCCCGGATAAGCTGACTCCCCTGTTACATCGAATAAATGTGAGTGTCAAGACACCCAAATGGGTGCTGCTGGGTTACAGACCTTGCACCAATCTCGGTTGCATCGCCATCCTCGAGCACATCCAAATCCGGTCTCAGAGCGCAGGCCTCGATAACAGCATTATAACGAACGTCGTCATACGGATAGCCGAACAGTATGTTGTCCTTGATGGATTGATGTCGCAGCCATGGAGACTGAGCAGCGTAGGCGATAGAGTGAGTCAAACCGAACTCGTCGACTTGGGACATGCGCTTTGATATGATGATTTTCCCGCTGAGCGTCGTCATCTCACCCAGCAAAGCCATCTAGCAGAGTAGATATGAACGCGACGCGACTTTTTGAGGCGGGTAATCTGCCAACAAACTTACCAAGAGTGCGGTTTTGCCACTTGCAGTTGGACCGGTGACGAGGGTAAGTTGACACTCTGGGAACATGATACTAACGTCCCTCAATTCGAAGCGGTTTTCGCTAGCCTCGCTGGCTGAGATAGAGATACGCTCAGTCTCATCGTTTGCGTCTTGCACAACACTCTCGGTGGAGGTTGAGGATACACTCTTCGTAGCCTTGGTGGTATCATCGTCCTCCTGTTCAACTTCGTTCCATTTGAACGTCCCATTCTCAATACCTAGGCCCTTCACGGTATCATCGTCCCCTGTTGATGCGCCAAAATGGGACGTTTTCAAAGAAGATACTTGCTCATTAACCTCGTCTTCGTCGAGATAGACCGCAATACGGTCGAGAGCAACTTTCGTCTGGAAACGCAAGATGTCGAGTATGAACCTAAATCTTGAAGGGTACTTGCCTGTAGCATTTGGATGATCCACGTCGGGATGATATTGAGAGGAAGCCTGACCATGTTGAATAGGGCAATCGCCTGGACGTATTCGTTCAATTTTGAGGATAGGTTGGGGTGAAAGGCCGTACCGTGAATGCGATGCTGACAGTCAGCTCGTTCCCTTGCAACACAAAGACGAGGAATGAAGTGATGGAAACAAGCACGGGAGCACAAGACCATAGAAGTTGGAAAAGGATCGAGTTCAGGCGGGCTTTGATCATCCACTTGATCTCTGCAGCACGGGCGTCCGATACACGGTCGACCCAACGATCCTCCCATGCGAAGAACTTGATGAATTTAATCTTCGGTTAAGTGGTTGTCAAAATAGGCCCCTTACGCGTGCGACAAATGACGACATACGGCACCAATAAGTTCGTTCAGTACACCCATTCGCTTATCGCGCGCAGCCATCACACCTTTCTGGATACGGATGCTACGCTTCGCGATGAAGCTGTTAAGTGGCCACGCAAGGACCAGCACCACGAATCCTGCAAATGCAGACCACCCAAGCAGGCTGTGTCCGTCCTTAGTGCCCGCTAAAAGCGTGTTTGGTGGCTTACTTGTAAAGGAAAGCACATGCGATGATGATCTCGAATGGACCTGAAAACGGGACGGTGAGCCCTAACCCTGCAACAAGAACGCAGGTCGGAAAGACTTACTGCCGTAAATGTAATACATTGCCGAACTCGTCATCGCGACACGGTTGGCGTCTCCCGCCATCAGGTTGACAATTTTCCCGATATCTGCGCCGGGCTTGGGATCGTCCTCCTTCGCCTTTGCGGCGGCATTTGCTTTTGAATCCTTCTTTCCGTCTGAGCTCGAGACCTCTTTTGAGTTGTCCTTGTTCACGACCCCGGAGAAATCTTTGCGCTTTAGCGCCTTATCATAGATCGCGGCCATAAGTTGTGATCGGATACGTGTCGCAGCCCGCCGACCGAACCACAGATGCTGGACATCAGCCTGGGCCTGTAGGGTTGTGTGAATTGTGCTGGGCAATAGAAGAAAATCATCGACGGACTTTGCACATGGAAAACAGGAATGCCAGAAATGCGTAGACATAGGCTTGAGAGCGAGTGGCGGGAGTTGGGTCACCGATTACATCCAGTATGCGCCTGTAAGTATATAAATAGCGGCACGAAGATAAATAGGACGAAGCCTACTTGAGGAAGTAAGGGCCTGTATAGTTAAAGGTCACACTGATAAAGGTCAGAACGAAGTCTAAGCTATGAAAGTCGTCAGTAAATATTCACTCTCAGTGGTGCGAAATGGTATCAAAATTCGAAATTAGTCAACTTACATTAGGTCCAGTGAGTTAGCTGCCCAGAGTTGACGAAGTAGTGTAGCGCGTCTAACAAGAAAAATATAAGCAAAAATCACAAGACACAATCCCCCAACATGCTCACTTTGTGTTGCTAAACTTCACAAACACAGCCCGTGACTGCATTGTCGGGCTTAGTGCCCAGATGTCATCCTCATTCAGCATAGTGCCGGTGCCCTGACCAACATTTCAACGTTCCACGTAATCAAAACAGATGAATGCAGAACACGTACACGTCTTACTAACGGCCACACCCACGAAAACGTGACCCAACCCCAAAGCGTCGTATAATCTTCGGGAGAAACGGACATTCCCTGCATCATTCCGGGATATTAACGCACCGTAACGGGGTTCATCGCAGTGACTCACAATCTTCGCCTTTTCTACCCTGCTGCTTGGGATGGCAAGAGGCATGCTGAGAACAATGGCGATCAAAATGAAGAGAACGCAGAGATTGAGTATGTGAGCGGCTAGAGCGAGTGGTGGGGGGAATGGGGTGCCATGGGCGTGGTGGTTATAAGCAAATGTGCCGAGGGATACTAGCTCGAAGACGGCATGGATGAGATAAAGCGTAAAAAGGTCGTATGGTGGGGTGGGTATAGGTCGGACGATGGGACGCACGGTCGCGAACAGCCAGGTCAACGCGAGCACGAAAGAACTTGCGACATAAACCGAGTCCCATTCGTCTTGGATGAGTGTAAAGGAGGCCACGCCGAACCACACGAGCGCCTCTACAAGCGCAAACCACGACAGCAATAGCGACTTCCAAAAGTGCCCCGGTTCAACTTGCTCGTCATGTGGGTCTTGTGCGGTATCGCCGAACGCAGGCTTGGACTCTGCGGCGGTAGCTGCATCGAGGGCTTCCGCCTCTTGAAGTGTGAGAAAGGGTACGAATTGGCCCTTGATAGGGCGCAAGAGATTTGATAACCATGTGGGAACAGGGATGGTGACGACGCAAAGGAGGAAGACGAACGCTGCGGGAATGACTGCCCCCCAAAGGGTGCGGGCGCAAGCGAGATCGAGGGGCCAAATCCCGCTCGAGAAATGGCAGCTCGACATCCCTGATGGCGTACGAAGAAGTGCAGTCGACTGGTGGCTGTACGATGGACTGGTGAAACCCAAATATTCAGCGAACAACGCAAACCCTCAGCGCACAGCGCACACGCCTTGATTTCTTGCACGCGGGCCGGATTTACGTAAATTCCCTCGCCACGAACCGGCAGCACCCGAAATTTCGAAATGTACAGCATCCCCCCTTCCAGCGGTCGTCCCTCGTACTGCAAATTGGCAAGTTGACACAGAACGGATAATTTGGAATGGACATCATACTAATCGCAATCACTCAAGTTCATCATGTCTACGATTTCCTCTCTCCAACAGTCGCACACGCGGCATATTTCCATCCCCGCTTTGATCAACTCGGAGTAACACGTCACCATCGTATGGGGCAAGAGTTCGGTCGCGACCCGACGATCACGCACTCAATCATTCGAGGAGGGAGTGAGAGGAAGCATGCCACGCTCTGGGACGCAGTTACCGTAGTATCGCCAGCCTCAGTGCGATTATCTGCAGAGAACACACCAGTAAGCTAACCCATGCGTATCAGCGACTCGGAGGCTCGTCTGGAATCGTGTACCTTTCAAGAGAGTGAGGTAGAACGGGTTGACTTGGTGAGGAATTAGGAAATCATGATGTCAACGATTGGATTGAACACGACCTGTGACAGGTGCATGGAGTGTGTACAGTTCTCTGGAACATGCCCGCACTGCACCTCTATAAAATCGAGAACGCCCGCAGTTCGTAGCCTGGAATTCAAATTGCGCCTCCTGGGAGGAAAGTTTAACAACCGCAAGCCATCTCTTGTTGGATGATTGGATCACTGGGGCCGAACGTCGAAATGTTCCGGTCCTCCCGGCGAAGCTTACGCCAAGCAAAGAAAAGAGCGCGCAGCAACGTGATTGCGCATGGATCTGCTGCTTCTCCGGCTTGGGGCTGTGATGTGACAAATGAAACACATGGCCAAGCTGTTGTTGTCTAGTGATGGCTGACTGTATCACTGCCAAGGACGGAGACCGAATGAACCAATTGGGAGACTGACAAGGCGTTATTCTTTTTTTTTCAACCCCAAGGACAACGACCTACTAATCAATGAGGACGTACACAAAGCACAGCGCAATTGGTGTCAACCAATTGCGAGGGTAACATCAGATGAGATCGTGACATCCACAAGTGAGGGTGTATGACGCTCAGTAGGATCTTCATTCAATAGGTGGGTTAATCTATACCTTCCATTCTCGTTCTAGGCACAGCGCCACACATGCCAAGACTTCTAGCGACCGTGCTATTCCATACTGTACTTTAGTCTTGGCTGTTCCAGAATATCCGATCATCTTGGCAGATAACGTTTGGGCTGATGGGAGCTCTATGGGAACTGGAAAGAAAGAGAAAGGCAGCAACAAGACTGACGGTCACATGACAACGACGTAGATGGTCAGGTCTGGTGCGTGGGCGAGGTAGAGGGTATCATACATGACGGATTATCGATTAACATTGATGATGCAAATCCAAATCCGATAGGATTTGATCCTTCAAGGGAACAGTGAACAGTGATAAATACGGCCAACTACGCTATGTCAAAAGCAGCTGTACCTTTATCACGGGTTTGATATCGTTATTTGACCGCCAAATCGGGGTTCCCGCAGAACCTGTGATCAGTTTTCCCTACTGCTGCGGGCACGGGAGCTGTTGTGGATTTTCTAGTTGCAATCAGTGAACGAACCCCAGCCGTAGAAAAAACCCCTTGCTTGGCACCTAAAACTGTGAGCTGGAAACAATTCTCCGGAGGACGATCATATCATGATAGGCCGAAAATCGCATCTGGAAAGCCACGTCCTGAGTTACCTTGAGAAGAGCCGTGATAACTAGAGTACCACGCGGGCTGTACACGCCAACAAGGTGAGAACGTCATCTATGCGACTATTCCACCACAAAACCCCGAGCAGAGTAACAATTGAATGACCACGATATGGCACTATATTCAAAATATCCCAAGCCAATGATAAGCTGCCACGAGGAAGTCGAGCAGGTGCACCGTGCCTGGCGGAGGCAATAAGTCTTCGGACGGAAGTTCAACACCAGCCCCCATCAAATAAGATCCCCGAAATCAGTCACGCTGACGGAAGGTGGAGTAGGAAAGGACTGGAGACAGTAAACCCCAGACACGTTGGCGGGGTGTGTCGTGACTTGCCAAGTTCCAGCCGAGTCAGCAGAGGGTCCCTAAACCCAGACTTCACAATCACCGCGGGGGATTGTCTACTCGAAACGGGAGGTTCGATGTGTGTGTGTGTTTGAACGGTATATGGGGCTATGGGGCTCACGCAAGGAAGTGGCAGATAACCGAACGGCTGCTGCCTCCAGATGACCTTGCTGAGACGGCTGAGATGTCGCCCCTTTGCTTTGGCTCTCCGTGTAAATTAAAATACTGATGAACTACCAATCAAAGGACCCCACGTCCGATGTGGCGTGTCCGTCTGAGATGCAAGCACCAAGTTGGTTTGTATTTGGGGCAGTAATTTGTTGGAGCATCACTTACGTCGAACCTACTTGAAGCCTGTCACTTCACTTTAGTGACATACGGTAGCTGAACCCGTCTGCAAAGGTTGCTGACATTTGTTTCAAGACCAAGAAGGGTTCTGGAAAGTGCCCACGTAATTTGAAATTCCACCCCATGACAGAGGTCCGCCCGATGCCAGAGCATCAGCATCTGTCTGTCAGGGCACAGGACAAAGATAGCGGAATTGCATCCAATTGGATTCTTCCCTTGCCTGCATGGGCATCAATATACAGTGTCATCAGGCCTCAGGGACGTACGACGTGACTAATAATAGAAATTCAGACAAGGGATATCAAGTACTATAGGGGCTTGCACTTGTTGCAATAATGGATCGATAATGACGCAAAAAGAGGAAAAAACACGTGAGGGGCTCAACAATTGCCAAGAAACCAAGAAAGGTCTTGGAAAGTCTTGGCATAAATTGCGGAAGTCTCGGCATTTCTGGGCGCCAAGGAGAGATCGAGTGCCAAGTAACAGGATCACTGCGGACTCAACTAAAAACCGGAAGTCTGCCGGTGCTTTTGGTGGCCAGTTCTGATGTCTCCCCCAACTCCCCCTCACGCAGACAGCTCGGCTTCGCCCTCCCCCCGTCCTTCTCACGACACACACACTCTCGACTCCTCATCGCACTACAAGTGCCAGTGGCTCGACTGCACCAAATCTTTCTCCGACCCCGAAACTCTTTACAATCACCTCTGCAATGACCACATTGGCAGGAAGAGCACCAACAATCTCTGCCTCACTTGCAAATGGAAGGACTGTGTCACTACCTGTTCAAAGCGTGACCATATTACCAGCCATCTAAGAGGTCTCCTCTTCTCTCCCGTGCGACTGAGCATGTACTCATCAGCCACCCCGCAGTTCATACGCCTCTCAAACCCCATGTATGCGATGTGGGTCCCCGTACACCCCTTATCTCCAGTGACTATTCTCATCCCATTTTTAGATCTGTAAAAAAACTTTCAAGCGACCCCAAGATCTTAAGAAACACGAGAAAATTCATACGGAAGAGCACCACGCTCAGCATAAGCACTCGAAGGCACTCACCGTTCCCGACTTAATTTACACCAGAAATCGCCGCGATTCGTCAGATGACTCTAAGTTATCTTCTCGGCCGAAGCTTCAGCTGGGTCCTCTCGCAGACGGTAATGGTACCTTCCTGAATTCCCATTCCACTTTCCTCACAAGACTGTAGGGGGCCATTTCGGTAGTGCGTTGCCCACCCCTTCTCCGGAAGTGATGCACCAGCATGTAAGCGAATTGCTGTCCATGTTACCGGACGCTCACCTCCCTTTAAAGACGCTACTACCCACATGGGAGACTCTCCGTCCTGATGGTTCGTTAGCGCCGTCCACAGGCGTTAAGAGGCCGCATGATTATACATTCACTATGGAGGACTTCCTCCAAGATGTCAAGAAGCGTCGTGTTGTCCCATCTTATGACTCCCGTATGTGGCTTAACATCCCTGTTCGTTACAACCTGTGACTCATCTGCAGCAGATATGGCGGACCGATTGAGCAGCCTCTCTTACGCGGATGTTACTGGCTCTGTTCCAAATGGCAATTTCAATCCACGCTCTGTTTCTCTAGATATCAGGACCCCCGAGGAACTAGCTGCCGTCAATCATTTCTTACTGACCCTCGGACGCGACGTTACTTCGCTTCATGAGACCCGCACCAGTTCGAGTAGCCAGGGATATTCCCACTACTTCGATTATGACGATCTTAGTCAGCTAGGCTTAACGGGCATGCCAGGGATTCCCACTTCGAACACCACGAGCCACGGTCAGAATAGCTATTCAAGTTCGGGTGGCCACTATTCTTCTCAAGTCTCATTATATGGGTCCAATACAAGTGTGCGGGCGGGCCAGCAGCTTGTATCAGGCGCCTCCCACGGCGGATCGATGTACCCTTCCATACACGATGTGACCGACCAGGGCCTTTCCTCGGCAGCGAACATGGAACGTCGGTTATCCAATGGCAGTGGCGTCACTCTTGCACCACCAACTTCTTCACCCTTCCAAGTTGTCGGTTATCACCAGCCTTCACCTATCGGTCATGTGCACCTGACTCCCCCGCTGGACTCGGGTTCCCCGCGGTCGTCCTTATCTTCACCCTCCAATTCGACACCTCCCCATGTGCCTCACACCGAATCAGCTGTCATGTACGAGCGTAACAATCGCCCTGCGGTCCCTCCTGCGGTCCTTGCCCCGGTATCTTATCCAAGCAAGTCTATTCGCACGGTCCTCCCGCTTAAATCCATCCCGGTGCGTAGCACGTCGCCGGTCGACTCGGACCTCAGCTCTTCCCCATCGTCACCGAGGGGAACCTTGCCACCGGTATTGCCCCCACCGAGTTCGCTCCTCGCGCGCCCGTTGTATCCGCTCCTAACGTCAGGCGACAACGACCTGAAGTTACCACCGCTACAGAAGCATTACCCAAGGCTGTCGCCGCCATCGTCCCCCTCTCGTGATCAAGCAACGATCCCCGTGCTCCCCAGCTTGCGCGAGGTCACTGCGAGCGCTGGTGCTTCAACTCCCACATCTGGCGTAGAGGAGCGCCTGTCACGCCGATTGGACGGCTTGAGACTCAACGGCAGAAGCAACGATGATCGTGAGCGACATGCAGCACTTATCCGCGATCTACTCGTCACGATCAACGAGCGATATCGGACACAATTTACGCCCGCCCGAACGCCGTTGTCCCCCGAACCCATATTGCACGACACCGAGATGTCTGCAGTGCGAAGTTGATTGGATCCTTCGGCCCGAACATTTGTACCCTTATTGGAACGCCGTGTCCCCTTTTTGGTTTTGATTCTGTTATGTCTGCACTAGTACTGTTTCGTGAACTCCTGTCCTGCTACCATTATTATATTGCTGTCTACTATGTTAATCGATTTGGCTGTACAAACACCGGCCTCTCATGGTCTGCCGTGGCCCCGCGTATCAATTGATCACCGTTTAAGCGTGAGCTTGATCTTGGGTGCAGAAGGCGTATCATCTGGCGCAGCAATGACAGGGGGGGTCGTCGCAAGTGGCGAAGGCACATGGAGCGAGCTGCTCTGACCCAGGCCGAGCGAGCTGAGGCTGGGTGTCAACGGTGGCGGGCTGGCCGCGGATGCAGACGCAGCCGCCGCGGCTTGTGTGGGCGTCGCTGGCGGCTGGGTGCCCGAGTTGAACTCTGCCCAACGTGGACACTTGCGGTTCGTTTCTGAAAGGAGATAAAAAAAATTTGGTGTCGCGTGGTCAGCATGGCCGGATAACACCAGCCTTGTAAGGAAGTGGAGAAGTAGATGGTGGCGTACTCATGTGGCCCATTTGGCCGCAGTGGCCGCATCGTCTCTGTACATGTGACGGGGTACATCAGTCATCGGTCATGTGGTGGGGGTCAAGGGGTTTTAGTGGTTGAGAAAAGGAAAAAGAGGTGGCGAAAAACCGGGTCAAAATGTCCGCGGTGTGAGAGAAAATAGAAAAGAAAAAAAAAGGAAAAAGAGCGGATGGGAAGGAGGTAGGGAGGGGGGAAGAGAGGACAAACGTACTGTAGTGTCAGGCTTGATCGGGCGATTGAGCGTCATCAGTGTGCCCCCCTCCTTTGCGATCTTCGCGTTCTTGCGATGGAGTCGGCGCTCCTGGTTCTTCTTCATGCGTGCGATCTCTTCCTCCAATCTGCGCATAAATGTGAAGTTTCAGCGGGAAAAAAAAAAGGGGGGGGGGAGAAAAGGAGTGGGTTGGGGGGAGACTCACCGTTTCTTCGCCCGGGCGTCACGGTCGCTGTCGCCCGTCGGCGCTAACGTGTCAGCACCTGTCGACTCGTCCTCGATGATCTGTCGCCGTCGTACATACGCGCGGATGACAGCCGCGTCTCGTACGATTTCCGTGGACCATTTGCCGTCGATGTAACGTTTGATGCGCATCACCCGCCGCCCGCCGTCCGGTCCGACGCTCACATCCCGGTCGCGTTCGATCGATGACGCGCGACTGAGCCCGGGCGATGCCGCCGCTGCAGGTCCGCCTGTCAAAGCGATGACGGGCGAGTGCGCCCTACTCTCTTTCCGTGCTGCGCGCAGGGCTGGCTGGGATTTGTGATCGTCTTCGTCGTCGCTCAGCTGCGGCTCGTCCTTGCGGCTCAGCGAAGCGAATTGTGCCCTCCAAATGCGCTCGATCTCGGACTTGTAGATAAGCTGCTGCTCAGCGACATTGTACCTGTGCGCAGACTTTGGGCGATTCTCAGCTTCCGCTACAAAAGCAATCGTCAGGTGGGGGCATCTATTAGTCAGGAGTGCAACAAGACAGACCAAGCTTTTGCTCGTAATCCTCGCCAGCCTTCACGAAGATGTCCTTCATCGACACCCGAATGAAACTAAATGCTTCGCCACGACCAGTTGGATCACCCTCGCCATGGAGCCGTAGCATGGCCTTTGCTTGAGTAGCGAAGATAAAGTTCTTGGTTGTGATCCACGGGGCGAGTTGCTGCTCGATAGATAAGTGTGAGTCGTCATCGTCCCCACCCGTATCTTGTGTGCCACTGTAGCCAGCGTCCTGAAGGTGCCGCTGACCGACTTGCATGCTCTCTGAGAGGACAATTTGTTCTGGTCCCACCATCTTCAGCATCTCAGCCTTGGTGGGAACAACCCAATTAGGCTTAAGACGCCAGAAACCCTGATGGGGGCCGCGTCGATGATACTCCATGAATTCCTACACAGCCATGAGCAAGCGACAGCGAACAGCGGAGAGGAGATCGACCTTTAGACGCTGACGCATCTGCAACTCATTCTGATCTGGAAAGTATTTCATCAACCTCGAGATCTTCAAGCGCTCCCCAGGACTTTTGGCTAGTAGCTTGTATGCAATGATTTGTAAACGGTGCTTGATCGTATTCGTAATCTTTCGCGAATGGGGGCCCGGTACTTCTGTGACAGGGTAGGTTTGGCCAACAACGAAGAGGTTCTTGATCTCGCGGATGTAATACTTCGCCTCGCCTTTGATGGTGTTCCTGTTCGCGGTGTCATCAAATTAGTCATGTCGAGCAGAAGTTACGAACTTGATAACAAGGAAGTCAGTTGCATAGGACTTATGCCTGAACAATGGGGCTCGGATGAGGTTGCTGTAGAGGGCTGGGATAGTTTGTCCTGGTTGTACATAGCCAAACTTCATAAAAGGCGATTCATCCTGTGGTTCCAATACAAATGGCTCTCCGAGGTCGCCCTGAAGACCAATCAGGCGGCTAGCCACCAGATGCTTTCTATGCCCACCTTGGGTATATGCTCGTCCTTCTCGCTCTTTTTCCGATAGTAATTGACGAGAATACTGCCCATTCCAAAATTCGCTATGATGGGTGGGTGTTCTTCCTGTCACAAACGACTATAGCATTAGATAACAAAGAGGGCGGCGGAAGCTCACTGAAAACTCCCATAATACGAAATTGCTGGTATCGCGGAGGCTGAGGTCACCGGTCCTTCTTAGATTCTCTCCAATGTTACTCCCACGACCAAGCCTCCGTCCTGCCTTGTCCTTCTTTTTCTTCGCCGAGCGCACTTTGCTGAACCGAATTTCAATATTCGCAGGGATTTGCAGTGCCGGTCGATGGAAAGACCGTGCCTCCTGCTTCCCCAAGCGTGTCTTGTACTGACGTAGAGCCGTAAATAACGCCACCTGAACTGACCTCGCAGAAACGACTCACAAAGGGTAACTGCAGCTTCTGCGCAGGGTACGCGTGCTCGACGACAAGGTCCCCGAACGTTTGTCGGACGCGATGTCGCCCATCCTTTGAGACGTCGTAGAACTGGTCATTAGACAAGTTGAACTTGTCTTTGACTTGCGCGTTATCGAGGCGTAGACGCTTCCTTGGCCTGACTTCCGGAGCTACTAGAACATAAGGTACAATGAGGACACGGACAGCGGACACGGACCGGGAGGTCGCTCCTCTGGAATGATATCATCGCCGTTGTTGAACTCAATCTGAGTGAAATCGCGAAATGGTGTACGAGGACTCCAAATGATGCTTTGTGTCCATGCGCCGGATTCGAGGGACTTGTTAACAGGGGCCATGAGGTCGGTCCGCGCGGGCTCGGCCAATCGCGTGTCGTTCTCTGGTTCATAGATGATCTGGTCCTCCCAACCGGACAAGAGAACTAGGTCAAAGGAGCGATCATGAAGAGGAATCGAGGCAGACGTGTCGATGGCCCCATGCTTTCGCTAATTACAGGCAATGAGAATGGAAAGTCCCTGAAATGCCACGAAAAACGCACCTCGAGAGCAGCACGAAGATCGTGGTCGATGCTCCCTGAAGAAACTACTTCCTCAACACGTTCATTTTCCACCTGTCGCTTCGTATCCCCAACCACCCCGTCGAGAAAGTTTTTAGGAATGTCCCTCTTCTTGGGGTAGACCGATTCCACTGTAAACCGACGTTAGTCAACAGCGAATGAACATAGAAATACATACATTGTAGGGGGCGTTTCACCACGCGAGACTTCTTGACGGCAAACCCCTGAAAAAGCTCCGTGAAGTCCAGAACTTTGTTCTTTTCAAAGGAGGGAAAGCGCTCGTAGACCGTCTTGGGTCTTTCAACGAGACGTCGGACGACACGCACGCGCCGTTGCTTGAACGGGGACACTGGCGAGACAGCTTCCATCTTCACGGGTTCTTCCTCCTCTTCCTCCTCCTTCAGTTCGCGGTCTACCTCATCCTCGAAGTCTTCTCCCTCCCCGGCACCGACCGCACCTTCGTCTTCACCCCACTTGTCGTTGTAGATTTGAGAAGAGGAGAGGGTGGGGATCCCCGAGATTCCGAGTTTATTGGTAAGGCCCGTGCTGGGAATGGAGAGATCTGAAAGGACATGGTCGAGAGAAAAACCTGTTAGGGCTGATACTGCGTCATCCTGCGGGAGGGAACTTAGTAGCAAGCCAACGCTCAGCTGAGTAGCAAGCATACTTCGTTCGTCATTGCCTGAAACGGATCGTATGGCCAGAAAGGCGAGGGGGAACGCCTTTCTACGGGAAAACGGGCTTTCCTCGCAGCACTAGAAGCCCGAAGGTTGGTGGCTTAAAGAGGAGTCGAGGAATACACAAGGTGTAGCTGTAGCAAGCAAGGGCGGCGGTAATGAACCGTGCGACTTCGGCCCGGGTCATGTGGTAATTAGGCGTCACTTTTGCTCCCGCGTTCACACAACACAACACAAACACAAACCACTCCCAACGTCATCTCTTACTCTTCATCTCGGTCAACATAAATTCGGCTTCAAGACCGTTTTCAGTTGACACCCTTTCCCCATCTCTAGGATATATTCGTCGCATCTCGAGTGCTTCAACCATCCTTGCTTGACAGCACACGGGTCGCTGTTGGGGACTTAGGCTTAGATACAGGTCTCGATTGAATGGGCACCTGCTCGTGCTTATGAGGACATACCACCTTTCGCCATTTATCAATGATTTAAAGAGAGCATGCCCCCCTCACCCACCCCACATCGATAACCCATTCACAAATCTCAGCATCGCTTTCGCAAGAAGTTGCGAGGCAGGTGATTACGGAGCCAGTGAATGCTTGCGAGCAGTCGGTAAGGTAATTCAAGCAAGTTCAACCGTACTGAAATTTGGTAAGAATCACCACCAACTACTAGCCGACACTCATGAGACGGGACTCGTGCGAAGGGTATGTTATTCGCGCGCCATTCTCGCCGCATACGTCGTCCATGGTTAACCCGCATGAGCACCATCTCAACTTGGCCATCTGTGGTGCCTCATTGAGAGGATGCTGACGCGTCGGCGCACCTTCGCGTCGAACATCAACCAATAGCACGCGGTGCGTGCGACGGACTTGATGGAATCGCGGCCTCCAGCGCTTACCCCTGGGTGAGGCGGGAACAGCGGGGAGCCCTATGGGATGGATAACGTTCAATGGATGGTCACCTCGGATACGGTAAGATAGGATGGATCAGAGAGGTTGGGTCGACTTGGAGAGGAATAGCACTAGTAGAGCATGTAATATGTAATTTGTCGTTTGGCTGCCACTCCATTCGCATACTTGTATCTAACAGAACACAACACCAAGAATGACAAGGTGTGCACATTGAATCTTTAAGGGGGCCAATGTCTGGGGCACTGGCAGGGAACAAGCGGACTGCTAGGGCATGAATTAGTCGGTGAACGTCGTGTGACTCGGACAACTTGCGCGCAATCTAAACGAGATTCTGGCCAGTGGCCAC
>Ga0307512_10003060_pt1 | contig 20035 bp, 20 predicted proteins | sample 14_EM_MG_FD_200267 | JGI IMG/M metagenome (GOLD analysis project Ga0307512, IMG submission 200267) | Populus trichocarpa ectomycorrhiza microbial communities from riparian zone in the Pacific Northwest, United States - 14_EM | ecosystem: Host-associated > Plants > Roots > Unclassified | place... | reverse complement strand
TGCTGCAAGTTTCTATTTTTAGTCTGTGTTTCTTGTGAAAGCACTTGATGCTCTTGCAATCCCTCCCCCCCCTTTTTGCTGATTATTACTAAATTTATGGTCTTGAATTCATTTTTTTTATGATTTGTTGATTTTAGTATTTGAGAGAGATTTGTTATTAGGAGTTAGGTGGATCCTATAAAATTTAAAGGAGAATTGTAGAAGATCAAGTTGTTTAATTTTTCTCTGTCTATCAGCTGCATGAAGGTTAAAATTTATTGGTCTCAGGAAAATGGAATTCTCAGATTCATGACCGGGGGAAAATAATTTTAAAAAATATATTCTGTGACGCCATTGAGAGAGCGAGTGATTGATTCAATCCTTGTTTTTTCAGTAGAAAATAGTTTTTTTTTTCCATTTATTTTTGAGTTAGTGTTTACTAAAAGTTATTTTGTTATTGTTATCAGCTAATAATTGAATTGATCCATCAGGACACGTTGGTAGATATTATCTATAAATCCAATTGATTTGGTGTGCGTTTTTGGCTTATTGTCCTTTTTTTATTGCGTTTTTTTTTTTGGCAGACTCTCTGGGTAAGAGATGGTTGCAGAATCTTGGTTTCGTAGTCTGTGGAAGATTCCACAGAAGCGTGAACCTGGTCCTCAGAAGGCAGTTGTTGGAGTTTTGGCCTTTGAAGTTACAAGCTTGATGTCTAAGCTAGTTCATCTTTGGCATTCATTGAGTGATAAACAGGTTGCTAGGTTGAGAGAAGAGATCGGGAGTTCTGAGGGTATAAAAAAACTTATTGCTGAGGATGATGATTTCATTGGTCGTCTGATTTGTTTGGAGATGATGGAAAGTATGGTACATGTTGCAAAGCCTGTGGCCCGAATAGGTAATAAATGTAGTGATCCTAGTTTGAAGGGCTTCGAGCATCTTTTTGATGAAATGATCAAGATTCATGCTGACCCATATGGGTGGGGATTTTCATGGAAAAAGATGGATAAGAAAGTTAAGAAGATGGAGCGGTTTATTTCGGTTAATTCTACTCTGTACCAAGAGATGGAAATGCTTTCTGATCTCGAACAGACTGTGAGGAGAATGAAGGGTTGCGATCCCGAGCCAAATAATTTACTTGACTATCAGAAGAAACTTGTATGGAAGCAGCACGAAGTGAGGAATCTGAAGGAGATCTCACTCTGGAATAAGACTTATGATTATACAGTTCGCCTTTTAGTAAGATCATTATTCACTATATATAGAAGAATCAGCCATGTGTTCGGAATTGATTCAACTGTTTACCCTGGGGAATCAAAAGCTCTGGATTCTGATTATTTTTATCGTAGCCAGTCAGTTTCTGCTTTGCTGCAGTCTTCAGTTCATCCATCTGAGAACAGTACTCTTCCTAGATTTTCTTCTGGCCCCCTTGGTAAGTTCACTGCAAATTCTGGCCCAATTTTGAAATCCAGCAAAAATAATTTCTATTCAGGTCCTCTTGGTGGCTCAATCGCAAAGTCAGGCCCTATTTCTGAAAAAAACAGGAACTTGAACTTTTTTTCTGGTCCACTTGGGGGACCAACTACAAAGTCGGGCCCAATTTCTGGAATAACTAAAACTGGCAAGAAGTCTTGGTGGACTCCTCAATCACCTGCCTTTCTGGGAAGGAAACCACCTTCAAAACCAAATCGGTTGACTCAAGTGGGGCCTTTTAAAGGATGCATGGTAGCTTCAAACACTTCTCCTGTTGCCAATTGCTACTTAAGTTCTGCTGATGTTCATTCTAGGAACCTCAAGGGAGCCAGGGAAAGTAATGCTGACCATCTTCCTCTGGGAAACGTAAGTCGTACTGGTCCATCAATCTTCAGTTCACAGCATAAGTTGTTGCAAGCTCTTCCTGAAACCCTTGGTGGTGCTGCTTTAGCATTGCACTATGCAAATGTTATTGTTGTAATTGAGAAGCTAGCTGCGTCTCCTCACTTGATTGGCCACGATGCTAGAGATGACTTGTACAATATGTTACCTGCAAGGGTGAGAGCTGCTCTGAGGGAAAGGCTAAAGCCATACTCCAAGAGCTTGGACTCGCCAGTATACGATACTGTGCTTGCAGGAGAGTGGACCGAGGCAATGACATCAATATTAGAATGGTTGGCTCCACTTGCTCATAATATGATTAGATGGCAGTCGGAGCGAAGTTACGAGCAACAAACGTTTGTCTCTAGGACCAATGTGCTTCTGGTACAGACTCTTTACTTTGCCAATCAAGAAAAGACAGAATCTGCAATAACTGAGCTTCTGGTTGGTCTGAATTACATTTGGAGGTTTGGGCGAGAACTCAATACAAAGGCCTTGCAGGAGTGTGCTAGCAGCAGGGTGTTTGATGAATACTTGGAGGTAGAGAAGTAACACTTTCTTCCACGCTGTGGCAATCATCAGCACAATCCAGTTACCTCACATTAGACTGGATTTGATGTGGGCGAAGATTCTGGTAGGTCCAGAGGCATTTTAGGGTTACAAGATGAACGTCATTCATTTTCTTTCAGCTGGGGACATGGACACCATGCGTGATGGGTAGTTTGAGATTCAATATACTAGTTCTATTTTTTCTTTTGTGAATGGAGGTCTTCCTCCTATCGCCATTGAAAAAGGTGTCTCCTATTTTCTTCCTCATAGAGCTAGTTCAGCTTTATTAATCAAGCTGCTATCAAATGATTTGTCATTTCTGTACACTTGTCAGCAATACCTACCTATGTTAATTGTAAATTTACAACGTAAGGTTTTGGATCGTTGATAGATAGATGGTTGAGCATACTTTTGCTGTGGAATACTACACTAGATGTAACAATATCATCTTTTTTTGGCTGTGTGGTATTCTATGTTGATGTGTAAATCACCCTTCCAGTTGCAATTTCTGATCCAAATTTTCACCTGAACATGCTAGTTTGTGGCATTTTCAAGTTTTTCAATCATCAATACAATTCATGCTCTGGGGGAAATTATTATGAGATTCTTTGACAGGTATTAAGCACATTGCTTCTCCTCCGAGACAGCATACTGTATGCAACCCTGGGGTTCTTTTCATGGCTGTCAATCTTTTCCTGTATAATTTGTGTGCTAGACGGCATGTCTAGGTCCTCCTATTATTCCTCGTAATTCATTGTGATTACTGGTTCATATTCTGTCAGGTCTCGTTGCAGTTCCTGTTTTCTACCATGCCGACACCATGCTTGTAGTGTTGTTCTTTGTTTCTGTCTAGACACTTGGATTCACACACTGTATTCCTCGTAATTCATTGTGATTACTGGTTCATTTTCTGTTGGGTCTCGTTGCAGTTCCTGTTTTCTACCATGCTTGTAGTGTTTGTAGGGTTTGTTTTTTTGGTTGCGAGATCATATGAAAGAAATTAGATAGTCGGTCTAATGTTGGATTGAAACAAAAGTTGAATTATTTCTCTCGATAAGTTTTTTTGCCACACGCTTCTCACGTGTATTATTTAATTATATATTTGATGTTTTTGACTTAATTTTTATAAATTGATTTAATAATTAATAGTTAGAAATTAAAAAATCATAAATGTATATTACTAACCATAATTAAGGTCCATTTTGGTAATTTCTTAAATTGATTTAATAATTAATATTTTTTATTAACTTTAACATAAATTTATTATTAAATCTTAATTATTGGTTTTTATTGACTTATTTTTAAAATTTTCTAGAGGTTTTACAGTCAAAATAAAGTGTTAACGAAATACTATATAGGTGAGGGGTGATAAAGAAACTTATATAGTATCATTTGTAGTTTTATTTGATGTACAAATAATAACATTTGGAAAAACGAGATTAAACTATATTTTAAGAAGTGTATTTATGTTTTGTTCTATTTTCTAATAAGAGAAGGTTTGAATTTACATATTAGTATTAGTATTGATATAAATATTTTATTGTCATATAAAAAAATATTTTTTTATATAGAGTTAATTATTCTTAAGACACTATGCTTAATAATTATAAATAAATTACTTTTAGTATATGTGATGGTTGATAAAATTTAAGAATATCTTTATCAAATCAAATGTTTTGCTATGAATTTTGCGCCTTTATGTATTAGTTATGGATTATTAGACGATACCCTCGTAACCAACGAAAGCTAAATAAGTTAATCAATTATTTTTATATTTTAATTAAATAGAAAAAATAAAAAGAGAAGGGTGTTTGAAGCAACACAGTACTCCTTCTTTCTACTTTATCCAGCGGTATTTGTTTTTTATACGCATGTATAATAAATATTAATTGTTAAACCTAAAAACAAACAAACAGAGATAATATATTTCTATTCATGTTCTTTGAACGGTAAGTAAGCCCATACTTCTACGTCTCTTTCCAGAACACTCTCAAACTCGCTCTCTCAACGGTTCGCTGCATGTCCGCGCCACGGCGATCAACGTCGCTCAGAGACTCTTCCTCCGATTCTGAGCGGATGGAAGGCACAGGTAGCTGGGACGACGCTCTCGACTGGTTCAAACTCGAGGTCCAAAACATCTCTCCCTCTCAAATTTCAATGATAGGTTAAATTATTCATCATATTCTCTCGATTTAAATTATTCACCATATTCTCTCTTTCTTAGGTGCAGCATCCGGCGTCGCGCTCGGTCTCGCATCACGCTAATTACAAGTGCTTGCTTGAGGCAGAGCGTGTTCTTGTCGAGGTAGAATTTCTTCTTCCTTCTTTTTGATTTCTTTAAAATCTTGATTTTTTTCTTGATTTCTAATTCCTGGTTAGAGTTTCTTTTAGGAATTTTAGAATTCGAATACATATTACGCGTATGGAAAAGGAATCGAGGAATTTGATTCTTAGAACCAACCCTAGTTTGCTTGATATTATAGTTAAATCACCGTTAATGGCTTAAATGAAATAAAACTAGAACAATGTGCCCTTACTAAAACTGGCTAGGGTTATTTACATGAATCTTTCTCCTCAATTTCTTCATATTCTGCGCTTTTGGGTAAATGGATCAAATCGTGATTTCAGGGACGCGGTGTTGTTCTTATCAATACTGACGAGGCAGGTACCTTGATAGTGACTAATTTCCGTCTTATTTTTCTGGTGAGTGGCGTGTTCTCTCGTTTTTGTCTATTCCTCGTGAAGTTTCTTTTATAAAATGATGGAATGGTACTGATTTCAATTCTGCAACGTATTTGTTGTAATTTATTTAAGCATGTATGTTAGAAGAGATAAGGAATTGTGGTTGCATCACTGGAAATGATGTTGTGCATGCACAACAGAATACTGACTATATGTTGTTTTCTCTTCTCTTGTTCAAGAGTGAGGGAACGGAAAATATTATTGCGCTTGGCACAATTCCGCTAGCAACAATTGAGAAGTTCAGCAAAATGGTAAGTTATTCTTGAACTCATGGATTTCTTAGCACCAAGGGATGTTAAGTTAGAAAAGTAACAGGAGATGAGAGAGTGACTAATTTGTTAATTGAGTTATTTTATGTATTATAATGTTGTGCCATGTGCCTCACTTTTTATGTGAAGATGATCTGATCCTTGCTCTGAAATGTATTCTTTACCTCTTACACGCAAACCATGTGGTGATGGCACACAGACAGAAAACATGGCAAAATAATGTTAGGATAATAGGTTGTATGCTACCTCAGTTCCATCCGTGCATGAAATATTTAGGTTGAAAATCTTATGCTAATGATCTGAAATGATGTCACTGTTTCAATTCTTATCTTTTATCACTCAACTCAATTTAAGCCTCAACCCCAAATTAATTGGGGTCAGCAACATGGATCCTTTTTACTATTCTGTTTTAGCATGTGCTAAACTTTATCCATGCTAGAAAATCTTCTCCATTACTTTTCTTTGGTTTTGATTGGCACCTGTTCAGCTTAATGAATTTGGAGTTGTTTTGGCTTGGCCACCCATAACACATGTTAATTGATTATTGTTTTTTGCTTGTCTTATATTTGTTACTTTGTGGAATGTATGAAGGTTGTAAAAAATCAATCAGCCCCTCGTCATTCTGAGAAGACTCCATCACAGCGATTTCTCCAAGTCATTGGTACGCCCTTTGAAGTGTTTGTTTTACTATTTCTTAACATTTTTTACCAGTTATTATTTTTTTGTGGGATTTACAATAGATTTGTAGTTTGTCTTTGGAAGATAGAACTTTGGGACATATTTGACATTTGTACGGGTGATGATGTTACTTTTATTTCACTTTGATGATTCAGAATTCAATCAATAAGTTAAATTTATGACAGTAATAGAGATGGTGGCAGATTCTGGAGGGGGTAATGTGGTTGTTTCCTAGTGAGGGTAGTTGCCAAAGAGGAAGTTTATAGATGCTGGTTAGCTTGATTGATAAAATTAAAGTATGTCTGTTGCATTAAGGCATGAGATTTTCAGTATATATTTTTATTTCTGAACAAGCAAGGTTTCTTTGAAGTAGGCAGTTATCAGAACAATGGATCTGGGTATTGCTGCTTGCTAATGGTTTCTTTTGCTTTCTTTCTCTTGAATATTGTTGGTGATTGTTATTTTGATGATATAATTGGCCCTGGTCCTCTTTAGTGAGAATGCTAATGGAATTATTGGTTCTTGTATTTTGCAGGGAAAGATATGAGAATTGTTGTTTTTGGTTTCCGGTCCAAAACAAAGCAGGTTAACTTTAGCTGCTATCTCTTCTTGCTTCAGCTCTTGTTTTTCCTCCAAACTATGATCACTTACAGATGGATTTTGTTTTTTCATTTGCAAGATTTATGCTGTTATAAAGAAATATGGAGTTCATGATTTTGATTTTTGCTTGGTTGGGGGTTAAAAAGATGTAGTTGAGATTGAGAATAATCTTCTGATCTGCCTATGTTTTTTATTTTTTCGTGGGCTAAGAATCAGAAATCAGGGATTTTGAGGGTTTATATTTTAAAATCAACTGAGGAAAGATTTGATTGGATGGGTTCAAAATGGTGGATTGGGTCATCACACCTGACATGTTTTAAGTTACTTGCCTTTTCTTATGCAGAGACGGGCCATATATGATGGGTTATTGAGGTGCACAAAACCATCAAGACTCTGGGATCTTTATGCTTTTAGCTGTGGACCGTTCAAATTTACTAATGCAAACCCAAAAGTACGCTTGTTGAATGAGTATTTCCGTCTTCTAGGAAAAGGCCTTTGTAGGGCATCAATGGATATGATCGACAATGGGTCATATACAATGTCTAATGAGCTGTGGAGAATCTGTAATGTAAATTCCAACTACATAATGTGCCCAAGTTACCCTTTTGCCTTGATTGTTCCAAAATCAATCAGGTAAAACATTAAGATTCTTACTGCATTGTAAAATTGGGGAAAAGAGGGGAAAGTGAAAACGTGTTCGAGACCCTTACTTCTAGTTTGACTCGAAAATAGTTTTTGTCTGGCCTGACTCTTGCCGAAGATTTACAGCTAATAACCTTATATTTGTTACTAGTGATGAAGAAGTGATCCAGGCATCCAACTTTCGTTCCAAGGGTCGTTTACCTGTAGTTTCTTGGTGTCATCCCGGTATGAAAAACTGAAATTTAGTTATTTTGTTCATCACAAGTTGTGTTATGATGTCTTGATGTGTGTGGCATTGTAGAAACTGGAGCAGTCCTTGCACGTTCATCCCAACCCTTAGTTGGTCTGATGATGAATATGAGGAGGTAGTTTGATCTGCCCACTTAATTTCCTTTCAATGAACTTAAAACACATTGCTATGCAAAAATTATGCCTGTTGTAGATACAGTGCTGGGATTTTGGTCTTCAATTGAAGTGCGTTTGTGATTGTGGCTATGGTGTTGCATGCATTTCAAAAACTTTAGTCATATACAAAATAGTTATGGCATGATTGATGATAAATTTTAGCAAGGTGTTTTTATTCTGCGGATTTCAAATAATTTCATTAGAGATTTAATTTCTAATATTTAACATGAATAGAGATACCTTAAAATTCATGCAAGATATATTTTATTATCTAATTAGGCTGTCAAAACTCTAGCATATAGCATCCTGAACGTGATTTTAACAACAGTTTCCAAGCTAAAAGAACAAAAACATTTGAAATGCAAGCCCAAGACGGCTGCAATGATTGTAAAATCCTTTATGGGTATGATTTTCGAATCATGGCCCATAATACCAGAAAGTGCCAGACCATTTTGATTCTTTTACGCAACACCTGTTATTTGTTTTTGTTCCTGGGATCCATTGATATCTTATATTTTGAGGTTTGGAAGGTAAGTACTTGATTTTTCTTTTGCCATCTGTTGCTTGATATATGACTGATTCCCATCAATGTATATGCATGCAGCAACACAGATGAAAAGCTTGTTGCAGAACTTTGCTCTCAACTTGGTGATGAGAAAAAAAGGCGGAGGTAGTTTTATTCAAATTGATTCCTTTTGTTTTGGCTGAGCTGTTCTCATTGTTTGTGTTTTTCATGTTTGCACCATTTTCTTTTTTATGTTCTAACTTGACTTTCTTAGTTGTTAAGAAGTATCTACACAGACTTGCTATGTATTGCTCTTAATACCTTGGGTGATGAATTTTTTTGAAATGTATATCAATCTACCGAGTTTTGAAACCTCAATCATGGTATTACTTCTCTTTCGCTTTTTTCTTAAAATGCAGTCCTTATAGTGATAGGATTCCAGTTTTGCATCTCATCTGGAAATGGCTGGAGAATGTTTGTTTTTAGGGTACTCTAAAATAGATTTGGTGGAGAGACTTGGGCCCATAGCTTTGATGATTAAAGCAAGTGATTATGCGGCATAGTGTTTAAATTTTTATCACTCATGGCTCACAGACAGGTATGGAGGAGACATTTCCCTTTTGAGGTGGGAAATCCTAATCATTGTACTGGGGCTGAAGCCTTGAAACTTAGCTGTGAGTCTTTTATTGAAATAGTGTGGCCTTTATTTTTATTTATGATTTCTTGTCAATGGTGCAAATTTTCCAAACAGTAGGTCTGGACCAAATGAGCACTTCTCTTGTTAGGTTCCTTGTTGTCGTGTAACTCTGATTTCTCTTTTGATAAAAATGAAATTTGTTAATACACCTGAATTACACTCTTAATGTTCATTGATTGACATGACATGCATTTTATGCTAGGCTATATGCCAGTTGTTTCTTTAGATTTCATACGCCTGTTGTTTCTTTAGATTTCATGTTCTCATTTCTTTGCTTATTCTTTCTTGCTCCGGTTTTAGTAAATGAATATTTGTTAAAAAAGTCACCTGTCTTCTTGTCCTCTCTCCTTTTTCCCCATTTCAGGAAGTTATATAATTGCTGAAGCAAAACCTCTGGAAAATGCCAAATCTTTGTGTTTTCTTTTCAGGAAGTTATACATTGCTGATGCAAGACCTAGAAAAAATGCTTTAGCAAATGTCGCAATGGGAGGTGGCTCAGAATCATCATCCAACTATTTTCAATCTGAGGTTTGTCAGAGGTTTGAGTTGTCTAATTATGTATCTCATAGTCATCAACTTTGCTGCCTTATTTTCACTAATATCATATTCCTGTTTTTTATCTGTTATCAGGTAGTTTTCTTTGGGATAGACAACATACATTCTATGAGAGAGAGTCTTTCTCGGCTTAGGGACTACTTAGATGCTCATGGCACCACTTCATCAGATGGAACACTATCACTCTTGGTTAGTCTATGAACATTAGGAATTTAAAAACCAGCTGCTTTGCCTGTTGAAAACTAGTACATTAACATCAGATGTTATAAGCAGTTCTGTTGTTGGATAAGGTTTAACCTAGTACTGCTTATATCAATTCTCAAAAGGCAGAAAATGATGGCATATTATTTTGTGCAACTTGAATGTGCATCTATCCATTTGTCAAGTTTTTGGTAAACATAGTTGAGGCATTAGAAATTTTTCCTTGAATAACATCAGATATAGGAACACATAGTAACAGAAGTAATGCATGATGGTGTGTGGTATGTTTCCCAATTTTTACCATCACTAAATGATTGGAATTGCCCTCTATGAATGGCGCTGCTGTGTGAGTCTCTGGGTTAAAGACTAGAATTTTCATGTTCAGTTCCCTGTGCTGTTGTGGGTGCATCTTCAATAGAAAAGCAAAAAGGAAAAGCTTCACTTGTATTCATTTATCTATCTGGCAGCAACTTATATTTGGAGACAGCATCCTGTTCATTATATAGCTCTTATATAATGCAGACATCCTCGGGCCCTATGTGCTTGTCCAATGATGCACACAAGCCAATATAACTAACTTAACCTTGACATCATTGCATCAATGATTTAATCTCTAGTCAAAATTTAAATAAATAAATCAATCTTCTCAAATGTGCTCCTCATGTTTAGTTGGGATTTTTTTCAATTAATTTATAGCATCAATCTTTGACTGGTTACCTAATAGCTCTAAAACACTTGCTATGTTTCCTAGGCTTCAGCAGAAACAATATGTTTCCAGTGGTTGTTAATATCTCTATTTGTTCATACCATATTTCGCTTGCAGAGACATGGTGGTTGGACCTGGGGTGGAGGCAATCTCAGCAATATGTCTGCCTCTGTTTCAACCCTCGGTGATAGTGGTTGGTTAATACATGTTCAAAGTGTCTTGGCTGGTTCAGCTTGGATTGCTGCTCGTGTTGCTTTGGAATCAGCATCAGTACTTGTACATTGCAGGTCAGATATCTTGACCCTGTGTCTTCTATTAATCTTTGTAACAACTGGAAAGAATCATTTCTATTCTGTTGCCACTGTGATGAAACCTGAAGATTTTTAATGTGCTGCTCACTATATGGCCTCTTTTTTCCCTTTTGATTTGTAATTTCTATTTCAATATGCTGTTAGTCTATTTTTTGTTTCTATTCGTTGTGCTGATAATCTAACACAGAATCAAATATTAATTACATACACCTGCTTCGATTCCAAATCAGGCTTTCTTTTGGTAGATCTCACATCTACCCTTCCTCACTGTGTAATCACATGGATAGAGCTTCTCAGACTGATTAGCAGAAAAATCTTGGTATTATTGCCTAGCAGATCATGGTTTTATATGCGAACTTGGCAGGTCATTTGCCTGCTACCAGACTCATGGCCCACTGTTATTCGACTTTATATCAGAGCAGAAAAAAGAATAGCTGAATCATCTAGGAAGCATTTCAGCTCAGCAAAATTTTCCATCAGAAAAAAGTTGCCTTTCTTTCTGTTTTCAATTTCCTGCTTTTCTTTTAGAGCCTCTGCATTTGCTGAGTTCTTGTCTTTCATTCTATTTGTCTAGTGATGGATGGGATAGAACGAGTCAGCTGGTTGCACTTGCTAATTTGTTGCTCGACCCATACTATCGGACATTCACAGGGTTTCAGGTATTTTCTTCTACTATTGGACCCCTTTATTGGTCGTGTATTGTTCTTTTTATATGCTTAAGATGTGACTTTACATTTGAACAAAAAATTCTGGAATATCTCATTTCCATCCAGGCACTCATTGAAAAAGACTGGCTAGCATTTGGTCATCCATTTGCTGAGCGTGGGGGCATGCCAACTGTATCTGGGAGCAGCGAAAGACCTCCTGATTTATGTAGGCAATCTTCTGTTGGGAGTTTTCCATTGCCACCCATGTGTCAGTCATCGGGATCATTTGCGCCACCAACTCCTAGTTCTTCTCATGCACAGAACCAGCAGTCACCCATATTTTTGCAGGTTAATGTTGTTTTATGCATGCTCTTATTAACTTGATTTTAGGAATCAAGTACCAACTGGCTTTCATGATTATTATTATTGGCAATCCAAATCAGTAGGGATTACCATAGTAGTTGTGCCTCAAGCTCCTTGCGAACAAGTTCAACAATTGTTTGGCCCCCCTTCCTTTCTGTGTGATGAAAGCAGCAGGAAAAAATGATTACTTGGGTTTATTGTTGCATTTATGTGCCAAATGCATTAAAAAATTTATTGCCTTATGCTGGGGCATAAGCTAGAGATGTGAGGGAAAGAGTGCAATCATAGGATCTTCAGGCAATTATAGAGTCTACTAGAAGGATTGGATTGAAGGTGAGTATGGTCGGAGTATTGTTAAGAAAGTCTACTTAAAAACCCTAAATAATAGTTATAATAATTACCTAGCTGTTTGAATGCCCTCTATTATATTCAGCCCAAGTAAATTTGAGAATTTGTTGTGTAAGATGGTCTTTGCTAAGTTCTATGAATTGCCGATGTATTCTGCAGTGGATTGATTGTGTTTCTCAATTATTGCGGATGTATCCCTTTGCTTTCGAGTTCTCCTCGGTATGTGATTTTCTTTTCTTGTAATGATACTCATTTTCTTGTTTTCATTAGAAGTTAGTTGTTGAGACAAAATATGTTTCAAAGAAACTGGTTTATCACAAACTTTTTGCTGACTAGTGTATTGTATGATGACTTAGGCTTTCCTGGTGGACTTGTTGGACTGTGTCCTTTCATGTCGTTTCGGTAACTTCTTCTGCAACAGGTGATTCCGTTTTTCTTCTTAACTTGTACATATGAATATCTTAAATAGATTAAGGCCTGTGGTTTCTGCCATGCCTTCACTTGATCTGTCCATGCTACATGGATTAGCTGCTGATATATTTATTTTGGAGCAGTCAAGAACCTTAATTTTCAATCTCAATTCTAGATTGGTTGCTAAAAATTGTAATATCTGGAGACAAGCATTGATTCAGCAAATCTTTGTGTAAACTAGAAACTAGGAGAAAGAAGAGCTGCTTAATTTCCTTTTATATTCAAGGGTGACAGATCATCTGTAGTATCATCTCTGGACAGAAAAAATTGATTAAGTTAAAAATTTAGAAAAATTAAGATGAAAATGCATCAATGTCCTGAAATAGGCTACAAGAAATATAATCTCTTATGCCACAAGTGACCAGCCACTGTAGCAAACTCAGTGGTAAAAGGATTGTGCCACGAATATTCAATCTCGCTGGACCTATCAACCCTTGTAGATGCACCATACTGATTTATCCTGCCATTTATATCCCGCATGATCAAAATGATGTCGAATGACATTGTTGCATCTTCTCACAAACACGTGATATATGTGTTGTCATTGGATATCTGTGGTATGCACTATCAGCTGTTGAATGTTTCTCTTTGCATTCTCTTCATCTTCCCAAAAATAAAGAGACGATCTAGTAGCTTTTTGTCCGTAGCATGTGATGCATTTATGTTGGAATGTCATATTCATGGGCGTTTGGTTTTATAACAGTTCATTATTCTTTTCAAAGCTCAGTTCAAGTGGTCAACTCTTCTCCCTCTTGTCATAAAATTGGTAGTTCCTTAGCATAACAAGTGATGACACACAAATTTATGATCCTTGTGGGCATGCATGTTTTCTTGGCTACCGTTTCATATACTGACTGCATCATAAACCTCTTAGGCTGGATTAGAACTTGGTTCCTGTTTAAGGCTGACAAAGGGACAACTTTATGCATAAATGCTGAACACTAGGATACTGTGTCTGGAGAACCCTTTCTGTTTACTCTAACCTCTCTAGCATGTAATGGCTCCTTTTTGTTTTACTCCAATTGTTTTGGAAGCATTAAAATTCCTCTTTCTGGGTGCTTAATCTAAATTTTCAGTGAGAAGGAAAGGCAGCAAGTTGGTATTTCTGAAGCTTGTGGGTGCTTGTGGGCTTATTTGGCCGATCTGCGTTCTTCAGAAGGAAGGTCTCATGTGCACTGTAACCCTTTTTACAGTCCTCTGAAACATAATGGTCCATTGTTACCTCCAGCAGCAGCCTTAGCCCCAACACTGTGGCCCCAATTCCACCTTCGGTGGGCTTGTCCTTCAGAAGCCCAAGCTGGGGAGCTTGAAGCTCAATGTCGGATAATGTCTATAAAATTCTCCAAACTACAGAAGGTAATGAACTGCTTTCCTTCTACTGAACCAGTACAATATTTTCACACTAAAACATGACCTTTTGCAGTCATGTAGGCTGATATGATTTTTCCTAGACTGTTGGGTTATAGTATTATGTTCTTTCAATCTCTCTCTTGCTGTCTTTGAGGGCATCATTATGCAGAAACCTAGTGACATATGGCCAGCGGTGGCTTACTTTTCCTTTCATTTTATTTCATGATGTTTACAAGTCTGCTTTTTTTTATTAAATCCCTACTTCCTGTCAAATTAATAACCAGGCAAAAGAAGGGGCTGAGAAGAAAGCTAAAGAAACTGCAATTGTTGTGGAGTCATTGTCTGCAGAATTACGGAATGAGAAGCAGCTCAGTAGCTCTGCTATGGCCTTGGCCAAGAGGGCCAGCAAGGAAACTGCAGCCATAAAGCGAGCCATACAATCATTGGGATGCAAAGTTCATTATGCTAGTGGTGGTGATACTACTGTTGATATCGAGACCAGCCCTGTGAAAAATTCACAGAAATCTGTGTTTTCTCCTTCTACAAGAGAATCTGTTGGTATTGTCCAACATGAAGATAAGTCAGATCTATCAGTTTCCATTTCAGTAGCGGCAGATGATGTTGTTTCCAATAATCCATTTGGTCGAGTGTGCGATACTTTATGCCCATTACGCACAAGAGATGGAGGCTGCAGGTGGCCAGATGCTGGTTGTGCTCAACTAGCTAGTCAGTTTATTGGGGTGAAGGCAGACTATGAGGCACTCGATAGTCTTTCTATATACGAAGGTTATTTTAAGACAGTGAGTACCTTATAACTCTATTATATGCACATTGATTTATCCATCAATTCTCCATATAATTGGTTGAGGTTTTTCATAGATGGAAGGAGGTAAATAGAGTTTAAAGCTTTGCCAGAAGAAGTTTGAGATTTATTTGAGCTCTCAAGCAACACAGGCATAGGATTGGTGCAGAAACCTCAGATTTTGGTATCGGGACTGTTCATACAGAGAATGTAGAGTTAGTAGCACAACATCTTAGCATAGTCATTCATTGGAAACATAATAAGAAATCCCACACAAAAGAGCATAAAAGAGCAAGCATGAAGTGCTGCAGTGAAGGCTGATTTATATCGAAGAGGTCAGCTTTTCATCCTGCTATTGTCATCATCGTAGCTAGTTTTCTCCCTCAATAAGAACAGTTTGTTGCCCATATTTCATATAACATGTGACTTTATTATGTTCAAACAAGCTGGTCAGACATTGTTTTTATCTATAACCATACATGTACATAGCAAGATTCATATAACATGTGATTTTGTTCGTAATAAATTAATCGCCATGTTCTGGTGTTGCCCATATTTCATTTCTTCCTTCCGACGCGTTAGAATCCCCTCAAAACTAAGAGACCCAAATGGATCATCACACTTCCACGGCTACCTCGTTGAAACTGAAACATCTCTTCCCTTTTAACAATCACTATAAATGAATAATCGTTATATACATCATGTGATGCCATCTCCCCTGCTTTGTTTATCGTTATGAAAAACGGAAAAATTTACACAGGATACAACACTAGGAAGAAAATTATTTGTCACAGTGAAGCAGCATTGTGCATTCCACGTTTATTCACCACCTGCCCGAGTAACCAAACCCTGGTAAGAGTTGTATAGCAAAATCCTCCTGCCCGCCTCATTTATTGCAGGCAGCAGCTCTGAATTAATGCCAAATGGGTTTTGCCAATGCCAGTCTCCAGTGCTTGTGAGCTGGTGCCCATAATTAGATTATAGTTAAATGGTTTTGATGCATCATTTAACTAGCATCAATCTTAGAGGCGTAAGCAAGAATCCATATGCGTTAACTAATCCTTCCTGCTTGATCAATCAAAGTGCCAACTTGGTCTCCACATAATGCTCTTGAGATATTCCCAGGCTCGAGCAAATTAAAGATGACCACTATACATGACAGGGAGAGAGCACGCAGCATTAGCAAGGTAAGATGTGGGAATGGGAGAATGCAACTATGCGAGAGAGGCTGATATAGCAAGAGCAAATGAGTATAGGAAAATCATTACATACCAGGAATTCCATTCTCTTCACAGTAAGTAATTGCCATCATGTCCATTGAGGTAACACCCCTGGAAACCACCTCTCTGAATGATATGTGATCCAGTATTGCATTGCTGTTACCAGCATGATTATCATAGACACCATCAACATTAGTGGTACCTTTAAGGAGCGCATCTGCATTAACTGATAACCAAAAAACATTATAAAAAAAACACGCATCAAGATTTCCAGTAAACAGCAGAACACAAGATATAATAAAAGCAAGCAGGAGGGGAATACTCTCTGAAGCTCTCAGAGCTGCTGCGGTGTCGGTAGTGAATAGTGGATTTCCAGCACCAGCACCAGCACCACCAAATATGACAACTCTTCCTTTCTCAAGATGCCGGATGGCCCGTTGCCTGCTATAAGGTTCAGCTAACTCTGGCATTGCGAATGCACTTTGCACACGAGCCTGAACACCATGCTTCTCCAAAGCTGATTGAAGCAATATTGAATTCATAACTGTTGCCATCATGCTGACATTACATCATAAGTTACCATATTGTCAAAAACTAGCAATATATTAAGTTTAGGATGAAGACTGCAAAGAAAGCTATAAGCTATTTATACAAGCTACTTGTAAAGGCGAACATAGATAATGTTCAAGCTCTAGGAGTATGGTGATGCAATACAAGCTCTAGGAGTATGGTGAATTACCTGATTTGATACGCAGTAGGCCTCTCTAAGCCAGTAGCAGATATCCATGAGTCTCCACAAAAGAAATTGCGACCTCCAAGAACAATAGCAATCTATAAAAACCACATACGAGTAAGCAATCTTGCAATTTGAATTAGCGTTGCAGAAAACCAACAAGGAAAAGGAATAGGGCAAGACCTCCAGTCCACCGCGGCTAGCTGTTGCTACTTCCCGAGCAATCTGCATAGCTACCTAGAAATAAAAGAAGGCAATTTAGCTTGCATATTCCCGATATCATCAGTGTCCAAACATACTATAATCATCCAAATACTGAATCTTGCACCTTAGGATCAATATTCTGGCAATTCCCAGCCAATGCAGAACCACTTATTTTAAACACCACTCTCCGCCATTTTAAATTTGGCACTGGTTTAGTTTTGAGAGTATTAGCAAATGCAGCACTGCCAGATGTATACCTGCATATAAACGTTAACACAAAAGATCAGTCAGTCGTAGCAAGATCCTCCAGCACCATGTCATACCATTCCAGAACCACCTGGCTACTTTAACCGAAATCCAATAATCAAGTTTCGAAATCTGCATGATCAAGCATTGCCAAACAAACAAGAACACCTGTAAAAATCCAAACTTTCACAACCTGAACACAAGACCGAAACAAGACACTACCTTTTAACTTGCTTAACCGCCGCATTAACATTCCCACCACTCCCTCCACCACCGCCACCATCACTCTCTCCACCACCACCACTCTTCCCATTACATGCATTCCCCATAATAGCCTCTATATGCTTAAACCAATGCCAACTGCTCCCACTCCCACTAATCCTCTGTAACTCCACTTTATACCTCTTCTTCAAATTATCAATCTTATTCTTACACTGCTCCACACTCTTCTTATTACTCCCTCCTCTCTCACTCACCGCTTCCGCTACTTCCTCCCAATCCCTCCCTCTCAAATTCCCTCTATTCAACTGATTATACTTCTCCGTATACGCCTCTAACAAACACGATATCGCCGCATCGCTCCATTCCTCTCTATCCTTCCTGTAATCACGGTAATCACAAGATTCTATCTCCGTGATGCTGTTTGATTTCGATCTCTTGTTGTTGTTGTAGTAGTGGTTTTGCTGGTTGCGTTTCGAGGACGGTGTGGCCGCGGATTTGTCGTGATCGGAGTAGTAGTAATCACCGGTGGTTGTGACGGAATATGGGTGGCGCGTTGGAGGGTGAGGAGGTGGCTCGTCGATGAGGGGGAAATCGTCGGTGGCCATTGGAAATTAGGGTTAGGGTTAAGATTTCGATTTGGGGGTGAAGCAGATGATGTTGGGAAGACGACGTTAGAGGGACGGGTGACGGAGCGAGGGGTTAGGTTTTAGATGGGGATTTGAATCACGGATGGTGTAACGGATCCGTTTAAACAAGAGAGTAAGTAACGTAACGTATGTGCTTAGAGTAGAGATTAAATAACACTTTTAAAAGTTGTTTTTTTTAAAATATTTTTTATTTAAAAGTATAGTTAAATTGTGAAAACTAGAAATACATTAAAATGTTAAATTATATGTATATATGTGAGTTATTTTAAATCTGTTTTAAGTAGATTTCAATTAGACGATGTTTATATTTCAAATCTTATTATTAATTTTATATTTAACAGTTTAAGTCTGGTTTTGATTCTTGATTCCATAATAAGACGGTACTCATCTTTCAAAACTCATCATTAATTTTATATTTAATAATTTAAATTACAAGAGATAAAAAGTTAATAAATTAAAATTGCTTTTATTTTTATTATACAGTGTATTATAAACTTGGGATGATTACAGTGAGAGAAAATCCATGTCTCAAATCTAATTACAAATCATCACAATTGAATTAAGAGATCCATAAAATTAAGAGATTCAAATTCCCCCGTAGGTCTTTCAGCTTTCAAGTTTAAAGAATATTTTACTTAAAAATATATTAAAATAATATCTTTTTATTTTTAAAAAATAATCTAAAAATATTAAAAAAATATTAAAGAATATTTACGAAAACTGCAAGGCATTTTAATATTGATATGGCCTTTGCAAAATAGAAAAATGAGTGGAATATGCCATCGCCGCCTGCATTCAGAAATTCCCTTCCTTTCATATGTTCTCTTCTGTATCCTAATACAGCAGTTACATCACCTTCACTGCCTCTTTGAGCTAGCCTGGAATTAATATTCTTTCCTAACAAGAACAAAAAATTCAATCAGATCTTGTCATACAAATCCTGACTAACAGCTAAACGAACACTAATTATATATATCCGTCATTATTTCTCAAAATAAACATCTTCCAAAGGCTAACATTCACATTCGTCAGAGTAACAGCTCAGTACTGTCAAATAGTTTCCATTTTTGCATGGTGAATGCTGAGCATCTAGCAAGAAACCGTACAGCAGCAGCTAATTATCTGGAAAATGAGTTCAACAAACCCCCTCGTCTTCGATGTTCCTCAATACTCTTGCTCCTGCATTCCCTAACAATCCGTACTCGTATACGACAAAGAAATTTCCTAATTCCCTCCCCATTAATGACCTCACTATTAGAAAATTAGAAGAAAAAAACAATGAAAATGCCGACGGAAAATATAGCATTGTTATTCATCTATGAAAATTACGACAGAAAATTTTTTTGTGTAATTTTCAATGGAAACTGTAGTGGAATAAAAACTAATAAAAATTCCTTTGATAATTTTGTTAAATTACTGACAGAATTTTCACTTGTAAGTTTAAAAGAAATCAAAACCTGACAATTGTCTTCTCCCATTCCTCCTTCTTAATTCAGAAAACAACAACCTCTCTCTTCTATTTTAATTCTAACTACCCTCCCCCAACGAACCCAGCCACCCAACCTATAGATATCAACCAGTCTCCATCCAGAAGTGTCAGCTTTACTCCATTGGTTTCATTTTTTTATTTAGCAAGCACACCTATTTTTATTAATATCAGCTCATGGGGTGTGCTAAATGAAAAATAAAAAATTTTAAAATGTTTTTTTTTAAATGTTATTTTTATATATCTCTTACAAAAACCAAAACTAATAAAATAGAGCCGACAAAAAAAAATAAATCAATTATATGCAGCTAGCCATGTGAAAAAAATATCAAATTTATAAAAAAAAAACATTTAATTTTTTCATTTCTATACAATTATATGCTTTTTAGATAGTTTTTTTCATTGAAATATATATAATAAAAAAAATTATATTTATACTATTCAAAATATTATTTTATCAATTTAATTTTTTAAAATATATCTCCCTGTGAAGACGAGACGCTATAATCAATTTATGTTAAAGTCGATGGAATATTCTTTTCAATGTCGACAAAATAGAAACCCCAGTAAACAAATTTTCGACAATGATATTAGTATTATAAAATG
>Ga0307512_10003059_pt1 | contig 20038 bp, 23 predicted proteins | sample 14_EM_MG_FD_200267 | JGI IMG/M metagenome (GOLD analysis project Ga0307512, IMG submission 200267) | Populus trichocarpa ectomycorrhiza microbial communities from riparian zone in the Pacific Northwest, United States - 14_EM | ecosystem: Host-associated > Plants > Roots > Unclassified | place... | reverse complement strand
TATCTGCCTACCTTGTCTACCCTGCGCGAGAATCGTGCTTACCGCCAAACAGGAAAACCCCAAATTATGGTATGGGATAGGAATCCTTTATGACCGGTACGGATCCTTGGACAATGCAGAGGAAGCTTTTTCGTCTGTCCTGAAGATGGACAAGGGTACGTACGCTCACACATGTCCGTTTTCAATTTCCCATCTCACTAGGCGTAATCGATATCAGACTTCGACAAATCCAACGAGGTTCTTTTCAGATTGGGGATTATCTACAAGCAGCAGACCAAGTACGAAGAGAGCCTCCGTTGCTTTGATCGCATCTTGCGCAATCCTCCAAGTCCCCTTGCTAATGCCGATATTTGGTTCCAAATTGGTCACGTATATGAACAACAAGGCGATGTAAGTGCTCGTTTTCCATGTGTTGACTGCATCTAACATCTATTCAGCATGTTCGCGCGCGGGAAGCATACGAGCGTGTCGTCGCAGAAAATCCAGTACATGCCAAAGTTTTGCAACAGCTTGGCTGGTTGTATCACCAAGATGGGCCGTCATTCCAAAATCAAGATCTGGCCATACAGTATCTCACGAAGAGTTTAGAAGCTGGTATGCCTTTTTTTTTTGTTTAGCTTCCGCTTGTTCTGAACCTTTATCAGATCCCTCGGATGCGCAAAGTTGGTATCTACTGGGACGTGCATACATGGCAGGCCAAAAATACAACAAGGCATACGAGGCATACCAACAAGCTGTCTACCGAGACGGTCGCAACCCAACGTTCTGGTGTTCCATTGGCGTCTTGTACTTCCAAATTAATCAGTATCGCGATGCCCTGGACGCTTACTCGCGGGCTATCCGCATCAACCCTTACATCCCCGAGGTCTGGTTTGATCTCGGTAGCCTCTACGAGAGCTGCAACAACCAAATAGGGGATGCCATCGACGCCTACGCGCGGGCTGCAGAGCTCGACCCCGGAAACGGCGCTATCACCCAACGCCTTCATTTGCTCAAGCACTCACAGGCCACCGGCGCGCAGCTACCCGCTGCTCCAGCCCCGCAAGACGTTCATCCTACTGCGTATGCGAGCGTCGCCTCGACACCGGGCCTGGGGGGGCTTCCACTCTTAAACATCAACAACACCGGGCGGCCTGTATATCGCCCTGAATCTCGTGGTCCAGGGGGCGAGCTTCCGCATCATCCCCCTCATATCAGTGGTGCAGATACATCCCCTGCTCCTTTCAGAGGAGGCCCTCCACCCCCAATTGTCCTCGACGAAAGTCGCCATGCCCCTTCCCACGCTCAACTGGCCCCAATGGATGTCGATCATATCCCTCATGGTAGGGATGTACCCTATTCGCATCCTCCACCTACCCGTGATACCCGGCCGCCTCGTCTTACCTCAGATCCTCATCCACGCGATACGGAGGTTATACGTGGCCCTCACGACTCCTATTACAACCGTCCCTCTCGTCCTGGGTCCATGCCCCCTTCGCCCCCAGTTCATACTAGTCGACCTCGCTCACCGACCTATCATGCCTATCCTCCCAGCAGGGTTCCAGTTTCCACAGCACCTACAGGTGCCCACCGCTCTCCTCATGCATACCCTCGGGAGCCGAGTGGGAATGGTCCCCCGAGCGATCGAGAAGTTGGTTGGGAGCGCCGTGAGTGGGACCGAGGTAGGGAGTCACGACGGCATGTTGGGTCAACATATAACCATGGGCCGTCTTCGCCTCCTCGGGCCATGAGTCCACGTATGCGGAGCCCGTCGCAAACTTCCCCCATGTCGGCACATCATCCTTCGCGCAGCTATTGGGATTCAAGACCCACTCAACCCGCCCCACCAGCCCAACTCCAGCCGAGGTCCCCCCGAGCACCTCCTCCAGGTTTGCGATCGACCTCAAGTGATCGTGGCAATTACTGGCAAAACCATGTCCCTGTGGAGTCGCCGCTAGAGGGTGCACGAGCCCCCCGTGTCCCCCTTCCTGCCTTTACGGGTGGTAGCACACGAGGATCAGAGAGTCCCCACCTCAGTACTCAGCGTCCGATCGATCCTGCAACGGAATATAAGGACCGTAGGCGGAGAGGTACGCGAGAGAAGGAGATGGAGGTTGTCACATCTCCAGGCGAAGATGCGCCCAAGAGGGATCGTAAACGAAGAACAAATGTCAAGCAAAAGAGCGAGCGTGGTCGGACGGAGACTCCGAAGCCATATGGAGCGCCACCGAACCAGAACCCTCCCTTCAAAGTTAGTTATCCTAAGCGTGATGAGTCCGCAGGACCTTCGAGCTCGGCTGGTTCAGGGTCGCAAAGCCGATCCGCACAGCCATCGCCAACAAGCACTGTGCCCACGGCACCTACTCGTCCTATCGATGAAGATTACGATGAGGGTGTAGCAGAAACTTTGATTGGATTGGCTTCATATCGCGGCGCCCCGGAGCAGACGCCAACGTTCGCTAATGGGCCTGCCTCCTCTAACATAAGGCCAATTTCGCCATCTCCCTCTATGCGGTCCAATAGCCATCGGGGTTCAATATCTTCGACGCGCTCTCGCGCTTCACCTCCACCAAGTTCTGTGGGAACGTCTGCGAAGCGGCCGTTAAGCCCTGGTCCAGATGATATAGATGCGAAGCGTACAAAGGTGGACTTGCCTGCGCGCAGGGGATCACCACCCGCAACGACGTCGGCTCGTCCTTCACCAGTCCCATTCCACACACAACAGGCATCACATTCGCCAGAGAATAGGCAAGCGGAGAAGTCCAAACACCCGTCTTATCCATCTAGCCCACAGCTTCCCTCGATTCTTCCCCAGCCTCCTCGTCCTATTGGCGCGGGGCTCTCTCATTCAAACACACTCCCCCCTATTGCAACTCTCTCTCCTCCGTCGACCTCGCCATCGCCCGCTCATGAACCAGACCGTATGTCGATCGACCGGACACAATCACGGTCAGTATCTCCGCAGACAACACAAGCTGCGCCTCGAAACAAGTTTGCGGAAGTCATGAATCCGACGGAGCAATCGAATAACGCTGAGCCCTCGTCGTGAAGGTTTTGGTTGGTTGTGCGTTATGTATATCTTGGACAATTATGTACAGATATCCTGCTATCTCATAACTGCAGAGCTCTTGTTCCAAGTGATTCCTTGTTTTCTTCGTATTATCACCTAAAAAGAAACAACATTAATATATTGCATGTCGTGAATATTGTGAAAGAAATATCGCTTGCTTAGTCAGCATTTTTACCGGGAAACCATCACCCGCCCACAACAAAGCAGTCATACTTTCGAGGCGTCCATACGCAACTTCTCATCCAGCGCTCACCATACGGGATGGTGGTCTCACCCTATCCGTTGGAGCTTCCATCATCACCCACACCACCTACACCTGCGCGACCGACCTCTCTAGACCATGAATCAACAATGGAAATAACCTCTGCCGTTATGGACACACATCACGATGAAACCGAAGCGCCCGGCGCACTTACTACACCAGAGAAAGAGAAGCAAGTGGATGGTCTTTCTGAGGGATCACCACCACCAACCTCGACTTCGGTGCAGTTTATCGGGATCAATCATGTCCCGGACTCGACGGAAGCACATACAGCTTCCCGGCCTTCCCCACTGCACCCTATACCATGGGAGTCTGGTGCTGCGTCTCCAACATCTGAAGGCCATGTGGTGATTGGACTCCCGACATTCCCACCTAAACCTTAGGTTTTCGCGTTTTTTTTTTTTTTTGCGTTTTCTGCCTTTCTGTCTCTTGCTCCCCCAACTCCCCACACTCCTCCTCGCCCGGAGGGAAAAAAAAAACGCGTTTCCGATAAATTGCCTTTTTTTTTTCGACTCACATCTCGAGTTTTGTAGGCAGGTGAAGCGTCGCGTCGTGCCAATTTCGGTTCATCGTCTGGGGCCACCACCAGAGGACTCGGCGTTCTTTACGCCTCCTGCAGGACAGATCGGCGTGCACCGTCCGCGTGAGATTGTCCGCGTGGAACGAGATTACACGGGGGGCGAAGTCGTGCAATTTTCGTCTGCGTATCCTATGGAGTTGGAGGGTCGCGTAAGCTCCGCCAAATGGCAATTTTCCTTTTTTTTTTTTTTTTTTGTTTGCTGAGGAGGAAATGGCCCAGATCACGCCGAGGCAGTTCATGGAGAGTATCAACGCCATCAACGAGATACTCATATCTGCTTATAGCATCTGGCATTCGGTGCTTGACAACTGCGTGGAGATATTTAGCTTGCAGCTGTCGAGGCTCGTGATTTCGACGCATTACGATCGGGTACGCCTCCTTGACACCTTGTTGGTGCCAACCAAACTGACAGGATGACCACGTCCAGGAGATGGAGCGATTACAGCGACTGATGGATGGCCAGAATCGCCAACTATTCAATCCTGCTGGTCTGAACGTTCTTTGGCCAAGAAAAGTCGGATTCATATTTGTAAGTTGACAGTCTGTCTCATTTCGGCAAAAGTGTGTCTTAAAAACTGTTGATCGTATCAAGCTGGAGATTGAGTACTATGTAAGTTGGCAACTCGGTTCTATTGGGGCCCTAGCATGGGATCGCTAACGGCATTTTCTTGATGACTGCAGTGATCGGCGCCTCTTTTTTTCTTCTGTGCACAGAGTAATGTCTCACGTCCATCGGTCGTTCATTTCACTGCTACTTATTACGAGCACTATAATTTCCTATTCTGTCTTACTCGCTACACGTTTTGTGCAACACATCCATCCTTGGTTCTCAATCGGGGCACAGCGCCCTGAAACAAGTCAGTCACATGGTGCACGGGTGATGATTGGAAGACGACGACGGCGATCAGATGGAATGACGGTAACACGTTGACACCGTTATCCTCACTGGACACAAGTGGCTTGATTGGTTGTTATCGTTGCAAAAGAAGGCTGAAGCTCCGACTGAATCGAAAAGTGCCAAGGTGGCATTGAATTCGGTCACAGATCCGTACAATACGGACAAGGCGGGGTGGGCCACGCGTCGTCTTGTGGTTGTGCTGCGTACCCTTAAGGCGCTGATGTCGGACTCTGTTGTTGATGGGCGGATATAGAGCTGCTACCGTCGGCTGGCGAGGAGCAAACGTGCAAGAACGACAGAAGTCGCCGACTTATCAAGTTGCCGCTACTCTGCAACTTATTGGACGCAGGTGAATGTGGGAGTTTTGCAAGTTATCAATACAGCTGCATGTCAAAGGACTGGTCAACGTCATGGGTTCATGGAGGGGAAGCCATGGGCAACCAAAGAAAACACCGTGGTCCTTCAGGGGTGCGCGATTTAAGTACCCACAAAGGAAGTGTGCAACGGACCATACGATGTGGGTTTGTTTTTGAGGTCTGGAGGTCTGACCTGACCGAATGAATGCCTCTGTATATATTTAAGTGCTGTACCTTTTCCTCGTGGATGGCACAATTAAGTAGGTACGACGGGCACTGCTGTGATTCCCCACAGCGGAGTGTGAAGACAAAGGTGACGGCGTGCGGCCGGCAGAGGGATACGGCGTATGGGGTAAAATGGGCCGATTCTGAGAATGGATTAGGCAGGGGAGCAGAGAAGAGTGGGTCGGACCGACGGAGAGAGTGGGTAGGTAGAGGAGTGATTTGATGAAGATGATTTGTCTTTTCGCGGAGATGGAATACTAAATCAAGGCAAATTCCCGGTTGCCCCCCTTTAACCAGCCGAGGCCATCATCACTCGCACCTCCCACACCACCGCGTACCTCATCATACGTCCTCTCCCACTCTCCCCTTCTTCCACCCCTCCGTACTCTCCCGTCCCTCTTTATAACTCTCCCTCTAACCTTCCATCGTGACTCCCCCTTTTCGTTTCCCCGTTCTCTCTCCACTTCCCCTCTCTTACTAAGCCATGGATTACACCGCTACCTCCTCGCCGTGGAACTTTTCCCAATCTCCCTCTGGCTTCTCTCAACTAGCAGAGAACGACCTCCTCGCCCTCCTTCAGAAACAGTTCAACCCGGATCTCCCTACCCCAAACTTATATTCAATACCCCACGACGGCGTGGATCCCTCCAAGATCACCAATTTACCTGCTTCCGCACCACCCCCTCTACTTAGCGACGATAGCAGCCCCAGTCCACCGAGCACCAACGATCATTTGTCCTCCTCTCGTCGACAGTCAACCAACAGCACCACCGAGCAGGAAACACATGAACTTAAACGCAAAGCGAGTGTCGACGCTATGGAGGAGGATAATCCAAGTCAAAAAGCCTGTGTGTCCTCTTCTCCCCAAATCGTCTCACGCACACACTGAGGCCTCTCAGCTAAAAAGTCTTCGGCCCGTCGAAAATCTGGGACCTCTCAGGTGAGCGCCACACACACCATGCCATTCAGTCCCCTCCCGTCATTGACAAATTTCTCTTTCCTTATATGCAGGATGAATCTCGCCTGATGAAGCGCAAGGAGCAGAACCGTGCGGCGCAACGAGCGTTCAGGGAGCGTAAAGAGAAGCACGTAAAGGATGTGAGTGTTTAGACCCGATCTCATTTTAATGTTGAGCCGTAATCAATTTCCCCAGCTGGAGGATAAAGTTGCTGAGCTCGAAGCCAAGAATATGAGCGCTGAGACCGAAAACCAGCACCTCAAGGAACTTTTGAAACGACTCCAAGACGAGAACGTCTCCCTTAGAAATACTTCATTCACCTTCACCGTCCCTCGGAACGGTGAACCCAGCGATGGATCCTTCAATAGCGCCGTTCCGTCATTCGCCACCTCACCATCATCGGTATTCGCTTCGACAAGTCACCTCCCATCACCCTCGTCATCGGGCCCCACGAAAGCCGTTACACCACAATCATCATCACTAGATACACCGCCCTCCTTCCCTGGAGATATTGACTTTGGTTCCCTCACCGCTTTAGACCCCTCATCCACGATGAGTTTGCTCGACGACTCTGACGCTATTATGTCCTACGACTTTGGCTCTGGGCAATTTGTTCCCTCGAATACACCGTACAAGACCATTGCCAGCGCTCCCATGTTTATGTCCTTCGCAGATCCTATTGTTCCAGAGACTCCCACTTCTAAAAGTTTAGCACAATCGCCAGGCTCGAGCAGCAGCAGTCCATACGACGTCACCTTCGGACAGTGGACAGGACAAACGACTTCTCAGGAGGGAAATAGTCACGCCGGTTCTATCGAGGAGCTCTTTGGCGGACATATGTTCGCTAACCAGTCCCCTATAGATTTCAGTGTCTTGATCAAGAGTCCGGCGACATCGTCCATTAGCACGGCTGGATCAACAATGAGCCCCGTCACCCATCAATCCATCCATCCCTCCACTGCAGGTCCCAGCTCAAACCCCAGCCCTGTATTTGAGTCCTCGAATGCGTCATCACCGTCAGCTCTACATTCAGCCTCAGACTGCCCGAAAACAAGGGCCCAGATGGAGCAGCATATCCAGGCGGAGGGTAGCTCGATATTTGCCCCTCCACCACCACAAGAGAAAGAGCCACGAACCCAAGCATTCAGGGCGCCAGCCGGCGCTGACGGTCCCATGATTATGTGCAAGGGTGCAACCTTTCCTATGACAGAGAAGAGTGACAATAACATCGAAGTGCTCACTGCATGGAGAACGATCACGTCCCACCCAGATTTTAAGGCGAGTGTCAGTGGCTCTCCGCATTTACGTCTGGACTACGCACTCATCATACCTAATGCTACAGAATATCGATATCAATGAGCTTTGTTCCGACTTTACAGACAAAGCCCGTTGTGATGGGACGAAGGTTGTACTGGATCCTCAGGGGGTCAGCTCGATCATGGAGAAGTTGACGACAAGACTGAAGACGAGTGCATAGTAATCTCTGTGGTTGCAGTTTTCGGGTCTGGGCAGCCCTTATCTCGTCCCTTCAACTCTGTACCTCTGTACCTTGGCACATCACCCATGTATCTGTATCTCTTGCATCATCTCCCTCTTGTTCCTTTCCTTTGTTTATAGTCGTCGTTTAATCGTTGGCATTTGTTGGCCCATGGTCGGTCTTCTTCGGGCAGGCACGGATTCCGATTGGACAAAGTGTCTGCCCTGGCCGCGCTCACCCCACCGTTAGTAATGTGCTGGTATTCGTATCATCTATTTGAGCTCAGTTGCGTTACACCATTTCCAGTTATTTCCCTAGCCGCAGCGCACAGGCGAGCGGTAGAGCGGTAGATGGTTGGTATCCGTCATGGGTTCATAACGATTACTCTACAGGCGCTGGTACAAAAGGACTACGTGTATGGTATCGGCTCGCCCCAAATACGGATGGGGACATTATGCAGCTGGCTTAAACGGCTCGATGAGCATCTTGCTGAACTCTTTGAGCTTCTGAGGACCCCGGACTTCCTCCGTGAGTAAAGGCAATTGTATGATGTGGAAGAACTCGTCGTAAAGTTCGTGGGCTTCTTTCAGGTATTTTTGCTGCATGCTGTGGCGTACCCGGCAATGTTCGCAATTAGACCCTGTGGGGAGCAACGGTCAGATTACGATTTAGTTTTTTTAAGTTTTATTTTATTTTTTGGGGGGTTGGGTCGATCCCACACCACTCACCGGGCTTCGGGAATAGAAGCTGATTCACGACAATGTTGTGCGTGTCGATTTCGTACGCCGTCAGTTCCTGTACGAGTCGTTCCGTCTCGTACAACGAGAGGAACTCGGATATGCACACGCAGACGAACGTCGTCTTTTCCTGTTTTAAACGATCGACCCCCGCTTCGTGAGTATCAAAAAAAAAAAATCGGGGGTAGTGGTTAGGTTACAACCAAGGGACACGTACGGGGTCTTTAAACTGCGTATTGACTTCGGTAATCACCGCACGCATCGATTCGAGCTTCGAGAACATATCCTCGGTCGCGTCCACCTGACCGCCCATAAGCGTAGACATCTACGTGTCCGTGGAAAAAAGAAGACGGAAAAGGGTGAACAAAGTTGTAGCCTCGAGACACGAAACGAAAAACGGATGCTACCTGATTGATCATGGGCCCGATGCGCCCGCTCAGTGTCGAGAGCTTCCCCAGTGCCTTCTCGAGGACGCTGGGGAAGGAGAGGAAGCGGAGGGTGTGTCCGGTCGGGGCGGTGTCGAATACGATTACCGAGTATTCCATGGACTTGACGTGCCTGTGTGGTTTCAGTTTTAGCCCCCGCCCGTCGCACCCGCACAATCGATTACAGCAAAGGCTCCCCTCGCGCTTGCAGAGGGACGGATGAGGAGACGAAACGCGATGACGGACGCACTTCATTATCTCGGCAAAGGACATGGCTTCGTCTACGCCGGGAATGGCGAACGCGAGATCCTGCATCATAGTTCCCATCATACCGTTCTGATCCGCTGCGCAAAGGGAGTGAGCCGCTATGTCCAGTCCGAGGAATAGGCTGGGAGGGAAGGGAAGGGAAACGAACATTGGTCGACCATCTCTTGGATGGCACTTGTCGGGTCGATTTCCATGGCAAAGAGGTTCTCGAACCCGTTTACTTTCGTCGCTTCTTTGGAGAACTTTTGTCCGAATGCATCTGAGAGGTTGTGTGCGGGATCGGTCGACTATACACGTGAGGTGGGGGGTTTGGGTTGATGTGAGAAGGGAAGCGGGGAAGCGAGTTGGGTAAAGTCGAGTCGTGGTACGCACGATTAGCAGGACCGATTCCCGAACTTGGGATAATTGGATGGCGAGGGAGCACGACGTCGTGGTTTTACCTTAGGAACGAGTACCTGACCGTATGATAACCCTGATACACCCGAGAGAAATGCCGGCGGGGGCGCACCTACGCCTCCCTTCCCACCTGTGTGAAGCAGCGACGGCAGATGAGTGGTGAGTCGGACGACGGGTAAATGAATGAAGGTTTGGAGAGACGTGCCGCAGAATATCCACTTTAAAGACTGCTGGTCTAGAACGTTCTGTAATGTCGGCGGGAGTGTTTCTTCTGCCATTGAGGTCTACTGTATAGACAATCGTGTGGTGGTGAGTGAAACTGGCCTGTGATTGCGTGTGTGATGATTGATCAACTTAAGCGGGCGTCGGCCCGGCTCAACACTTGTCATCAATTACCGCCATGTCCGACCCTCAAAACGCACTCTCGTTTAGAGGTAAGAGCGTGAACCTTTTTGTAATCCGAAGGTCCTTACGGTATCATCAAGCCCTCCAACTTGCAAACGAGCAACGCACGCTTTATGGACTTCGCTACCACGATCATGAACGATATCGGTGTGTAGAAGACACCAATCTGACCGTCCGACAAACTCACATCCTCGCAGCAAACATTGCGCGAACAGGACTCACAGACTTCGTTCGACTCTAAAAGCTACACACGGAAGAGGACGCGAGTTCAAGAGACCACCTGTCGTCCCTCAGGACAAGATACAGGACGGACAGTTCGTCGTCTGCGTACCATATCCGCATTCTTCTGGACGCTTAATCCGAGCCTCGCAGCCTCCAACTTCTCCTTTTCCAAGCAGAGCGTGCCTGGTCCTACGCGCAGGAACTGCTCTCTCTTGCCGCTCTCCCAGCAAACGCTTCCAAGGCCAGCACCCTGCGCCACAACGCGACGGGACGCTTCCGCCGCGCCGTCCACTGGGCGACGCAGCTCCTCTCGCAGTGCCAAACGCTGCACGACGACGACGCCGGCGCCGGCGGCCGTCTCGGCGCCGAAAACCTGCTCGAGATGACGGCTTACACGCTCATCCTGAACGGCCGCTTCCTGCGCTATCGGGACGAGTTTGAGGACGCGCTCGCGCAGCTGAGCGTCGCGCGGTGCATCCTCGACGAGCTCGCGGAGCGCGCCGAGACCAGCCGCGACCAGGCGCTCGCGACCTACTTTGCGGACGAGATCGGGCCCGAGATTCGTTATTGCGCCCACGAGTTGGGCCACGCCAAGGCGTATGACGTGGACAAGATCGTCCGGGAGCAATCGGCGCAGCATCGCGCGCAGATCGTCGATGGGTACGACGGGCTGGTGCAGAAGCTGAGGGACGAAGCGGGCGCCGGTTCGAAGGGGGGCAGCAACGAGCGAAAGCTCAAGGCGCTGTTGTGGGAAGGCGAACCGGTCCCCGTGCGCAATCCCGAACTCGTCGACGTCCTCATCAAGGTACAAGAGGGTGAAGTCAAGCTGAGAGAGGAGAACACGGAGATTTCGAGGCCTGCGACGAAGGGTCAAGAAAGGAAGAAGCGAGGGCTGGGAAGAGGGGGTATATCCAAGCGTGGTGTTGCGGCGTACGACAACATTCTACTCGCCCTGAGCGACGCGGAGGACGTCGCGCGCAAGCTGGTCGAGGCTCAGAACGTCAGTCAAAATGCCCCTTATCTCTCGACCTTCGATATCTCTGACCCTGTTTCTGATCACAGGCTGGCGGTTCGACTTCCGGATCGTCTGCACCTGGCGTCCGAGACATTCACTTTGTACACGTCTTCATCGTCTATCACCTTCTCGCACGCCGCATCCAACGGGATTTGCTCCTCATCTCGACCATCTTGGCGCAGAGCGCCCAGGCTTCCCGACGCCCCGCCACCGGAAGCAAGACCGCGTCCTCCATACCCCAAAAAGAGAGGGCCGTTGACACGCGTCTTTACCCGGCTATGGTCAAGCTTTTCGACACAATACTACAGAGTTTGAACCAGATGCGAACACTGTCGATTGTGGACGAAAGTCCCGACCTCGCGGCGGCTGTTGACAGCCGCATATCGTTTACGAATGCACGCAGGTAAACTCTTTCAGACTCGCTACGTCTTGCGCGATGATGATGCCGATGACGATTAAATATTTAGGTGCCGGTATTTGGCACCGACTTACGTTCCCGCCAAGAGGTTTGCCGAGGCTCTGACACTCATGCAACGAAGCAATATCCATATCCGCGAAGCCCGATCTGTCCTCTCGACCATCGATACAGATCCCATCTCGGGCGGTGACCCCGCGTTTTTCCCTCTCGCACCGGAAGACCTTGATCAGCTGGACAAGGAACTGACGAAGGAAAGCGACCGTTTCAAGAACGATTGGTTCGCTTACAACGGTGGCTCGACGTCCGCGGACAACAACGGGTACAAGAAGCCCCTATTCTTCGACATCGCGCTCAATTACGTGCAGCTCGATATGGACAGCCTGCAGGAACGCGCTGGGAAGAAGCCCCCGCATCATCAGCCCGCGATTCTCGCGCCCGCACCGGTACGCACCGCCTCAGAACGACAACAACAACCGATCGTGGCAGCAGACAAGCGACCTGTCGCAAGGGCCAAGGCGGAGGAGATTGAGCGTCCTGCGACGCCGGAGCCAGAGGCTTCCGCCAAGAGCGGATTAAGCTCGCTTCTCGGGGGTTGGTGGGGAAGACGATAAAAGGGATACCAGGAGGACGGAGAACGAGCACGGAATAGGCAGGAGGAAGGAGAGAACGTAAAACCCGTGTTATACAGTGGGGTGTAACGATTTGGGACAAAACCTCCGGACCATGGCGATGGCGATCGATAACACCGGGCGTCGCGCGGTCGCCGTACAATAACAAACTCGGTTTTTTGGGAAGCTTTCTCAGTTTTTTCATTCATTTTTCGTCTTCATTCTTCGTTCGTGGCGTGTGCGTGGGCGTGTGATAGGCCAAAGGTGCCAATATGCCCAATATGAATGTGCCAATTAATGTCGCTTCCCAAGATAGATCTGTACTATTAGACTACTATACCTATACAATTTGCGCCCACGCCCACGCACATACCGCGCGGTCGTCGTTAGAGTTCTTATGACAACAGAAGATCGCATACGGGCGCGCACAGGGACTCTTCACGAGTCACAGTGAGCTTGCAATACGTGCCAGTAAAAATTCCCTCACCGCCCGGAGGGTCTTGCCTTTGCCTTCAAAGGCTAAACGAAGAAGTTGACGACATCTTCCCACCTCACGTACTAGGTCACAGTATTCCTCATGGTTCGTTGTGACTCCCACCAGGTTGGTGCCATTCCTCGGTAGCACACTTCCTCAGCCCCGGTGGACGTTTGTCCGGACATCGAGATCAATACAATGATGAAGTGTTCCATCCCCCCTGTGTGATGATTACAACATGGCTTCCACTATTCAAACAACAATCACATATGCCTATCCGTAGTATCTTCCCAAAGTCATCACATCACCCAAGTACAAGAAAGTCGTAATGTATGATGCCGTCATGCTTGTATGAATAGCTGATAATCGAGGGCACCAACGCACCTCCGTCGGTGTCCCTTCGGGGTATCTTATTGGGTCTCCTGCGCCTTGAAGAGCCAGAATGGACCTGCGGAATATCAGTCCGGTAGTGTTTAATGGGGGTATTTTCAGGATCCCACACACCTGACGGGTCACCTAGAAATAGAAATAGTGTGAGTGACCTTAGCGAGTGTGCATTAATATAAATAAATAGGGCCCAACCTTGCTTGTGATGTGCACCGGACCACGCCCCAACAACGCCAGCCGCACTACACACACCACCGATCTGAACACCCTCCGAACTGCATGATGACGTGATTACAGGCCGGAATTCACAATGGGGGTCGTTACGAACCTCCACTGGTCGTGATTGTTATATATCGAAACCTAGATTCGGGGGGCCAGACGATAAGCTATACCGTAGCCCCGCGCATTCCAGGCGCAAACAAAAGACTAACGAAACTCCACCGTATGTTTCCGTCCCTCATGGCGCGGACGGTGCCACGAACCGCACGATTCAAGACCTCGTCCGAGTTGAAACCCCGCATTGTACCCTCAAACGTAATTGGGGGGCGCGAGGGGTCTGGTGATCTCTCGAGCACCCTTGGATCAGTTTCTACGGAGATAAGTCGGAGGTCGAGACGAAGGAGGCGCGACGCTTCTTGATACTCGTCATCAAAGAAGCCCGGTTTCCATCCAGAGTTCTGATTGCAAACGGGTTCATGAGCTCGACTACAAAGTGGTTAATCCCCCTCGACTGACATTGAATCCTTCAAAGAGAGTCAGCATTTTTCTTTAGCATCGATCATGGACTCATTATGAGAGGGAAAGCTCACTGATCAAGTCACTTCGTTACGGGCGACCCATATGTTTATTTTGTGCAGGAATTAACGAGGCATTGAGACGTACCGATAATCACAAAAGCAAACGATCCTCATCCACTGCCCCTCGACTCCTGCCCAATCATGGGGGGAACGCTTGAGGCTTCCAGGGGCCGAATACGGGCGACAAGCTTCCAAGCCTTGAACCATCGCTTGCGGTTTGAAGTCCTTAGGCCAGTGCACCCCAAAATCCCGTAAATTCATCGTGATCACTGTGACGATCGCATTTACGTGGCTCCAATTCACATGTTCGCCGGCGTCAGTGAAAGGACCCCAATGCGCATCTCTGGCGTAATTTCGAAGGTCGTAGACGTGTGCCCTGCTCACCCGACGTAGGACCCTGAGTTTCTCTGGAGCTTCTGCGCCTGCGCCACGGTCGAGCGAGAGGGCGAGATGGGCGCGAAGCTTCTCGATGTCTGAAAAGAGGTCGTGCATCAGGGACGGCGACTCAAGTCGTTCCAGCCTGAGGTATCTCTCGATCCACGGAGACTCATCCAGCGTCAAGACCTTCGTCACCCACGAGAGGTTGTGAGAGGATGGCCTACCACGCGCCGTGGTGGTGCACGTCCCACGCGGCGCGGCAGCCTCGCGAATGCATTCGAGCAGCACGCCGACGACTTCGCGGCGATCCCCGTCGCGCCGCGCGATCCCTTCCGCCCGCACTCGCCGTTGCAGCTTGGTGCGCCAGTCTACTTTGTTATTCTTGTTCTTGTTCTTGTTCTTGTTGTTCATCAGGTGTGGTGACTGGAGCTGGAGCCCACCGCCGGGAGGCCCATCGCCGTTTGCGACGGCGAGACGTGGATCGTCGAACGGGAAGCTCAGGAAGAGTGTGCGCCAGAGGTATTGGTCCGCCGATCGATAGACGAGGGCGTACGCGCGACGACACGTCTGTGCGAACGCGGCGACGTCTCTGAAGTGGCAGAGCGCGAGGGTGCGCTCCGCGAGCTCTGGAGGCACGGTAGATATCATCGCGAGCGAGCGGGCGACGCCTCCTTGGAAGGGAACCTTCTTTTTTGTCTGGGGGTTTCACTGACCCGCGGGGCTGGCGTTTGCCTTTTGGACGGGTGGAGTAGTTCCGGAAGGTCGTTTAGGTTGGTCGTCCGAGCTTGCCCCATTTCTCTACCTCTCGACCGAGAGAGTCCGAAAATGTCGGGATTTTCGGGCCGCCGTTCTAGGTCGATTGCGACATCTTGGGATTGCGACATCGTGGCGACGCGTGTGGGGTGGCAGCGAGCTCCACGCTATCAAACATGGATCCACGATATCAGATTAGTTGTCAATGATTGTCCTTCCATTCGTACATAAATCAAGATTGTGGACACTCTCTCATCAGTTTCAAAGACTTGATATCACCGATCGCCGGTGGACAAACTTGAAGCCCCTGGCCTCCACGAGCGCCGCGTGATGTGATACGTACCGCGATTGACACACGCCGCAATCGCATTGTGCGAGGGCTAGATGACATTCTAGAGAGGGAGTGTGTCACATGGTCCCGACGTCGGGTGCAATACCTATGAGCGCGTTGTACCCGATTCGTACAAAGGTCTCTACAATTCTGGGCCAGGTTCTTCGAGGAAACCCTTTACCGTATACCCGCCAAGAACACTACAGACGTGCCTGCGGAAAACCCCGGAACACCTATCTCTACTGTAGGGGCCAACAAGAACCTTGCTGGAATTTCATTTGTACCTGTTCGGGTTCAAATATAAACGTATATGAACACTAGAATACGGCCACCCAATTCTTGTACCTGAAGGTGATCATTGGCAATGATGGTATCGGGTTTCGAAACAATGCTTGCTACACCTCGGGGTTCTACTGTGTCTGTGACACATCGCCGAGGCCATGAGGGACAAGTTTGTCAGGCTCTACGGGTCAGACGCGCAAAACTGACCCTCAATTGAGGTGTTCAAATGATGCCTTAACAGGACAGGACTATTGTTGTAGATTCAGATTGGATGAATTGAATCATTGGACCTAGGACGCCCATCAATTAATTGTACACTGGGTACTAGGCGGGGCTCCCTGACAGCCTGTTTACACCGCGGTTATTATTTAACCTACTCACCGCAGCGCAGAATGTCGGCAACATGCATAGATTAAAAGACGTTTGGCATCAGATGATAAACTGACCGATTTTGGGGTGTTTTGTGGAATGCCCTGGAGTGAAGGTTTCCTAAAGACCGAGGTGAGCGGACCTTCTTCCCCCCCGGGCCAGGTCATTGACATTGAGCGGTCCTCGGGTTTGGGTGTCGCGGCTATGATGGTGCTGCGGCGGTCTATCTCTGTACGTTACCACACTTGTTGCTAACCGATTTGCCCTTTTATTTCCCTCGCAGCCTATTATATCAGTCTACGCGTCGCCCTCCTCGCCACACGACACCGGGCCCCGTATAATTTGGCTATGCAAGGTTGGTTCCAACGTACCTGCGACCGTCCGACGAAACTCATATTACAGATTACAGGCTGAGACTGGCAAATCGGTCCGCATAGACATTTCTTCCTGATGTGCGTATGTCTGCACAACCTGACAATCCGAGCTTACTAAAATATGGCTGACTTATCTTATCTTATCGTGTTTTGATGATGATAAGACGACGGGATAAAAATCATGAATGGACCGATTTTATGGGGGACCAATCGGAACGCAAGATTTCTTCGGGACACGGTCCTGAGTGTTTACCAAGCCCGGGTCCCAGTCGCATTCCTCGTGGCTCAACGCTCACTCCCTCACTCGGACCACCATTATGTCCAGTGTGTTCAGGGACCTCTCTGCCTCCATTTCAATGCCTTCAGCAACCTCCTTAGTTCAGTTTTCCAACGTTCACTTACCTGATATTCTGTCGTCCGCCTCGGAGGTTGCGACGTGGACTAATACCACCCTGGCCATCCTCCTTACCCTCCTAATTCTTGAACAATCCGTGTATCGATACAAGAAAAAACACCTCCCTGGTGACAGCTGGACTATCCCCATCATTGGTAAATTCGCCGACTCGATGAAGCCTACAATGGAAGGGTACATGAAGCAGTGGAACGCCGGAGCACTCAGCGCTCTCAGTGTCTTCAACATGTCGGCTTATTTTGCCTTTGTCTTGGTTAGAACACTGACATTCAACCGTTACTCATTAGTTTTATTGTCATGGCGTCTAGCACGGAATATTCACGCAAAATTCTCAACTCGCCTTTCCATGCAGAACCGTGCCTAGTGTATTCGGCTAAGCAGGTCTTACGCCCGGAAAATTGGTAGAGACTCATATTCATGCCAGCTTACAATACAGTCTAACGTATCTCCAAAAAGGGTGTTTTTGACTGGCAAGGACCACGTATCTTACCGCCGTGTTCTCAATAATCTCTTCACTCACAAGTCACTAGGGTAATGTGTAAAAATGTATCTCCATTCGGTCGGTCCCGCTCATCCTACAGCCTCAATCCAGACTGTACTTCAATATCATGGATTCTGTCACACGCAAGTACATCAAGAAGTGGCTCGCAGATGCTGCCGCCGATCCTACAGAAAAATCTATCATGATGACCATGCGCGACCTCAATATGGAGACTTCACTCCGCGTCTTCTGCGGTAGTCACCTACCTGACGAAGCTACACGCGAAATAAGTGACAAGTATTGGGCCATAACCAATGCACTTGAACTCGTCAACTTTCCTTTGGCCCTCCCTGGCACCAAAATCTACCGCGCCATCCAAGCCCGCAAAGTTGCCTTTACCTGGCTCGAGCTCGCTGCCAAAAAGAGCAAAGAGGCAATGTCGCAGGGAAGGGAACCTCAGTGCATGCTTGACGAGTGGGTCACTCTTATCAACGACCCTACCTATAAAGGTCGCAAGGAGTTCAGTGATCTTGAGATGGCCATGGTCATCTTCTCCTTCCTATTTGCTAGTCAAGATGCCATGAGCAGCGGCGTCATATATGGATTCCAACACCTCGCTGACCACCCAGATGTTCTTGCCAAAATTCGCGAAGAACAGAGCCGTGTCCGCCCTGGCCAACATGATAGACCTATGACTCTCGAAGATCTCGACCAGATGCCATACCTCAAGGCTGTCGTGAAAGAGAGTCTCCGCGTTAAGCCACCTGTCACGATGGTGAGATATTCATTATATTCCGTACTCCGAACATGTCTTGACATCACGTATAGGTACCTTATCTAGCCACCAAACCATTCCCCATTTCGGATACCTATACGGTGCCCTCGGGTAGCATGGTTATTCCATCCTTCTACAACTCGTTGCACGACCCCAAGGTTTTCCCCGAACCTGATTCTTTACTCCCTGAACGTTGGCTTGATCCCGAAAATCCTGCAAATAAAAACCCGCAGAACTACCTTGTCTTTGGCAGCGGACCCCACAAGTGCATTGGCATCGAGTATGCGACGATGAATATTGCCATCGTACTTGCCTTGGCGAGTGAACTGACGGAGTGGGAACATGTACTGACCCCGGAGAGCGACAAGGTTCAGTGAGTACTCTGTTGGTCTCCTTTGGGTGTCTTGTCGCCTGAGCGATTGCATAGATTTATTGCCACCATCTTTCCGAAAGATGGTTGCATGCTCAAATTCACTCCCCGGAGGTATGCCTGACGTGGTTGTTGTAGAGACCGTTTTGACGCAGGATGTTGGACGGAATTACCTCACGAGCTAATACCTTGGTACTGTTACAACCAAAATCCCTCACGTTACTAGAATGCATAATGTTAGATGATTGATACGATCGTTGATACGTATACGTTGATATCTCTTGCCGCCGTACATACATCATCACTGTTTTCCACTTGTCCACGTGACGTTGCTGTCCATCGACACGAATCCAAATCCAAATCCGAATCGAATGCACGAAACGACGCAAACGACAAGATGCAACTTCCCCGTCGAGTACCATGGGCAACGGTTGCCGAGCTGGATCAGCTTTGTTCGTGGGTCTACGCGGGAGATGCGCACGACAGTTCTAGAAACCTTGCCATAGAGAGGGTGCGTATCACTCGTTCGCACCCAAAGTTGGGCCACCAAACGTTTGCCTTACACGAAGAAAAAAGCTCTCGGCATGGAGATTCATGATACCCCTTCCGCACGCGCTCGAGTCTCTTCTCTCCATCTTGGTCGCCGTCCAACAAGACCACGCCTCTGGTACCGGCCCGTCTTGCTCGTTGTCCCTACGGCAGAGCTACGCCACTGCGCTCATCCGCCTCGTCAACGGTCTGGTAGATCCTCTCCAAGCGGGGACGTACGCGCGCTCCATACTCTCCATCGCCGCACAGATAGGCCTCCCGGCTTGGCTCGTCGAGCTGCGGCACGCCGCGACGCACGAGGACCTGCCGAGCCTAGAACTATTGCGTGACGGCGCCAAAGAGGTGAGCACCCCCCCCCCCCCCACACACACACGCTCAACAAAAAGAATAACTTTTATTCCACGTTTTCGCTTAGTCTCTCAGTTGGCTCCTGCAAAATTATTTTCTCCCCACGCTGAACCCAGCCTCGGCACTCGCGCCATCCTCATCTGCTACGATCCGTCCTGTGGGGCCGCTGCTGGGACGGTACAAGAGCCTGCTGAAGACCGTCTCGCGCGACGCGTCACTGCGCGCGCGGCACGCGGGGGATGTATCGGGTGCGCTTCGCGAGATCGAACGTTGGCTTGCCGAGGCGCGCGTGGCGGCGCACACGCACACGAGCGAGTTTGCTTCGTGGTTGCCTTATCGCGAACGCCGCCGCGCGGGGGAGGAGGACGAGTCCGCCGTCGCGGCACAAGGAGAGGACGACGATGACGATGACGATGACGATATGCCGGAGCCAACAGAGGCTTGGGCACTCGACAGGCTCTGCGACGCCCTGCTCGTGAAGGGGGCCTTGGTCCCCCTCTCTCGCAAGTCAGTCAACCTATCCCGATTTCTTATCTACACTCTTTCTCCCCCGTCCCCCCCCTTTCATGTAACAAGGGCAAGCCAAAATAAATTCTTCAGGCCCCGCTTACTGACGGCACTTTTTATTTTTATTTTTCATATGTCGGTACCTTGACGTT
>Ga0307512_10003058_pt1 | contig 20042 bp, 18 predicted proteins | sample 14_EM_MG_FD_200267 | JGI IMG/M metagenome (GOLD analysis project Ga0307512, IMG submission 200267) | Populus trichocarpa ectomycorrhiza microbial communities from riparian zone in the Pacific Northwest, United States - 14_EM | ecosystem: Host-associated > Plants > Roots > Unclassified | place... | reverse complement strand
AAAGGCTGCCAATGAAACCAATAAAGAGAATGATGTACCAAAGTTAATATTTTGCACATAACAGTAACATATATGACTGCGACCATAAATAGAAAAACCGGAAAAGGAGAACCGGAGACTGGAACCGACGGGTCTAGCCAAACCCGGCAAAACCCGTGGGTTGACGGGTACGGGTATGGGTTTGGCCCGCCAAGAAGCTCTGTGTCGGGTTTTTGGACGGGTCTGGAACCGAACCGAACCGTTTTTCCAGTCCAAACCCGGACCGCTGGCGGGATACCCGGACCCGTTGCTAACACTAGCCAGAACCACTGGAACTCATCCCTGCACCACCTGAAATTGTACCATTGCAAGGAATATTCACAGCCCCGCCAGGTGCACTACCTTGAGTTGCTGTAGCAGAGACAAGAGCAAGGCTCAGAGATGGTGACAAGCTACAACTGGTCCGCTTGTGTGTCGCACATGGAGAGGAGTCTCTAGGGCCAAAGGAGGAATACTGGCTTAAGTGAACGGTACAATTCAATAGGATGAAGGGAACAAACATGGCAAAAACTAGGACAGTTGATACTGCATGGTTAAAGAAGTATAAGATGGAAATAAACTTGGTGAGGAAACTCCGATGGCTCAGGATGGCAGGTAGTAATTATAATGACCCTGTTAGGATGATAAATGCTGCGGAAATGAACAAGCTGAAACTGATATAAGTCAGGCTCTGCATTTGTGGTGTACAGGGTTGGAGCAGGCAGATGCAAAAAAGGACAGCGTATGAGCAGCAGCTACATCGGTGAAGGATGTTCATGTACGCGAGACAAAGATGGAACAAGAGAACATGTTACTTCCTCAGTCAAAGAAGCGGATGTTTGTGGAATCTACTGCTGCCCTGGGTGATGAAACCGATGATGAGGACACCAGGTGGACGGGGTCAGGGCAGGGTGAACCTGTACCAGGGACAAAGGTACAGGAAGCACAACTGCATAGGTATAAGATGTGGAAGATTAAGGACTGCAAGGAGGATCTGGATATGGCCTATGCGACCATGGAACAAGACTTGACCAGTGTTGTGAAGGATCTTGCAGAAAATTTCATGAACAGGAAAGCATCACAAGGTCAGGCTGTATCAGTGGCAGTCTCAGGGTCCACAACCGATGACGAGGTGGGTCGGTTAAAAATGGAGAATGACATACTTACAACTCAGAAAGAGGTACGAGAGATATGGGAGGAGGTATGAGGGATAAATACAAATGATGAAGCGCTACAGCTCTCAACTGATGAGAATTCCCGTAAACACGATCATTTATTTTCCTCGATGCAGCCACACGAGCCACCTGGCCCAGATTAAACTACACTTGGGGGATCTTTATTACAGAATACTATTCACATACACCTCCAATGTCGGTGGTTCCAAACAAAACTTATCTGACACAAGATTCCACCCAAGAAGAGAGGTGTGAAAGTTCATAAACAGTGCCGAGATTCAACTGGAGATGAGCGTATCTTTGAACCCTGTTAATAATTATTTATACCCCAATTGTTCATGATGAGAACAAAGCCCCACTCTACCACGATGTGAACACTTGACATAATTACATTTGCTGCTTGCTCAGCTCAGGAAAGTTCCATACCATTTCCTTGAGGACAATACGGTCCCATGATCCCAGATGCAGGCCAGTAAGCTAAATCCCCATAAAGGTAGTATCATGCGACCCTGTCTTCATCCCCACGAAGTTCTCACAGCGTTAATTCTAGGTCTGAGTCGTTACACATCACCCAATCACCAGTAGGTCCTATATTCAGTCCATGGAGGCTAGACATCAACCAATCGGGAGTCATAATACACCCAAACTCAAATCCATGATACTTCTTATGACCACTGTAGTAGTCTTGTTGATTGTCCCCAGGACAGCAAAAGGGTTGCATTGTGCCATCAATCAAACTGCAAACACCGCATGCACCAGCAACTGCTTCCACAGCCTGCGCATATTCTTCAATTTTGACTGTGGTGAACCTACCCTCATCCCAGTGGTGTAGCGTCTCACATTGCCGACCCAAATGTAGGAGGATATTGTTAAACACCAGTGACAGATAGCTTCATGAGTAGGCAAAGATTTTTATCTCATCTTTGAACCGGGACCTCACTGCTGACAAGTGGTGTAGTAGATGGCAAAGTGTGAAATCTGGAGCATGATGGTCGGTTCCTTGCAGTCCATTTTATGCTCTCGAGTTCCAGTACTAACAGAATTCTTCACAGCAGGACATTGCTGCACCTTACTTGAGAACCTCGTCTGTAAAGCTCACTCTCACAGCACTTCTTCTGGCTGCGGGGTCCAGCAGGGGTCCTGCGGGGAATCGCGAGGGATCACTACATCAGAAAAATGTAAATCAGTCCGGAAGCAACACACAATCCTCCCAGTCACTCCAGGTGACCGCACCAGTGCTTCTAAGTACTTCTAGATGGTCCCAGACCCCCCTGGAGCTAAGAAATGTGCTCTGAGACTCTGCAAGAGCAATCTCAGGTGCTCCTGAAAGCACCTGCAGTTATGGAGGTGCATTCAGGATGCTACGAGATTTGACATACGGAATAGTCAAATTTTGGAGCTCCTCAGACCTCTGCGCACATCTGCACGAGACTTCAAGAGCAGCTGGGACCGCTATGGAGCTCTGCAGGAGACTTCGAGAGCACTGCGTGAGACTTGGTGCCATATTCTCACAGCAGTGGTTCTTACATAACCACAAGGCATTTCATCATATCATATTCGTCTTTGTTACAGTCACAAGATTTGCTACATCGAAATGTGGCATCCATTATGTAAGTCTCTGTATACATATACATACGGCCAATCTGGCCGCAGATGGTAGTCGAGCAATTGTGGAGGAGCACCTGGACACGCACATTGAGAGAACTTAGAGTTGCACAACTGTGGAGGCCGTTCTGGTGAAACAATGGAGCAGGATGGCAGAGAGCCCACCATCAAAACTCCACCGCACCTCTTGGGACATTCAAACAGAATTCAAGAGAACGAGTGGTTTTGGTTCAAGAAACATAGGAATCGAGTGAGAAGATATGTCACTACCCGGTGTTGAAGATCGAGGCAATTGTGTCGCTCGACGAAATCTCTTGGACAGAGCGAGTGAGACCAGAAGGTGGGAAAGATAGAGTATGTATTTTGATTGTATGATAGGATGAGATGGAAATGAGATTATGCCTATCTACTCCAGGGTCTGCCGAATATATACTCCCAGTTACTCTGTCCAACTCCGTTACCCCTGTATCTCGGTACACCCGGCATCGCTCATTGAAGATATACTTGGAGGCTGTGATCGAGCAAGTTTGGAGATGCACTTGGAGGCCGTAATCGAGCGACTTTAGAGATAGACTTGGAGACTGCGATTGAGCGAATTTGGAGATGCACTTGGAGGCGGTGATCGAGCGAATTTGGAGATGCATTTGGAGGCCGTAATCGAGCCAGTTTGGAGATGCGCTTGGAGGCCGTGATCGAGTCAGTTTGGGGATGCTCATGGAGGCTGTGATCGAGCTACTTTGGAGATGCACTTGGAGGCCGTAATCGAGTGAGTTTGGAGATGCACTTCGAGGCCATAATCGAGCGACTTTAGAGATACACTTGGAGGCTGTGATCAAGCAAGTCTGGGGATGCACTTGGAGGCCGTGATCGAGCGAGATTGGAGGAGTACTGGGAGGTGGTCAATCATGAGGCGGTCAATCTGGAGGCAGTAGTTCGGGAGGGAGGCGCGATGGGTGTTGGGATTCTATTCATTGGTTAACTTGTAATTGTGGGAATGTAGAGAATTGAGTACAAACATGGTCTGCCGAGAGATGAGAGACTGGCTGGGAGTGGGAGACAGTCGATCTTGGGATGAGGCGGTACATGGTGTATGCAGTACTCATTGTATGCTGTACTTGGTGTATGCTGTACTCGGTGTTAACTCTTGATCATCGTATGGGGAGGTAGGGAGCAATGACTCAACTTCGTGTTCTTAGGTGATGTTAGAATAGAGGACGAGCAAGAGAGAGACGAGACGAGATGGGGGAAATCATCATGAGAAACTGGGACTTGAGAGATTTTTGTGTGGGGGTCAATAGACCATCCCCGATACAGCAGGTACGAGTCCCAATCTGGTGTGTAATTAAACCTGTACAAGGTCTTCACCACCCAATCAGGCAGGTCGTACCCTTGATTTCTCATATCCGCTCGTATCCTGCACATTGTTCTCAACTTCATCCCCATCTCTCTCTTTCCCGTCCACAACTCTGCCATCATTGCAGAACACAAAGTTAAGTCATCCCTCTCCATCTCTTCCATGTCATGCTATGAGTTGACACTGAGTACAGCATACACCGAGTACAGCATCCACCCAAGATTGTTTGTCTCCCCCTCATTCTCATGATTGCGAGTTGACCCCTGAATGTAGCTTCAGCTTCCGGCGTGCCTCCCTACATGATTGACCGCCATCAGCCAGCTCTCCATGACAGCTCAAAGGTAAAGTCACATGTCACATTCCCACGGTTGCAAGTTAACTAACTGATGAAAAGAGTCTCAGCACCTGGCGCGCCGTCCATCCACCTCCTGTAGGTTCAAGTCCAAAGTTGCACGATTACGGACTCCAATTTTGCACGATCATGCCCTCCAGGTGCATATCCAAACTCGCTCGATCATGGCCTCGAAGTGTATCTCCAAACTCGCTTGATTACAGCATCGAGAGTTCACACGATCACGGTCTTCGAAGTGTGTATCTCCAAACTCGCTAGATCACAGCCTCCAGGTGTATCTCCAAACTCGATCAATTACGGCCTCCAAGTTCACACCATCATGGCCTCCAAGTGCATCTCCACACTCACCTGATCACGATCTCGGAGTGCATCTCTAAGTTTCCTCAATTACGTCCTCCAAGTCTATCTGCAACTACGCCCTATTACCGCCTCGAATTGCATCCCCAAACTCGCTTGCTCACGGCCTAGGTGTGCTTTTCTGAATTCACTCAATCGTCATTTTCAGGCTCACCTCGAATTTGCACTCAAGCCCCGCGTCTGCGGCTAGTCCCGACATACTGTGTAGATGGGTAGCTATATAGATACATAGATGAGAATACAAACTGATTACATGAGTTTCAAAAATTGTTGAACAATAAGTAGTAGCTATGATTTCCATGTGCACCTGCAATGTTCCCAAAGATGTCATTTTTCCCAGACTGCTCTACAGTGATTCAAAGTGTTTCCAAGCTTGTCGCTGGCGCTTCCAGGTGCTCCCAGGCTTGTCGTCGGCGCTCCCAGGCTTGTCATTGTCGCTCCCAGACTTGTCATTGGCGCTCCCAGGCTCGTCGCCAGCACTCCCAGGTGCTCCCAGGTGCACCCAATGTTCTCTCTGGCACTCCGAGGCGATCTCAAACTTATCACAATTACTCCCATTGCACTCCTGTACCAGCCATCAGAGATCCCAGTTACTCCGAAGGCCGGCTGGAATGCCCTCCTACACTCTAATACCCTCCTGACATTGACGTGTCTATGTTTACACTCTGCATCCTCTCAGACACTCCTGGAGGCTTCTAGTGACTAAAATATATTTTGCTGATGTACCTTAGATACTTGATAAAGTCTTTATCATCATGAAAGAAGTCTTCCCCCAGGTTCTGTATTGTCCGCAGGTGCCAACCAATGTAGGAAATGGTGGGCTGATAGCAGTTGGGCAGGTGGTGAAGTGCACGAACAAGTTCATCCTCCTGTGTGCGCATGCAACCCCACTGTTTGCCATTATGTGCACCCAGAACTGCAATCAGAAGGAACAGTACTACTGCTGTATTATGTTCCTGATCCTGCATCGCTGAGGTTGGTGATGAGCGGGTTGGAAAGAACCTGACAGGGTGACGATGTGATTCTGGAGGTTGGGATCACATAACCGTCAATTTTTGCATAACTTCGCAACTTTGGCTTCTGATTTATATCCTGCATGCCGTGGGACATAGCACCACATCGATATAACACAGCACTGCAAAATCTCTCTATTTCATCGCAGTTCCGGCTTAATAAAACTGCAAACGCTTTCTTGCCATGAAGAATAGTATATTCACAATTAGGATGTTCCTGATTTGGCAATTCTTTTATATAAAATGGGCAGTTTGTAATCATAATGTATTCAGCCGCCAGTAGCTATGATACATAAATATTGTTTCCACCACCCCCACCCAAAATCCCAATCACTGTTTCCGGATTTTCGGCCCTTGGTAATGTTATAATAACAGCACTCTTTACCACCTCCAAGTATTTTCCCATTTCCCTACAATAAAGACTGGTAAGTATTTCTAGATAGATTTTTATTCAGTTTATTGAAACTGTCCTATTAGTGTAAATCTTCTCTTACTCTCTGTCATTAAAAATTCATTTGTTTCCTGCCCCAATATCTCAAATCTGCTTGCCCCACTTAGTTGGCCATTCTATATTGGAAATTTCTAACTTTTACATTTAAAAATTTATATAATATTTTTACTGTGGAATATATCTGCTATTGAAAGACAAGATTTATTAATTTAAATCTAAAAACTATTTTGTACTTACCATCCATGCGAAAATGCATGCTGAGTGACAAAATAGATAGTTTAATGATCATATAGAGAGTGCCATTCACAGTATCAGAGAAGTTGATTTTATACATTGTGGTACATATTAATACTTGTACAGAATATACTAATTGCAATAAACTATTTTGTCAAATTGAAATTGATTTTGATATTTCAACTGTATTCTTCTTGGCAAGTAAAATGCATTATACAACTGGTAGAAATATCCAACTTATGGAGAAATAGTAAACAAATTACCAATGGCATTGATACTGGATGCTACTGATTATAATATTAAAATAATATACTCTCCAATATGATATAGATATATGAATATGCAACAGAAGGTCAGAGCAAAATCTTGTACTATTCACAGTATGCAAAAGGATTGTAATTGCAGAAATTGAGGTGTTCAATCGAAGGTATATGAAATTGGAGATTTACAAGTATTGGAGTTGCAATATTGTTACTTTAAGTAATAAAGATCATGCCAATTATTGCTTAGACCATTATATAAGTGGTATTTAAGTCTTTCACATTTTTCCACACCAATTGGAGTCAATATATTAGCTGGCTAGGTTATATCATTATTGAATACCTAGCTTCTCTAGTCACTTCTTCCTGTGTACCTTATTTATTGATGAGAATAATAACTATTAGTTTATATTCTATATATGGAGCAACAGACTCCTTCAAATCATAATATATAATAGCTTACTATTCTCTCAAACTCAAATAAACAATGTGTTAATACTCACCAAGCATTATTGAAAGTTGAAACTGTTTGTTCAATAAATTAAATATTTCTAATATATTTGGTATGTTAGAAAAAGATGTAGAATTAATGTAATAGAAATTTGTTATTGCTGTTATAGTTAGAAAAGGTTTCTCTCACTACCAAGATTCTCATTGGCAGTAAGAGAAGAGGATTAGAATGCATGCAGATAGAATAACACCATTGGGAAAAAGGTATTCTTTTACCTATACTCTGCCATCGGCCATATAGTGTACCATAATCTCCTGTCACACCAATATTACCAAATATCACCATATAACATAAACTACCCCACCACCATTTCCTGTAACCTCCGATAATAAACATGCAATTTAGGGATGCTGTCACTGAAATATTATTGGAATTCAAATGTACTGTTACAGGGGTGCTTCCATCTAAGTAACTATACTTCTAAGTATCTATAGATACCTAAGTAAGTACTTTATACACGGCCATAGTTCTTATCCCAATTCTTATGTGTATCTCCAGAGAAAATGTATGGGTAATCTGTAGTGATCGTAAACACACAAGGGACAAATATGTATAGTCGTATCCGACACTATTAACTGAATAGCAACTGAATCGTATTGTGGCGTGATACAATATTGACAGTACATATCTTTGTATAATTGATCCTGATGTACAGTATTAGTATAGTTAATCTCAGTGGTTAATTAATATTGTAAGTATAGTCGTATAATTAATCTCGGCGATGAATTGATATCGTAAAGAATATTGGTATAAATAATCTTGGCGATTCATTCATATAGTATGTATATACGCAGAATCAATCTTGGTGATTAATCAATATCGTAGGTATGTTCACATCATCGATCTCAGCAATATATCAATAGTGTAAAGTATATTACTACATTCGATCTCGGTGATTAATTGATGTGGTAAGTATATTCGTATAATTAATCTCAGTGATCAATTAACATTGAAAGTATGTTCCTATAATTAATCTTGGTGATTAATTGATATCGTGGTGGTAATATTTTGCTGGTTGATAGTGCAATCTAAATTGACACGTATCATCACAAAATCCTTCTCACCTTTACTCAATAAACCTGGCATTCAGATACTATCGGCAATATTGCGTCTAAGCGTAATCTCCCTAAATGCTCAGCTTTCCCTTCCGAAGGAGTTCTTGCATCTGTGGTTTCTGTTGTTTAGTTACACTTCCAATCTAACAAATTGTTGACGATTGGGAGGTTCTTGATAATTCATAAACACTCTTCCCGAACGAGTCGAATTTGGATTTGCTCTTAAAATGACGTGATTCTTGGGAAGTAATTTCAATCGTGATGAATGAACCTTGATATCTGAACCATCAGTGAGATTTGGCTCAAGATGTTCAGAATCGTTATTATGATCCAATACGGGCATCTCCTATCCTGGAACTGAGGATCCTTCGGACTCTTGATGTGGTAGTGGTGTTACCACACAGTCAATAATATAATCTGAAGGGAATATCTTATAAAACTGTTAATAAGATAATATCTCGGTATACTGGATTACACTCACCAGCCACCAGATACACTGTACTGCAAATAACCGATCATCTTTTTGGAACCGATTGAGTAATTACGATAATGCACACAATATGACATCGTTTTCGTTATTGAATTTGTGCTCTGTTATGGGGTGGGGGAACTGCGTACAAATCTCATACATTATACTAATATACTTGGTAACGATACTAATAATAATAAGCACTGAAAACATCAATGATATTTCAGATTCGTCTTCCCATGTACGTATTGTTTCTGCTTGTGGTGCTACGCTTCCAAAGGCTGAGCTTTGTCGTTCTTTGATAGCCTTTCTTGGACTGCCAAAGTTTATGTCCGAACCTTAGTTATGATCTCCTCTGTCATATTTCAGACTACTTTTTTATTACAAGCCAGGCTCTTTGATAGAGAACCACCCATCCCGAAGGTTATTGTGTAATTGCATGATTGGGTTTGAAGCGTTACGCTCCCCATATAGGCCATCATCTGCAATAAGATTTACTCACACAGTAACTTCAACTTACATATCTCGCAACTCGTTTGTTTCGGATAGTCAAAACCTCTCCGTTTGTTCACCTTGTCATTTGGAAGGCTTCAATCAGATTGCTTAATAAATCACGACACAACCTTCACCATAAGAGGCTATCTGGCTTATCTGCTTCAGGGACTTAAGTGGCGACCCACCATTGCTCTGTCGACTTTTGACATGACTTACCACACCAGTATTATTCAACAGATAGTAGTTAACCTTGCTCATTTGTTCCCAGCCAGGGATTCGCAGGTTTATCGGGTCTTATTGACGTTGCCCAAAGTCTTCATCAATCAGGTGCACCATGCTGAGGCCGGGACCATTCTCTTTGACCAGGGAGTACCCGAGTTGTTCAGCTCCACAATGGATTGGCTTGAAGTCCCACTTAATCGCATATTGGCTATCATCTGCCTGACGTGTCAGTTGCATTCTTGCAATTGACGTGTCTAGTCTCACTTAGCAGAGTATAATGAATGTGGTTAGAAATAAATGGCACCTTATATCCCTGAAGGATAATAGGCAAGGTGAAGATTATTGCATCATCAAATCAGATCTACCATAGTATGTGACCTGTTAATGAATCCGCTAGCAGGGAGGCTCACTATCCAATCACCATGAGGCATGTAATCACCTGCTAAGGATCATACGTTTGGCAGCTTACTACTCTATTCTGAGATCGGTGTTATGTACTATACTGTATTATAACCCCATTTTGTAGATCTCGAAGTTGACCACTACCAATACCTCCATCATGGGAGAATCCCTAACATGTACCACATGTATTATATACTGCAATTCTTGAAATATACTATATATTGATCTCAATAACTCTTTTATTTGCTAATGTTATAACTGCTTTCACATCTTGGACATGGACTCATCTCACTCTGATATGCCTGCTCAGATAACTTTCCCAGGCAAACTCTCACAACTCTGACATACATATAGTCACAACACAGACATGCATACTCTCATAACTGACAAGCCCACTCCCACAACTCTGATCTGTTGACATTCATAACTCTGACAAGCTTGCTCCCACAACTCTAACATGCCCACTTTTACAACTGATATGCTTGCTCTCACTGCTCTGACATGCTTACTCTCACCACTCTGACAATCTGACTTTACTGGGAGCAAGCATGTAGGGGTGGATCTGGCTTCCCTGTTAGCAGTGAAACTGCACTTGCTGGAAGCAAGCTGGTAGGGGAGGATGTGGCTTTGCTGGAAATATAGAATCTGGACTTGCAATGAGCTGGAAAGAAGATTTTGATCTGGCTTTGCTGGGAGCAAGCGGGTAGGGGTGGATCCGGCTTTACTGTTAGCAGTTGAACTGGGCTCGCTGTATGCAAGCTGGTATAGGTGGATGTGACTTCAGTGGGAGAAGAGATTGGGAACTCACTAGGAGCTGGCAAGAAGCTTTCAATCTGACATTGCTGGGTGCAAGCTGCTCAGGGTCGATCTGGCTTCAGTGGTAGCAGTGGATCCGGACTCAGCGGACTCTGGCAAGAAGCAGTGGATCATTCTGTGGTTGGAGTAGCCATGTACATCAGGAATATGTATTTTTGTCACAGGGAGTGTCTGAGAGTGTCTGGGAGTTGTTGGACTAGAATCTCAGGGTGGTCAAATCCTAGAGTTTACTGGACTGATGCAGTGGCCTTCAGGTGCATCTGGGAGCATATGCGAAAAATCTGGGTGGACATAGGAGGTCCAGTGACAACCAGGGGAGCACCTGGGAGTGCCGGCGACAAGCCTGGGAGCACTGACGAGAAGCCTGGCAGCACCTGGGATCACTGGAGACATGCTTGAGCATGCCGACAACAAGCCTGGGAGCAAGTCAAATCACTGTAAACCAGTCTGGGAAAAACATCATCTTCTTTCGGAACACTGCAGGTGCCCCTGGAAATCATACATCAGCAAAAAGTGAAATTAGTTTCCAAAACCAGACCCCACACTGACATCAGCCAGGTTTCCCAAAATTGTAAAATCGCCTGCAACTGCATTTTCTTCCATCAAGTTTCTGGCAGCTTTATTTCATCATTGCGATGACCAATTGCAATGCATGATATGTGAAATCCCACTGCTGATTGCACGTTGCTGATTTTGCACTTAGAGATTAGTCATACTAACCTTGAGCCCCTGCAACCTAATGTCATTTGCTTGAACTGTATTTGCAGCATGATCACCATCACCATCACCATCACCATCCCCATCACCATCCCCATCACCTGACAACCATTTCGACCCCTGAAGCCTTAAATAACTCGCTTCTTGCTTCATTTGCATCATCACCAATACCCAGGCCATCACAATTTACTATTTTGCTACAGGAAGCCTTATCGCAACCTTCTTCTCTACTGCTTACCGTCTTGAAGTTCAACATTGTGCAAATCAACTGTGCTTGATTCACAGGTAGGCTCAATCAATTCGGCGCGTCTAGTACATCAAGATGGTGCAATGGTACTGGAGTAGGTGCATTATTGGCACTCGATTTGAGGTTTTACTCCACCTCCAGGGCTGACCCCTTTTGAACTTTTGCAGATCAACTCCAATTGACTCGCTGGTAGACTGAATCGATTTCTCACATCGAGTACTTCCAGATGGTATAAGGATGCTGCGATACATTGATTCTTAGCTCTCGATTCTCTGCTCTACTGCTTCTGCAGTCTCCAGGGCAGACCCCTTTCGAACATTTTCACATCAGCTCTGATTGACTTGCTGCTAGCCTCAGTCGATTCGGCTCGTCGAGTACATCAAGATGGTGCAATGACGCTGGGATACATCGATCAGTAGCTCTCAATTCACCACTTCACTGTTTCTCCAGTCTCCAGGGTAGACAGCTTTCTAACTTTTCCAGATCAACTCCGATTGACACGCTGGTTGGCTCAGTCGATTCAGCTAGTCGAGTAAACCATGACCTTGCAAGGATGCTGTGGTACGTCCATTATCGACTCTCAATTCGCTGCTCTAATCATCCTCCTCCTCCTCCTCCTCCGCCTCCTGCAGAGCTGACCCCTTTCGATCTTTTGAAGATCAACTCCGATTGACTCACTGGTAGGCTCTGTCGATTCGACTCGTCGAATACATTGAGCCGGTGCAAGGTCGCTGGGGTATGTCCATCATTGAATTTCGATTCACTGTTCTTCCTGCTCCTCCTCTTCCTGCTTCTCCAGGTCTGACCCATTTCGAACTTTTGCAGATCAGCACTGATTGACTCGCTGGTATGCTCAATTGATCAGTCTCGTCGAGTACAGTAAGACCTTGCAAGGACGCTGGGGTACGTCCATTATTGACTCTCAAATTGCTGCTTGACTCCTCCTCCTCCTCCTCCTCCTCATCCTGCAGGGCTGACCCAGTTCAATCTCCTGCAGATGGACACCGATTGACTAGCTGATAGGCTCAGTCGATTCTGCTCGTCGAGTACATTGAGCCGGTGCGAGGATGTTGGGGTACATCCATGATTGACTTGCGATTCACTGTTCTTCCTGTTCCTCCTTTTCCTGCTCCTCCTCTTCCAGCTTCTCCTCGTCCTCCTCCTCCTCATCCTGCTCCTCCAGGTCTGACCCATATCAAACCGTTGCACATCAGCTCTGACTGACTCGTTGGTATACTCAACCGATTTGTCTCATCGAGTACAGTAAGACCTTTCAAGGAAGATGGGGTACGTCCATTATTGGCTCTCAATTCGCTACTCTTCTCCTCCTCCTCCTCCTCCTCCTCCTCCTCCTCCTGCATGGCTGACCCCCTTCGATCTTTTGCAGATCAACTCCAATTGACTCTCTGGTAGGCTCAATCGATTCGACTTGTCGTGTACATCATTGCAGTGCAAGGACACTGGGGTACGTCCATTATTGGCTCACCATTTCCTGCTCTACTCCTCTCCCTCTGCTTTCCCCTCCAGGTCTGACCTGTTTCAAACTTTTGCAGATCAACTCTGATTGACTTGCTTGTAGGCTCAATCAATTCGTCTCGTCGAGTACATTAAGACTAGACAAGGACGCTGGGGTACATCCATTATTGGCTCTCCATTCGCTGCTCTACTCCTCCTTCTCCTCTTCCTCCTCCTGCTGGGCAGACCCCATCGGATCTTTTCCAGATCAACTCCGATTGACTCACTAGTTGGCGCCATCGGCCCGTCAAGTACATCAAGCAGGGGCAACAACACTGGGGTATGTCCAATATTCACTGGGCAACAGGGGTGTACAGAGATACAGAGGTAACTCATCTCAAAATCATACAACTAAGTACACACTCTATCTTTCCGTGCATTTGCTCTCGCTCACGCTTTCCAAGGTTTCGTAGATCCACCCAATTGTGTGGATCGTCATGGCCGGGTAGTAGTATACCATCTCACCCACTTACGCTCCTCAAGCCAGAGCCGCTCTTTCTCATGAATTCCTGCTGATCGCCGCCAGAGGTGCGGCGGCGTGTTGATGATTGGCTTTCTGCCTTCTAGCTCCACTGTTTCACCACATCGCCCTCCAGTGCTGCCCCCCTTAGATTGCAGCCTAGTCCGTGATTGTGTGGGACCCTGGATTTTAGTGTCAGAGATAGATTTTAGTTTAATGAGAGCTCATATACAAATAATCTGTGGATCCGAAATTGCAATTGTGAATTTGTGACCTGGAACGAGTAAAATACGCATTGAAATGATCAATTTCCACCTTCCAGGGTGAGGTTTCTGAGGTTCATGAAACGATTGCAACTACTCCTTGAACATTCAGAATCACTAGAGCAACGCCATATGTCAGGGAAACCTCAATTTCATTTTTTCGGGTTTGTGGCTACACTAAGTTGTTTAAGTTTAATGAAGCAAATTTTGTTTTTGCTGATGTACCTACTACTTATCATTCAACGACTTTAAAACTCATGTATTCAGTTTGTATTCTCATCTAGGTATCTATGTATCTATATAGCTACCCATCTATACACAGTATATCTGGACTGGCTGCAGGCAACGCTTAAAAGCAATTCTAGGTGTGCCTGAAGATGAAGATCGAGTGAACTCAGAGATACACTCCGAGGCTGTGATTGAGCGAGATTGGTGATGCACTTGGAGAGGCCATGGTCGCGCGACCTTGGAGGCTGCAACTGAGCAAGATTGGAGATACACTTGGAGGACATGATCAAGAGAACTTAGAGATGCACTCCAACGCCTTGATTGAGCAAGTTTGGAGATGCACTTGGATATGCCATGATTGTGCCAACATGGAGGCTGTAATCCAGCGAGTTTGGAGATGCGCTTGGCAGCCATGATTGAACGGACATTGAAGGAGTACTTGGAGGTGGTCGATTGGAGGCGCACCGGATGGTGACACACTATTCATTAGTTAGTTAACTCGCCACCGTATCAATGTAATGAGCTGACGTTAACTTTGACCTCCCAACGAGAGCTCGGCTAGTGGCGGTAGATCTTGAAGGGAGGCACACTAGAAGCTAATGTTACATTCAGGGGTTAACTCGTAATTGTAATAATGAAGGGAAGACAGACAATCTTGGGTGGATGCTGTAGTACTCGGTGTATGCTGTACTCAGCGTTTACTCATGATCATGGCATGTAGAGATTGAGAGGGATGACTTAACTTTGTTTTCTGCAATGATGATAGAGTTGTGGACAAGAAAGAGAGATGGGGGATGAAGGTGGGGATGATACGAGTGAATATGAGAAAACAAGGGGTATGAGTAGCCAGATTGGGTTTAGATGACCTTGTATCAGTGTGAATACCTGCTGGATCAGCAGTCCCACCTGCCGTAACTGGAATGGTAAACTGACTTGCACACAAAATTCTGTTAAGTCCCAGTTTGTAGTGATGTTTTCCCATCTGCTCCTCTCTGTGTCGTCCACAACTCTACAATCACCTAAGAATACGAAGTTAAGTAGTCCATCTCTATCTCTCTATGCCATGATCATTAGTTAACACCAAGTACTGCATACACCAAGTACTGCATACACCAAGTACTGCATCATCCCAAGATTGACTGTCTCCTGCTCCCTGCCAGTCTCTGATTGCTTGGTGGACCTTATTGTACTCGATTCTGTATATTCCCCCAATGATGCGGTAACCAATGTATAGAGTCACAGCTGCCGTCACGCCTCCCTCCCGATCTACTGCCTCCAGATTGACCACCTCTAGATCGACCGCCTCCAGATCGTCTGCATCCAGATCGTCCGCCTTGAAGTATTCCTTCAATTTCAATCGATCATGGACTCCAAGTGCATCTCCAAAGTCAGTGTATCTCGGAATCCAATTGTATCTCCAAACTTGCTTGGTCACGGCCTCGGAGTGGATCTCTAAGTTCACGTGATCGCGGAGTCCTAGTATATCTCCAAACCTGGCAAATTCCGGCCTCCAAGTTCGCACAAGCATGGCCTATCCAACTTCTTTTCCAAACTCGCACAATCACGGCCTTGGAGTGCACCTCAATGTTCATTTGATCACAGCCTCAAAGTGCATCTCCAAGCTCGCTTGATTGTGGCATCCAAGTTCGCATGATTGTGGCATGTCCAAGCATATAATCAAGGTCGCTGGATTATGCCCACAGAGTGCATCTCTTAGTTCACTCGATCACAGCCTTCAAGTACATCTCCTCAGTTGCATAATCACTGCCTCGAAGTGTATCTCTAAACTCGATCCATCATGGCCTGCAAGTGTATCTCTATTCCTAGATGATCATAGTGTCGTGAAACGGCCGAGGCCTTATGGCATCCGAAGGGAATTTGTGTGAAATAGCGGTTTCTGCTTAGGGAGTATAACCAGAGGATGAGAGGATATGCATGGGTACCCAGCTGTGAGGAACCATACAAATTGCGTGGATCTATGAAAGCTTGGTATGAGAGTGTGGGACCAAGAGATGGGAAAGATTGACTGTGTATTTCGTATGATGCGATGATGCCTATATACTCCATGTGGCTCAGTCCATCTCCTATATCCATTTATAACTGAATGTCCCCCACTATGTCGCTAAGTCTGTCTCTGTGTTCCCTGTATCTCCATTTGCCCCCCGCCGGCTTCCCCCTGCCAAACCAAATGGTGGTGGTGGTGGTGGTGGTGGCGGTGGTGGGGAGAAGTGGATCTTCTTGCCACAATGGTCTCCAAGTGCATCTCGAAGATCTCTCAATGGGTGTCTCCAGGTGCTCCTCAGAGTACGCTTGAGTACCATCTGCAGCCAGATTGACTGTATCTATATATATAGAGAGACTTAGATTGATACTACATGTCATATTATGATGCAGCAAATCTTGTGACTGTATCAAAGACGAATTTGATAAATAAAAGATGGAACTCTAAGAACCACTGCTGGGAGAATACGGCCACAAGTCTTCTACAGAGCTGCCCAGAGGTCTCAGCTGCTCTGGAACTCACCTGCAGACCTGCGCAGTCATCTCAGCTATTGTTGGCAACAGTTCCCAATTGCTGGTTCGATTCCGGTTCAGGTCCCTCCCAATACTGGACCGTTGCAATGGGTCTTACCACACGAAAACCCCAACTGTTGGAAATGGGCCGGTTTCACCCCCAAAAACCCAGCATTTCAAGTTCACAACTTTGGCTGCAATTGAGTATCTGAGTTCTGATTGTATCGTGAGAAGATCAATACATAGACTGCAGTGTGAGCCGCTCTTCGACCTCGAGGTTTCAGATTTGCAATCTGACCAATAATAGTTGAGTCGCTATAGAAATCCAGTGAATTTCTTCAAATCATTGGTGTTAATTAACAGTGATTCAATGAATATTGGTCGCATTGCAAATCTGCCAGCGGGAGGTGAAAGAGTTGCTCAAACTGCACAATCTACGTATTGTTCATGTCATGATATGATCAGAACCCAAAGACTTAATTGCTGCAAAAGTCAAGCTGAAGTAGGAGGAACCGAAAATGGAAATGCTGCCCGGTTCCAAGTCGGACAAAAACCCGCAGGTTTATATCCGGTCCAGGTAACAACCCAGCGCAAGTTACCCTGGTTGGGTTCCTTGGCGGTTCCAACCTGGACTGCAGCTGGGTAACCCAGAACCGTTGCGAACACTAGTCCCAGCGGCTCCAACATGGTACTATCCTACAAGTCAAACATTGGAGCATCCTGAATGTACCTCCACAACTGTAAGTTCCTTCAGGAGTACCTGTCAATACTCTTGCAGAGTCTGAGACCACGTGGCTTAGCTCCAGGGGGGGCCTGGGAGCATCCGGAAGTACTTAGAAGAACTGGTGCGGTCGACCAGAGTGTCTGGGAGGTTTGCACTTTGCTTCCGGGCCGATTTACATTCTCCTGATGCAGTAGTTGAACTGCCTGAGCTGGTAGGTATCTATCTACCATCACTGGCGGGTATGGAACTGCCTGCAATAGTAGGTATGGCAATGCCTTCACCAGTAGTAATGAAATGGCCCTCACTGGTATGCCTGGAACTGCCTTAGCTGGGACCATTGGATCTGGATGCACTGGAGATAGGCAGGATTTATCGAATCTGGCTCTGCTGGAAGCAAGCAGGTAGGAGAGGATCTGACTTCACTGGTAGCATTGGATCTGAACTTGCTTGTATGGAAAGAATGCACTTCACAGGGAGCAGTGGATCTTCATTTGTGGGATTATGCTGGTCAGAGTGGATTTGATCAATATCAGCAAAATGTAAATCAGTTTGGAGGCTGCATGGAAACCACCCAGACACTCTAGTTGACCTCACCAGTGCTACTAAATACTTCCAGTTGCTCCCAGGCCCCTCTGGCACTTACTAAAGTGCTCTCAGACTCTGCAAAAGCATTCTCAGGTGCACCGGACAGCACCTGCAGTTATAGTGGTTTATTGAGGATGCTCTGATATTTGACATATAGAAGTGGCAAATTTTGGATCAGATACGACCTCTGCACATGTCTGCAGTAGACTTTGAGAGCCGCAGCGATTCTTATGCCGGTCTGCAGTAGACTTCATGAGCAGCCGGCGCTGCAGAAGACTTTTAACTTGGTGCCATATTGTCACAGCAGTGATTCTTAGTGTTCCATAAACACATGGCATTTCGCTGTATCATAATATCGCTTGTCTTACCTTTCTGAGTTCTTCGCTATATATTCATACAGTCAATCACAGTGCAGATGGTACTTGAGTATACTTGGAGGGGGAACTGGAGATGCCTGTTACATGGGTTCTTAAGTCCCAATAATCAATACAACATTTAATAAATACTAAGTACAGCTGCCTATCTACTTCCTCGTCTTTTCCCAAGACTCAACCTCATCTCCAGTGCCACTGATAAGAGCTCACCACTCCTCTTTGCCTGTCCAGAGTCGCTCGTCTGAAAACTCTTCGAAGTGCGACAACCCTGTAGTGATACACCGGTTCATCTCATAACCGATACCTTCAATCACTGCCCAGTCCAAAAGAATGCCGGAGATGTGGGTTCAACCCCACATGACGAAATTGAAAACGAGATCGCCGAAAGTTGAGATGACCCGTTGATGTGGGTATTGTGATTGCATTAACCTCTTTGAACACATATAAAGTATAATCATGTAGGCGAAGCAAAGAGGTACTATTGACTGTTTTCAGAAAGAATTCTTAATAATATTTTAAGGTGTTCTTCACTGGTAATGCCTGACTGTGGATTGCAGCTAGAGCTTGGTTCATTTCATTGTCGGGGACAATGTGAGTTCTTATATTGTCTAGCCTTCAGGTCAAGCTTGCCTTCGGGTCATCACCATGAGACATAGTTTGTTTGATAGCTTATCACCGAAATCATCTTAAGTGACTCATTGATAGTGCCACGAATTCCCCCAAGGTTATCATGTTCATGCATGAGTGGTTTCAAGGCGTTATGCCCCCACTATGGGCCATCCTCATCACATGATATCAAACGCACTAATATGACAACTCATCACTTCAACTTGGACATCTTGCTTCCCATTCATTCTGTAGTTGGAACATCTGATAACTCAAAATCTTATCAGTGCTTATCGCAATGAATTTTTATAGCTCTCACTATTAAATGCCTCGCCTAGGATTTGGCTATTCAGCAATGCATCAGAGAGTCAATCGGGGACCAAGCAATACTCCGACAACGGAAATCATGATGTGTCAACCTCGTATCTCCTTAAGAGTATGACGTTGCAATGCATACTCTCTCAACTGAATGAGTAAGTTTGCTTCAGGCCTCTTATCTTCAGCCAATGTCATCGATGCCTCAGACACCTCATGCTCAGATCTGAATCATCCCTAGACTGGGGAGTGCTGCAAGTTATTCTCACCGCTTAGCACGTGAGCTTGCAGATCCCTCATTCTTGCATAGTGCGATAATGTCTCCTCCACACGTAATTCAGCGCAAGCGCAACTTACCTGTGTGTTGTCCCGCTACATAAGATATAGTAGGTGTTGTCAATAAATTTGCACACAGCTGATGGTTTTTCACATCCCAGTATTTGCGACATAATTGCATCATTAAACATCAATCCGCTAGTGCAAACCAGTCTGTCACTAATCGATTGACATGTGGCCCAAGTGTAATCCCGCTACAGATCACTTGGCTGACAATGCTGATGATGTTCTGCTAGTAAATGTTTTGCATGGGAATCCCACAATGCTCATCACAAGGACTTGCCGCAATCCATTCATGTATCATTACTTCCGCTACGAGAGAGCCCCTAACAGTGCCAACTGAGAGCATTTGGGAGCGGGACTTGGAGG
>Ga0307512_10003057_pt1 | contig 20044 bp, 22 predicted proteins | sample 14_EM_MG_FD_200267 | JGI IMG/M metagenome (GOLD analysis project Ga0307512, IMG submission 200267) | Populus trichocarpa ectomycorrhiza microbial communities from riparian zone in the Pacific Northwest, United States - 14_EM | ecosystem: Host-associated > Plants > Roots > Unclassified | place... | reverse complement strand
AGAACCCCGGAAGGCTTTATTCCTCGCACTGTTCATAGATAAAAGTTTCACAACTTAAACCTATGGATTTAATATTATACTGTGGAGGGGTTCCAGCTATTAACACTAAGTAGAGTACTAATAGAGCAGTTCCTGCTAACAAACCTTTTCTCTACCTCCTCCTAGGAAAAAAAGGGATAGAGTAAACTTTCTTGGAAAATAAATAGTAAGCTTCGTCCCTCAAATATAAGTTATATAAACCAAAAAAGACTTACAAATGAGTACCACTAAATAATACCAAGTTAGTAATTGACCAGGCAGGGCTTTACATCCTCTACTGAAATCAATTAAAGATTTCCAACAAACTTTACCTAAAATAAAGTTCTACTCTGAGCTTTAACAGTCTGTTATTCCGTGTCGCAGTACGTTTAGGAGCAAAAAGCTCACTAGTCTAGCGAAAGTCGAAATAAACACAGAAAGGTATCACTACCTTACAAGCATTTCCAGTATTAAGGGACGGGGTTCTTGTCAATATTGACATCCCAACCAGTTTAAATAGATATACCTAGGGGCAAGAAAAAAGTAAATCTATTAATGTGAGTACTAACTAAAAGTTCCCTAGGTCAAAAGCGTATCTATGGGAGCGTGTTCTTTCGAATTTACGTAATATCCATAGACCTCAGTAGGTTCTTATGTCTCTCATTAGAGCTTAATCGCCGTATACTAAAAAGTTAGTTTAATAGAAAGTTTTCTCAAGACTAGGCTAGGTACTGCGCCTCGAGCCGTGTCATGTTAAGTCGTGTTGGAGAACAACATTGCTGTTATTCATTATTTCTTATAGCAATACTTCTCAAATCAGTCAAGTCTCTTTGTGGGCAGAAGCTCTAATAAATCCAATATTCTATCTTTATTATCTTTCTGTGAGCAAAAATAAATTCGAAGTTCTAAAGGTTGCTTTATCCAATTAAAGTTCTAAAGGTTGCTTTTTACTTAAAATAATATAATAATGTATCGCAACTCTTTATTTTGTGCTAAATGTAAGCAATCAGTAAAGGAAAAAGAAATAATCTTTACGAAAGATAAACTGGGCTTATGTGCTAGCTGTTATAATCCATATACTAATGCTTAAAATACCTGAACAATACCAATCAGCTTATAATAAACTTTACTCTTTATTTAATACTCACGGCACTAAGATAATTATTACTGACCGTTCCTTAGGAAAAAGTAAAAATTCTGTTTTATGAATTCTCCAAGAAGTAGTCTTAAAAGAGGGAGACCATGCTTTTTTAATGAGAAATTGAGGAGATGATAACCAAAAAATTAAAGAGTATTTTAAAAAGATAGTAGATGATTTCTGTGTTATGTGAGAAGGGAAAGAAGTTAAACGGAAAGACTTTGAGATAAAAGACTTTGAAACTTATTACTTCGGACTACTTTATAAAGGAAAGGTAAGAGTTTACTTCTATACTTTATTTGATGAGGGTGGCAGTAGAGGAAAGCATGATAAAGGTGCTAATAGTATGTTTTTAGATGAAGCCATACCAACCAGAGGAGAAATTAATAGTAATAGTGGAGGTTGGCAAAAGGACGAAGCCTTAAAATATTCTGAACATGAAAAATCTATTAAAAGAAATAATACTAATATTGATAAAGTTTTCTTAGGTAATCCCAATACTTCCTTTTATGAAATCTGATTTTTAGAAGCTTTTAAAAAGGAATTAGAAGAATTTAGTAAATGATACTGAAAAGAAAGACCCAGTGATAAGCAAAAATGAAGAGAATGAGTTTGAGTTAAGCAATGAGAAAAGGATGGAAAAATTCTCTATTTAGAAAAGACAGTTGGTGAAGCTACGGAATTTGCTTCTTATGAAGATGGCAATTGAGATAATTTCTTTACTAGCCAAGAAGAATTAAAAATTATTGAACCAATCAACGGCTCTCTACCCATCTATGTTTTTAATAATACTATTTGCTATCTTGCTAAAAAAGGCTTTTGATATTTTGCCAGTAAAGAGGATAAAAGATTAAGTAATAAAGAGGATATTCCTTATATCAAAGAATACTGTTTAAATCCCCAGCAAAGATTAAAAAGTAAACAATTAATTAAGTGAGACTATGAGAAAAAGATACTCCAAGAAGACTTATTATTTAAATATGAAAAGAGTAAACTATTCTTTACTAATGCTGAAGTAAAAAGAGTAATGGAAGAGTTTATCAGCACCGGTAAAATTATCTAATCATTTTAGCTATATTCTTATTATTAAGAACTTATATAATAAGTTCTCAGAGAATTATAACTAATTCTTATTATTAAATTTTACTACGTAAAATTCATTACGTGCCTAATGCTTTTCTGACTGAGGACTATATCCCATCCTCTCTAAGGTTTCCTTTTTACTCAGTAAAACTTAGGGAAAAATATTAATTGACTTTTCTTTTAGCAGTTGTCTTTTTTCCCCTTCATAGGGAAAAGACATATATAAAAGAATATCACTAATTAAAGATAATCCCTAATGATTACTTGACATTAAAGCATTATATTAGAGAGTGAATATATAGTCCGAAGCGAATAAACCAATATATAATATATATGATAATTACCATAGACCCAGCAGGGACTAGCACCACGGCTTTATTTCTTTTTGAAAATTGGAATAGTTGGGAATTTATTAGCTTTACTGATAAAAACTGACTAGAACAGGTGAAAAACTTGGAAAACTTGCTGAAAAATAAACAACCTAATTTTGTTGCCTACGAAGCTAGCAACTATCTCAAAAATGCTTTTATGAATAGCCACTTTACTGATTTATTAAAGGCAATTGCTGGGTTAGAACTGATTTTAGCTAAAGAACAGATAGAAAGTAAAGCGATTAGTAATATTCAGGTAGCAGGTTTAGAAAGCATGGCTAGGGATGGGAAAATAGCAGGATTAGTGTTTAAGAAAGAAGCTGGTTTAACCGGCAGACCAAAATTAGTTTGGTATTTCAAAGGCAAAGAACTTAGTGAGCATGAAAAGGATGCTTTACTGGTTTTTTACTGTTGGTGAGTAAAGATTAGTAAGAAAGAATGACCTTTTAGTGATTAGTTATAATCGCTAATCTAATTGTATTTTTTTTAATTCTATATGAGCGTCATATGAAAAAATTATTATAATTATTATATAGGCAATTTGGAAACAAACTAGTCCCTGCTAATTAAGGGATTTAGTAAGAAAACTTCTTTTTATTGAAATAAACAGAACTTTTTTATGATTAGTGGTTTTCCTTTTGTCTATATGTTAAATAGACATGAACGAAATAAAAGAAACTAAAATTCTCAAAAATAGTGAGGTAGCTCAGCCTGACAAACGAACTGAGCAAATAATAGATGACTTTGATAAATCGATTAAATATTTGAATGAAGCATTAGCTGATAAAGATAAAACTATTAGTGAATTAAAAGAAAAGATAACTGATTTAGAAGCCCAAAATAACGATTTAGATTATTTACTAAATAGTGGAAGAAATAAATTTGAACACGAACGAAATAAAAGATTGAATGAGGAATATAGCAGAGTTTTAGCATGTAGACCTCACTTGTGAGAGGAATATGCTTATCAACCAACCGAGGAGGCAAAAGCCAAAGGAAAAGCGTGGAAATTTGACAGTTTTGGAGATGTGGTTTACCACGATGAACTGGGACAAGATTTAAACCCCAAACAAGAAGGAGTAAAAACAGCAAAAGATGCTAAACTAGTCAAAATTTCAGGCATTTTAACCAGCAATATCCGAAGTAAACCAAGTAGTGATACCCCTTTTATGGCTTTTTTGTGACTAGAAAAAATCTTTGAAAACCCTAAAGATGATAAATTACGTAAAAAGCTATTCGGGCTATTGCCTGAGCATGAAAATTATAAGCAATGTGCCAATAGTAAATGTAAAGATTGTGAAATACCAGTAATATTTCGGATTAAAGAAAAAGAATGCACTACTTCTCAGAATGATTATTGCTTAGTGAAACCTAAGCTAAAGAAAGGTGATAGCGTAATACTAGAGGGAAAATTTGCTAGTTCTGACCAGAGCAAAAGACCAAGTTTTACTGCTTATTCTTATCAGATTTTATAAGATTATGACTGAGAAGAAAGAAAAAACGAAAAAACTTTATGAATTGGTTGGGACAATCTTAGGAAAAACCCAAGAAAAAGTTTATAATAAAGATAGTAAATACCATGGAAATAATTACTACAAATTAACGGTAAAGATTGTAAACTGGGAAAATATTAATTTTCTTTATATTTTTGCTGATAAACTAGCTTCTGAGCAAATTTGAAAGGATATCCAAGAAAGCAACTATTTTGATAAGAAATTTATCTTTTATTGCCATAATCACAAAGGCAATTATGGCTTAGTAAACTGAAAAGAACTTAAAGACCATGGGAGCAACTAATAATATTAAAGGGAGTAATATCACCCTAAAATTAGCTGGTTTGGATTGTGCTCAATGTTTACAAAAGTTTACGGAACAAGAAATAAGCGATAGAAACTTTGACTTATGATTTGATACTACTAATGATGTTAAGTTAACACCAATGGAGGAAGTAAAGGATGACAAATATTATTTTCCTTTTGGTCGCAAAGGTTATCAATTAACTATTTGAATTCGCAGTATTGAACATAAAGATTGCCCCGAATTAACAAAACACCATGAATAGCCCACTAGAACTATTAAGAGAAGCCCACATAAAACTTTTCAGCCTTAGTCCCAGCCAAGCCTTGGAATTAAAAGCGAAAACTAAACAGCTACTGAAAGACTTACCCATTCCCCAATACCAGCAAATAGCTCACCAAATTAGCCAAAGAAGAAAAGTCCAAGAGAATTTTTTAACTTGGTTAGATACTGAGTGTCTGTGTGCTGAGTGTGAAAATTAAAGAAACTATTATGAAAAACTTAAAAGAAATTAAAAACAAAACCTCTCTTCGTTTAGCAGAATTAAAAACTGAAAAAGAGCAAGTGAGTAAGGAATTAGCACTTTGAAAAGCTAAAGAGCAAAAAGCCCAGGAATTTCTCAAAGTACTGTATGAAATTGGGAGATTTGCTTATGACTATCTTACAGATAAGATTGCAAAAGAGCGAGAAAAACTTAAGCAAAACTTATTAGAAAACCCTGATGAAAACTGACCAACTCTTTCATTAGAAATAAAAACTGAAGATAAAGAAAAATTCAAAACCTATTACCAAGGATTAGAATTATTCAAAAAGTTAATTGTGAAAGATATCGAATATCAAACACAAGAAATTAAAAACAAACTGGCAAGCATTGATAATGAAATTGAAAAATTAGAGAACAAATTAGACAAAAAATAACATTTCACATATAAAATATGAACACTAAAATTAAAACCCTAACAAATATAAAAATTATCCAAAGACAGGATAAAAACCTTAATGATTATTACATAATCTTTAATAATAATACTAAACCGGTCAGTGAAGCTTATTTTTGCTTCAAAATAAGCATTAAACACGGTTGAAATGAATTTAGCAGGAACTGAGCCAATATTAAGCACATAGAAATAGAATATGAAGAAACTAGCAAAGGAAATAAAGTGGTTAATATTTTAGCTTCTGACCAAACAGCAGACTTATTTGTTTAAAAGCTTATACTATGCCAATTAAAGATTTAGCAAAAAGACGAGAGTATCAACGGCAGTTAATGGCAAAAAAAAGACAGGGTCTAACAGAAAATAATGTTAGTCCTAAAAAAATAATGTTAGACCCAGTTAGACCGTGTTCACGTTGCGAGGAATTACAAGAAATAGCTACTAACTGATATTGATATTTTGTTGAACAAGAAGAAAAAAATAAACGATTAACTAAGGAAATTAACCGATTAACAAAAAAAAGAAATTCTTATGAAAAAAATTAAGCAACTAAAAAAAGAACTCAGTCAAACTTGTCCCATTTGTCAAACAATTTATCAATTGTTAGAAATTCATTATAGTTTACCAACAAATACTGAATTATTAAAAGGAAAGTGTCTAAATAATTGTTTAGATAAATGACAACAGACTTTAAACGAGCATTACAGTAAAGAAATTATGTCGGATATTGCTAAAAAAGATAATCAATAAACAACCTTTTTATTTCATAAAACCCCCAAAATAATATGAATCAACTATTAATTACAAGACAACAAAACCTTTCTTTTAATCCCCTTAAAGCACAATTTAACGAGTATATCGAATGATTACAAGATAAAAACTTATCACCCAATACTATTCAACTTTATACCAATATATTAGGCAGGTTTCAACATTCCCTACTTTTAACTACTGAAAATGTTAAACAGTATTTTAAAGAGGGAGTAAAAAAATATCAAGTTGCTAGCTTAACCACTTATAAACACTGTCTAAATTCTTACATCAAATTTAAGAAACTGGAAATAGAATGGGAAAAGATAACTCGCCTTATTCCTCGTAGTCAACGGAAATTCTTCCCCATTATTAGCGAAGAGGAATTAGCCCAATTAAAAACTGCCAAAGTAGAAAAGAGTTTAAAAGTTCATCAACGCAATAACTTAATCTTAGATTTTCTTTTTTATAGTGGTGTCAGAGTAAATGAATTAGTAAACATTAAACATAGTGATTGACAAGTTAATAATTCTTTAAAAATTCATGGCAAAGGTAATAAAGTTAGGTATATTTGTTTAAGAGACTTTTTAATTCCTCATTTTAAACCAGCACAACAAACTCTTTTATTTACTAATCAGCGAGGCAGTAAAATCAAAACGGAATATTTAAGATGATTAATAAAAGCTCGGACTGTTGAAGCTGGTATTAACAAAAACATTACTCCTCATACGTTTAGACGTTCCTTTGCTACTCTTTTATATAACGGAGGAGCTCAATTAACCACCATTCAAATTTTGTTAGGTCATTCCAGTTTAAGCACTACGGAAAAATACATCAACAATAATTTTGAACATATTAAAAGTGATTACAACAAAATCTGAAAAAGTTAAGAAATGGTCTTTTTACTCTTAAATAGACCTTAAACTGAAAAGAGTAATTATAATTATTAGTAATTGGATGAGAATAATAAACTACGCTATTTTCCTTAGCTTAACTTTACCCTGAATAGTAAAACCTAATTTGGGGCAAAAAAAGTTAATTGGTTAAGAAAAAAACTAAAAGAATTATCCAGTTTGGAAAGAAAAATTTAGTCTTTTTGCTCACCTCAGAAAGTAATTTTACACGGGGGAAATGTAGCATTTTTTTTGTCAAATTTACCCCTTTTTTCTTTTGTAAATAGTGAACTTAAAATATAGTTAATTATAGTTTTTATATAGAATATTATTCTAGATTACGCAAGTAATCTTATAATTTCTAAGTAAAACTAGTTTTAAGTATAATAAAGTGAACTGATTATTTTAGAATTAAGCCTACATGTAGCCTACATAGAAAAAGATTAAAAATAGAAAAAACTTTTATATAAGCAAATGGTTAAATACGAAGATATTTTAAAAAAAGAAATGGAGAAAAAGAATAGTGAAAGCCAGCCTGCTCTAACTAATTTTTGAATAGAACTAAGGGAAACCCAATCAGGCCACCAAATTCTTTCAGCTACTATCCAAGGAAAGCACTGAAAAGGTTTTTTAGAGGAACGGCAAGGAACTAAAACTGATGGGAGCAACTATGCCTATAAATCAGCTCAAATGAAACCCTGTACCTGGGAAAAGTGTCAAATTTGCCACCCTGAGGATATTTTTGTTTAGTTATTTCAAACTTTTTCCCCGAAGGAAAAAAATAAGAAAATTTTAGGTTTTGAGTATAAGGCTCATATGAAACTTATAATAGATTTATTATGAATTCATTATTAGCTTTATAATAGATTTTCTCCCTCTCTCCGTTCAGAAAAAAAGGATTATAAACCCAAATATAGGTTCTCAAAAACTTATATGAATTTTAGTTTCTTTTCCTAGGATTTTTAAACTGAGTTTTTAAGTAGATCATATTTTACTCAGTGCTTTTTTCCTAGGTTAGAATCTAAACTAATATTTTGCAAACAAAATAATCAAAAATTTTTATGAGCAATCAAGACAAAATCAACAAAATAATCACAGTTTTAGATACTTTATTAGCAAAGTGCCCTAATACTACTACTCAGCAACAGCAAGAACAGCAAACCTTAGCTGACCTAGTAAATAAACTAAAACAGGAAGAAATTAAAGACTTAGAAGCCTTAGAAAACCTCGGTGATACTTTTCTCCAAGAAAAAACTAACTGACTAACGGAAAAAACTAATTTAGAAAAGGATAAAAAAGATGCTGAAACTGCCTTAGCAAAGGAAAAGAAAAAGTTGGGGGAAGACTTAGTTGCTAAATTAGCAGCCTTAGCCAAAGGTAAAGATGGTGAACTTAGTGAAGAAGCCAAAGCTGAATTTAAAAAGATTGCTGATACACTAAAAGACACTAAAACCGAAGTAAGCCTAACCGAAGCTGACACTAAAAAGTTAGCTACGGAACTAAAAAAGGAACAGCCAACTAATTACTGATTAATTGGTGCTTGTGTTTTTGCTGGACTAGCTTGCTTAATCGCTACTGGTTTTGGCATATTTATCAAAAGTAAAGAATCCAAGTAATTATGAACCAAGAAAATAAAGAAACTAAAAAAAATCAACTACAAGTAGATTTTGAAGAAACTATTGCTGAAAAAAACAAAACTATTTACAGTATAGAGCAAGAAAGAGACTCAGCTATTTCAGCTCAAATGAAGTATGAAAAAGATATCGATGACTTGAAAGCTGAAAAGAAAGCAGCTTTAGATAGAGCCGAAAGAGCCGAAGCTAGATATTTACGTAATGCTGAAATAGAATCTAAAGGTAAACAACAAGAAGAAACTTTACTAAAGAAATTATTTGATAATTAGTTATCAGCCCAGTTTTCCTAAACTGTTGCTGGGCTTTAGAAATTAAAAAACAGTCTTTACGCTATTTAGCACCACAAAAAAACAGTTTAGATTTAACAGTTTAGCAACCAAAATTTAAACACACAATGACAATTGAAAAAAGCGCATATTTAACAACATTAAACAACAAACTAGTCTACGATAAGACTTTTAAAACTATCGAAAGCAATAACCGTTATGCTCGTTTTTTTAATCAAAACAGTATTCAAGTAAACGGTCGAGCCGTTGAATATTTACTAACTTGACCCAAAGAGGGCATTAACTGAGAAAATGATTTATCAATTCATAAAGAAAATAATGAATTCATAAGAAAAACTAATTCAGTGCCTTTTCGTTTATACCGACTAATTGACAAGGTTTATTACGAAATAACTAACCCTGAAAGATTTTTAGAAGCCTTAGAATCTGATTCAGCTTTAAAAGAGTTTACTAGTAAATTATTAGAACAAACAGCCGATAAAATCAATGTTGATTTAGAAACTGTTGTTCCAGGACTTATTTGTAATGATGAAAACTTTGTCGAATATGATGAAACTACTAAAAAAGGTAATCTTTACCAAGTAGAAGCCGAAAAGTTTAATGACCCAATTTGAATCCATGAACAAGTTTTTAATGGTTCAGCTATTTTACGAAAACCTAGCAAAGATTTTAACAAAGGCTATTTAGTTGACCCTGATGATAAAAGTAAAGGTTATGAGCCAATGGAAACTAATATTAGTTCTTACCAAAATATGATTATTCTCTTTGATAGTAAAGTAAGAAATAAAACAGTAATTGGAGGTTATAAAGAAAATGTTAACTTCCAAGCAATGGATTTAGAAAAAAGATTTGGGAAGGATAATATTTATGAGGATAATTTACCTAATGATTACGCTATGATTTTAATGGATGAACGCTGTTTACAGCTTTATAAAAGAGCTAAAAAAGAGGGTTTCCGTAGTAAGGAAGAAGCCGAAACTGGTAATCTTTGGTTCTTTTTAAATCCTGTTATTCATGGAGGCTTTATTACTGCTTTTAACGCTTTAGCCTGAAAGATTAAACCTAAAACAGCAACTGAATAGTAAGTAAATAATGAATTATTACGCTGAATGGTGAGAAAATGCCCGTAAGCAAACGGGTATTCTCACTAAACCAACTTACTTAAAACAGCTAGAAAAAGAATTAGCACAGTTAAAAGCTAATCCGGACTATCAGCATTTAGCCACTGAGCTAGCCCAATGAAAGACTAAATATGAAAAAGTAATTAAAGATAGGTGTTTAACCGAAGAAGAAAATGAAGTATTAAAGAGTTCAGTAATGTTTTGGAATGCTGTCTCTGATAGCGAAGATTTTAATAATTTTATTGATAGTTCAAACGAAGAAAGGGTTGAAAAATTTATTAATGAAGTTAAAAATAGACTAAAATTTTTAGAAAAAGTATCTATAAAGATTTATCCAAAATTATACACGTTTTATGCTTTAAAAATATTTATTATTCCTAATTTATTAGTAGTTATTGGCAGAAATAAGACAGAAATAAATAAAATGAAATCTGACGTTGAAAAAAGATTAGCTGAACAAAAGCAAGAATACGAAAGCAAACTAAAAACTGCTACTAATAATCAGGCTAGTATATTAAAAACTAATCTTTTTCAAGCAACGGAAAATAAAGAACTAAATAGGAATATTAGCAAACTAAAAGAGGAATTAAGTTTATTAAGCAGTAGTGAAACTGACCAACAGCGAGAATTACAAGAACGAGGCAAATTAATTATTAAACTAGAAGAACAACAGCAAGATATAAAAAAAGAATTAGAGTTCGCTAACAGCAAAGTTAAGCAATTAAGCCCTCTTTTTAACCAAGTTTTATCAGTAATTAAAAAGAATGTTATTTTACGAGGCAAAAAAGAGCTAAAAGAGGCTATTGCTAATATTCAGGAACTAATGGAGTGAGAAAAAAGCCCCTTAATAACTGAAATTAATACTCCAACTGAACCAATTAAAACTGCCGAACAGTTAGCCTTAGAGGAAGAGTATTTACACCCTGATTATAAATTTGATAGTCCTAGTTATAAATTTAAAGAAACAGCTACTGAACCCTCAGCCAGTGATAAAAAGAAACTAAAAAAGTGAAGAAACATTAGTTTAAACTTTACCGAGGAACTTATTAACCAGTGAGAAAGTAAAGGGTTTTCTTATGAAAGAACTGCCGACTGAATAAATATTGGTTTTACGGTTAAAGATGCTGATTATGCTTGGTGATTAGAAAAGGGAGTAGGATATGACCCTCTTAAATATTTAAATGAAACTAGTCCGGAAGACCAAGCTGGTTTAAAGGAACAGTTTGAGGAATATCAGCAAAGTAAAAAGAAATAATTATGAACGACAATAACACTAATTGAGACGGAAAAATTACTAAGGAAATGTTTGACCTTTCCCAAGTAGGCACCGACTACGCAACTTTTAATACTTTAACTAAAAGATATTTAATTAATTGCTTAGTAGGGAACGCACATTTAACAGGAGATGGTAATGGTAGTTTATTAGAGTTTTTTGATGAACTAATGGAAGAAGTAGTAGAAAATGGAGAAATTGCTGTAATTGAAAAAGCCCAAAGTAAATATTTAGCTACTCCCAAAAAGTTAAGTGAAAGTTTACTAAAAACGAAAGTAGTAGGAGAAAATGGGGAAGTAATTGAACCAATTATCGAATATGAATTTACTTTATTAGATAATAGCAATATTAAGTATAATAGTAAAGATATTGATAAATATGTAATTTTTAAACTAAATAGAGAGGGCGATGCTCTTTTAACTGGTTTAAGTTTCTGAACCAAAAGACTAGTAAATATTTTACAACAAATGGAAAAGGAAATTTTTATGAATGAAAAAAGACTAATTTTTTTCTCACCTGAAACCCCTGATACCAAAGATACTGATAAATGATTAAAAAGCTTTACTAAGGGTATTATCACTCTGATTACTTTTGACAAAAGTGCTAACCCTGATAAACAAGCGATTAGTGAGGGTAAACAAGGAATTAATCCTAGTTTAGTAAAGTTTGAAGTTTACGAACCGAAAGAATTCCAAGAGGAAAAATACCGTAATCAATTTGCTTTTGTCTGAAATAATATGGAGAGAGCTTATGGAATTAGGCATGATACTTTACAAGAAAAAGAGGAAAGAGCCAGCGTAACGGAAGTATTTAGTAGTCAGGCTAATTTTGATGCCCAAGAAAAGAAAATCTATCGTTTACTAAGTAAATCTATTAGGGAGTATAACCGAATATTTGATAAAGGAGAAGCTAATTATCAGTTTAAATACGGAAGAATAGGAAATTAATATGCTAGGAGGAGAACATTTAATAATATTAGCTTTAATTTTTTTACTAGGCTTAGTAATATTAATTGCTTTTGGCTATCGCTTTTTTGCTGATTGACGCCAAAGAATAATTAGATTAGAAAAGAAAAATGGCCATGAACAACATCAAATAGACGAAATAAAACAAAAGTTAGCAATTAGTGAACAAACCATCAAAGAATTAAAGCAAGAAATAAAGCAATTACAAAAAGCTTACAATGCTTCTCAAGAGAAATTAAAGAAATATGAAAGGAAATAATCAAATAACCCAAGAAGAACAAGATTTATTAAAAGAAATCGAAAACTATGAAGCTCAGCAAAGAATAGCTAAATTAAAGGAGAAATTAGCCATTTTAAAAAATCCCCAAAATTCAGCTGATATTTGCGATTGTGCTGTTTGTGAAACTCAAACTAAGCAAATATTTAAAATTCATATTGTTAATTATGAAGATAAAGGAATTAATCCCCAAGTGATTAGTAAAATTTGCCAAAATTGTAAAGAGAATAAAGTCATCCAAGCTAATTTTTACTGCCCTTTAACTAGTGATGGTTATGATGGTTGAGATACCAATCAACCGAAATTTAATTGTTTATGCCCTGTTCCCTTAGAGAAAAAATAATATGAACCTAACGAGAAAATGTATTTTTAAAAAATTTAAGACTTTTGAGGAGTTTTGAGCCCAAGCCCAGACTGTCTTTTTATTACCAACAGCGAGAACACTAACTGATAGGATTAATGCTTATTTTTTTGCTTATAAAGTCTATGATTACTGAAAACTAAATTGATATTTAGGAGAAGAGGAAACTTTTTTTGGCAAATTCTTTACTGAGTTAGCTACTAAATTTTACCAACTAAGTAAAAGAGAAAGTGTTTATTTAAAAATCTTTCCTAATTTACATACTTGAACTAATCTTTTAAATATTAGAACTAGCGAATATGATAATATTACTGATTTTGTCGATAAAATCATTAGTCAAGTGGAGGGTCAAAAAGTAAACACGGCAGGAGGTTTAGGAAAACAAGAAGACTTCCCTGATGACCCTTATAAAGCAAAAATTGAATGATTAAAGCAAAATATTAATCGGCAAAGAGGTTTAGTTAGTATTGAAACCAAGCAACAATTAGAAACTAATTTAACTAATACTGAAAAAGAACTAGAAACTTTAAAAGAACAAAAGCTAGCTGAGACTGATGCTAATAAACAGCAAGCATTAGATAAAACAATTGAGCTAAAAGAAGGGCAAATCCAAAGCTTAAAAGATAAAATTGTTTACTGAACAGAAAAAGGCATTACTAGCCAAGAAAGCTTAAACCCTAATTGAACCAAAGAACGAGGAATAACCAATCGCAAAACAGGAAATAGAACTATTGATACGAAACAGCAAAGAAATCAGCAAATAGGAAAGGTTTTACAAGCTTTTAATAATTTAGAAGTAGATTTATTGGGTTATATTCAATCTTTTTCTCATTTATTCGACAGTTGAGCCGAAACTTCTTTTAGCCTTAATGAGGTTGTCGCTTGTGCTGTGGAGGGAAAAGAATTTAAATATATTACTCGTAAAGCAATTGAAGAACAAGAAGAAATTCAACAGCAAGCCCAAAAAGACACCGAAATTGAAGAAATCAGCCAAGAAACATATAATAAGTTAAAAAATGAGGGAAAACCAGTGGAAAAAACTTGATATTTAGAATGTTTGGTAAGGCAAAAGCAAAGATTAGAAAAACAATTAAAAAAAGGCTCTTCACCAGCCACTAAGGAAAATACCGAAAGATGCTTAGAGGGTGTTAATAAATTAATTGATATTTTCTTTGAAGATATAAAAGATAGTAGTTTAGAACATTATGATAAAGTCATGGCAAAAATAACTGGTTTTAAAGAATTAAAGCAAGAATTAAGAGACCGTTTAGAAATAGCCTCTTATTATAAAAGAATAGGAAAGAAACTCCCCCAAGTCTTTTATTGCTTAGTAGGTAAACCAGGAGTAGGTAAAACAGAAATAGTTAAACAAATTGCTAAAGCTTATCAAAGACAGTTAGAAATAATTGGCATGGCCGGTTTAACTGACCCAGCTATTTTAAACGGAAGAGAACGAGCTTATAAATCGAGCCGTTGAGGAAGAATTATGGATGCTTTCGTGGAAAGAAACGCCCAAATGACTATCAAATTAACTGATTTAGAAGCTGATTTAACTAAATTACAAGCTAAAACCGTTAAAACCGAATTAGAAAAACAAAAACAACAAGAACTAACTGAGGAAATCAAAAAATGGAAAGAGGCAAAGGATACCGAAAGAAAAGTAGATAAAGCCAGCCAATCAGCAATTATTTTATTAGATGAAAGTGAAAAAGCTAAGGATGAATCAGTTTTATTTGTGGTTGGGCAATTAACCGATAGGGGACTTAATTTTGACTTCTATGATAAATTTTTTGAATATCGGTTGGATTTATCCAGTGCTCTAATTTTTTTAACTGCTAACTATCCTGACCGAGTGCCAGACTTTATCCAAAGTAGATGTAAATTTGTTAATATTCCTTTACTAACTTATGCTGAAAGGTTAGAAATCTTAGAGAATAAGAAAAAAGACTTCATTAGGGATTATTTCCCAGCTGATGACCCTAAGATTGATGCTTATAATTCCGAAAATGGGTTTTTAACCAAAAAACAAAGAAAAGTAGCTGAAAAGATTGGTGAGAAGTTTTTAAAGTGCTGTATTACTGAAGAGTTTGGAGTAAGGGGAGCTATTATGAATCTAATTAGTGCTGTTGATTTTTTTGTTTTATTAGAAGTAAGAGGAATTTTAAAAGATTTAGTCAGTTTAGATAATTACAGCCGAGAGGAAGATGAAGAAAAGGTACATAATCTTTATTACCAAATTGAAGATAAGGAATATTTACTTTCTTTAACCAAGAAAAGAGATATTGAATGAGTAAAAGAAAAAAGTAAGGAACAAGGCAAAGCTGAAAGTGTTTTAAACTTAGTGGCTGATTGACCTAACTATAATGCTAAATGAAAACCTAATTAATTATGACTAATATAAAAATATACTACATTTATTTTCCTAATGAAAAACTAGGGGAATATATCAGAAACGAAAGTAATAATGAAAACTGACCAACAGCTAGTAAATATTTAGAAATTAGTAAGGACTATTTTCAGCAAATTAATCAGTGAAAGCAAGCTGAGGAAAACAATGAAAAGGTTAAAGAAATCATTGCTAATATTCAAAAATGGTTTCGCATGGAGGGGTTGGCAATCTTAGATAGTAAAGAACCAATCAGAACCTACAAAATAGAGGATATTAGACCTTTATTAAAGGAGACTGATTTTAGTAAAATTTCTAATTTTTATCTCAGATATTATAACAGAATAGATGCTTTAATAGGAGGATGAGGAAGTGGATTTGATGACCCTGGAGCAGGAGATATACTAGAATCACCATCAGCCGTAGAAATGCCTGTGGAATTAGCAATTGCTTACCAAAAGCAAAAAGGAGAAATTCCCTTAGAAACTTGGGAAACTAGGAAAGGTTTAGCACAGTATATAAAAGAATTAGAAGCAAAACTTGCCAAAGAAGAAGAAATAATTACTGACCCAGGAACTGTCCAATTACCATCAGCTGTACCTAAACCTAAAATATTTGATGCTGAACTAGAAATAGTCACGGAAATTTTAGATATTTTAAGTGATTGAAAGTGAGAAGCTAGTAAAGCAGATTTGCCTTTTATAAATGAAGCTATTGCCGTTTTAAGTAAAAATGTTGGAACTAAGAAAGAGCAATGAAAAATAATTAGTGATTTATCGTTTTATACCGGTGAATATCCTACTAAATTAAATGACTATTTACAACAGTGAGAATTATTACATAATCATTCCGAAGAAGATGAAAAAAGAAAAAAGACTACTATAATTGATAATGCTGTAAAGTCATATAGAGAACTTGCTAAATTAAGGAAATATTTAGAAGATTGGAAGAAATTAAACGGAGGAAAAGCAACAGAACCACATAATTCTAGTAATATTTGAGTTAGAAGAAGAGATGGAGAAAAAATTATTTTTCATTGAAAAGTTCCTAACCAAAAATTTAATGAAATTAATAATTATCTCTTTTATTTTTATGGTGAATGAAGAGAGCCTGTTTTTTCAGAAACAGTAGATTATGAAACAGTCCAAATTACTGCCTCTTTTTCCCAATTTTATAACCATTACTGACATTTATTAAAGAGTGAAGTTAATGGAATTATTGAGCATTCTCCGTTAATTAGGGAAGAAGTTTGTGAGTGCCCTGATTTTAATAGCACCCCAGCTTTTGCTGATTTTACTAGTGATTATCAATTGCCGTTAGGTTTGTTTAGGGCTAAGGGGAATTTCGTAGGTAGTACTAAAGCTTATAGCAGTGACCCTAGAAATCCAGCAATTACTACTTTACAATTAGAAAGAGCAACTAATGATGTAAGCATGGGACAATTTTTTAAGGAATTGTGAGACCAAGGTATCGGAACTTGTTTTTTTGTTTTAGGAGAAAGATATGACCCTGCTACAATTACTACTCCTTATTTTCATGGGAACAACAAATGAGAAAATAATCAAATTGGCGATATACATAAATGATTAAAAAGTTATGGTTTATTAGAAACAGATATGGAAGAAATATTAATGAAGCATATAAAGGCTACTATTTATTGACGAGATAAGCATGTTTGACAGGGTAATTATTGACTATTGCATAATCAGTTTTATATTAAAGAAAGCATTAATCCAGCAGGTAATAGTATTAATATTTGTGGTAATGGCATGGTAATAACTAAACTTACCGAAAGTATTACAGCTAAAATAGGAGGCAATGCTTTTGTTAGCAAATTTATTGAAGCTTCAATTGATATGTCTTTATCTGATGAAAAAGGACAAAATAATCGGCAAACAGAAAGGGCTATTATTTCCGACAATAAAAAAATCTCAGAAGACCATTGGCAAACTAGAACTGCTGAAATTACTAAACTTCCAGGAGGAGGCAATAATAAAGCTAGCAGAATGTGGAGAAGTGGAACTGGGTTTTTACAGCCCAATCTTTACAATGTCGACCATACTAAATCTGAATATACTATGGATCAGTTTTTACATAGAAATTGATTTGTAGAAGATAATCGACCTTTAAAACTTCGAGTAGAAGTAGACCAAAAACTAATTAATTGATACCGAAATAAAAGAGAATTAATTGGAAAGACTGGGCAAGATTTTTATAATGGTTCAATTGCCAATCTTTTAAATGTTCCTGGTTATTTACAGATGAAAGTTTTAACTAGTAATTTTCCTTTTAATAACTGGTTTAGAAATAAGTTAGAAAGGGGAATTAATCTTTGAGAAACAGACCCTAAGGAATTTTATCAGAAAAAGTTAAGTAATCCAATGGCTATTGCTTCCATAGGAGATATTAGACATAATGCTTTCGAAGTTATCACTATTACTAATACTATAACTATTATCGGTGGTAAAGATGATGCTTCTCATTTAGGTAGAGGATTATGAGTTTATAAGGATAGTTATGCTAAAACAGTTAAAGGTGTTGATTTATTGCCGTGATTAATGGAATCGATTAATAACGGTCAAGGCACAGTAATTAGTGGTGGAAATCATAAAGGTTGCATTCATCAACAAGATAATAGTAAATGAGTATTTATTCATCCTCAAGATTGAGAAGTAGAATTCATAATCCCCTCTCAGTATTTAACTAATGAGCGAACTTACCAAGGTCAAGGCACAGTAAAAATTGATTACTATTTTAATTTCTTTTCTAGTAAAGATAAAAGAACAGGTCAAGAACTTTTTGCCAATAAATTCATAGTAAAGAGAGACAGTGCCGGAAATACAGGAACAATCAGCATACAAGTAATCGGAAATCATAAGCTTATAAATCAAGTCGGAGGCTCTGATGGAATTCCACCAACTACTCCTATTCCAGGAGCAGGAATTACTCCAACTATTACTGACCCTGAACCTTTTGACCCTACTATTGAAATTCCTCAGTCAGTAATTGGAGACCCAACAGCACCAGTAGAGCCAGTTGGTAGCCATATTGAAGTTCCAATAGTACCAGAAATTCCTGCTGAACCAATAGAGCCACCTGTTGACCCAATAGAGCCACCTGCTGAACCAAAAGAACCAATACCTGAAACACCTTTGAATAAACCTGCTGAAACAATACCTGAAAAACCATTAGAGAATAATGATGACGAAGAAGACAAGTAAAATAATAATATAATGTCTTTAAATAATAATCCTAATAATAAAAACTGGTGGTGTTTTAATTGTAAAAAATGGATAGATAAAAAACTTGAAACTACTGAATTTCCAATTTACGCAAACGGAATTCATCTAGGGAATGGTTATAGATGTAATCATTGCCAACGTGGTGATACTGGTTATTTTCAAACTATTAATGAATGTACTACATGTGGAAAAATTGTTAGAGTAATTGGTCAGTGTAATAGCAATGATAAACATATTGAAGAAGAACTTTGTATTCATCAACAAAACAACGTAAATTTACCTAACTCACCCAGCAACAATCCCAACCAATCCACAGGTAATGATAATTCCAGTAGCTTTAACCCAACTCCCTTAATAATTGGAGTAGTAATTTTGGCAATAATTGGAATAGGTGTTTGATTATTTATTAGTAAAAAGAAAAGAAAATAATATGATTTTACAAGTAGCGACAACAATTTTATTACTGGTTTTAATTTATACTATTGCTATTATTCGTAAATGGTGAAATAATAATTGTATTAAATGTGGTCGGCAATTTTGAAACTGAAATTTATTAGATAGAAGAAAAGCTTGTTTTCCTTGCCGAGAAAAAATAGATAAATAGAAAATTAATAATATGTCTTTTCCTAAATTCTTTAAAGAAACTCTCTTTTTAGGTCTTTTTCTTGGTTTTACTACTGGCTCTTTAACCTCTTCTTTATATTATCAAAAGCAAGTAATTAATGAAAGAAAAGCCTTTTCAGAGTGTCAGCAAGCTTGGGAGAAGTATTATAACCTAACTAAAAAGCCTAATACTAATCAGTTTAACTTAACTAAGCAAATAAATCGTAAGTTAAAATTAACATCTTTAACCCAAAAACTTAATCACTACGGCTGAGAGATAGACCAAGAGGTTTTAGAAGACTTTATTAATTACAGTTTTAATCACAGTATCGGAATAATTACTTATCAAATACAACAAATATTACCCTTTACTAAATATTTATCTAAATACCAAGAAGCTAAACAGTTTTCCCAGGAAGAACAACGAAAAAGAGTATATTATAGTGAAGTCTTACCTAAATGCCAAAAGGTTAAGGATTGAAAGAAGCAAATGAATTCTTTGGAAAAGAATAACTAATAATTAAATAAAATGCTCTGTTCAGGGATTGAACCTGAAATTCTCCGAAACCCCTTTAGAAGAATAAACCAATCAGAGCTCTAAGCGAAGGTTAAGTACAAGAAATTAAGGACTAGTCTTACAATACCACCGGGGTAATAGTGGGATACTAGGTATAGATAGATAAGTATATCCCTTGACCCTATAAGGTGCCGAAAAAGAGGTGCCGACTCGCGTAAGTAGTTAAATAAAAGCCTCGGCATATAAAGACAAATAAAAGTACAAATCCAGACAAGAACCCCGGAAGGCTTTATTCCTCGCACTGTTCATAGATAAAAGTTTCACAACTTAAACCTATGGATTTAATATTATACTGTGGAGGGGTTCCAGCTATTAACACTAAGTAGAGTACTA
>Ga0307512_10003056_pt1 | contig 20046 bp, 19 predicted proteins | sample 14_EM_MG_FD_200267 | JGI IMG/M metagenome (GOLD analysis project Ga0307512, IMG submission 200267) | Populus trichocarpa ectomycorrhiza microbial communities from riparian zone in the Pacific Northwest, United States - 14_EM | ecosystem: Host-associated > Plants > Roots > Unclassified | place... | reverse complement strand
TAGTAGATCCCGGTCATTTTCCTTCCTACGACCAGTGAGAGATTCCGGGCGAAGTCACAGATAAAATGTCGTATCCGGTGTGTGGCACAGTGAGCACGTTCTTGACGTAGATGGGAACCCGGAGTGGGGTTCCCAGAATAAAAAGCCTTCAGCACCAAGTCCGTATAACTTGTGAGCGCACCAGTGGTATTGCACGCGGTCTGACCGACCACGGAGACAGCGGGCGCGACGCAAGTCAGAAAATACGCGAGCTTCATCCCGGGATGTAGTGATGGAGCTCAAGGCTGAGGAAAAGAGTAGATTGCATCCCCTGGGTTTATACCATGGGAAGGACGAGGGTCTTTGAGAGACTGACGGTTTCTCAACACTCGTGAACACAGGTAGAGGGTATCACAGCTCTGGGTTCTGGTCCGATTGTGGAGTTAACCATAGTTTGAATTATTGACAGGAATATGAGGGGTCTGCACACACACAGCGGGTTGCTGACAATTGAGTCCTTTGACGATCTGGCGCGTCATTACGGAGAAATTTGCGGCCGAATGCCCGAGCGCTTGTCAAAAGATTCGATGATTATGCGGGGAGCGTTGAACAGGGGCAGGCGGACACGCGTCTATCAAGCGGACGGCAGCCAGTCACACGAATTGCGATGGGAACGGAGCATCGTCAAACTCATCAATTGAGTACAGGGGAATATTGTATGATTAAATCCTTCCACACGATTCTATGAAGGTTTCCTCGCTCGCGAAGGTAATGGAGGCGGTATCTTCATGATCGCAGGTACAGCCACCTGAGCAGGAGTTAAAGGGTCCTGCAGAGCCGCGGTGTACAGCTCTTCGTCAGATAATGAAGGGGAAGACGACAACGGTGAATCCGAGGGTGAGTCGAATGGGTTTGCCGACCGATACCGCGCCTCCTCCGTATCCGTAACAACGAAGACGCCGTTTGGATGACCTATTGAGTCGAGATTTTTGGGATTGGTAGAGTATTGGTGGGTGAAAATTTGCTCGACAGGGTGAGTGGTGATGCGTACCTGGACGATCCCACCATGCATTATCTTCTGAGCTAGGTGGCGGAACTGGGCACTGTATGAGATCGCAGAACTCGAGGACGAAGTCGAAGTACCCACGGTCATCTGCAGTCAACGGGTGCAAGGTCAAAACGGCCAGTTTCTCATCCAGCTTCTCGCCATTGGAAGTCGACGTCACGTTCTCCAAGAGCAACCTCGCCAGCGCGTCCCGTTTGGCTTGATCCACTATCCAAACCACTGTTTTGAACAACGCGAACACTGGTCTATGATCGGAGCTTTTGAGCTCCGCACGATTGTACACAGTGAGATCCAACGATCCCCGGTATAGGATACGATCTGATTGGCGGTCTGTTATTTTATGAGGTATAAGGCACGCTACGACGCACCTGTCCAAGCTGGGATGCGCATCTTCTCGCTCGTATCGTAAGTATCAGTACCAAGATCGTATCGGTAGGTAGGGCGGAACAGAAGAGGTCCTTCTTCGTAGCCAGCGAATGCGATACCGGCGTCCATAACTTGCCTCAGCTGGGGAAGATTTAGGGCAACTCTTTTGTAAATGGCTAGGTTCGAACCTGATCTGCAGTAAGAAGTGTATCAAACTCGTCATGTTGCGCCAACGAACGAACGGCATCGTTCTCGAGATCTATTCGGTAGTTGGTATCTGCCAACCAGACCACATTCCTTTTGGCATACCAGTTATTCAACACGTAGGACAGGAGAGAGTGGGGTGACCTACTGGTGGCTCCCGATAGTCTTGCCCTTCTGGAAACGGAGTTGGTTCACAATTGTTCGATAGTCAGAATTCCGTTCTTCCACGTTTGCATGTCCAGCTGCGAGGTGGGCCGTAATGAAACAGAAATTTGTGTCATGATACTGTAGGCGGATCGCAACAGCTCCTTTATTCCCCGACATTCCTCGCATTCCCGTCTGTGAGGGACATGAGGGATGAATCAGGCATCAGAATCGTCAGTATAAGGTCACCTTCCGGGTTGTTGCCTCAACATTTCGTATCACAGAGGTCAACTCTGACTTGACAAAAACCATCAACGCGGTTCCGACGAGCTGCAATGACGTTCAATCCCCGCACAAAAGGAATAAGAAGCAACCCCTAACCTGTTCACTTCTCAGTAATACATAGTCACAAGTTTTGTTCCCTCTGCGTTCGAACGCATCTTTTAGCCTCGTCTCCCATACTTGCCTATCGTGACAAAAGGTAAGTAAGAGTAGAGGTAGACTACTCGCGCAAGAACCTTTTTTCAGGATCAGTTTGGACTATTTGCTGCGCAGTGAGAGGCACGATCTCCTGGAATCCCAAAACAAACATGTCCGGGCTAGGCTCCGTTAACTCAAACGTACATCAATGAAGTCAAGATAGCACAAACTCCATATCTATAGATAATTTTCATTAATGAGCCGATGATTAATATTTAATGATAACACGAGGCGTACCGGGACGCGGAAATAACCAAGGCATCAGTGACTCCGTTGATGGGGGCTGACAGGTCCCAGGAGTAAGAGATAGGGACACACCCAAAAGGAGAAACGCTTACCTTGCCATTGAGATTCCAGGTACCCGTGAATATCGTACAATTTTTTGGTGAGGAGTATTCATTTCGTCTATCACCGCGTGAGCGAGATCGAAACTGAGCTGCTTGCTGGGAGGATACCTCTGTTCCAAGGCCACCCGAGCTGTATCGTGGATTGAGTCGAATATCGTCACGGGTTGCTGGTCACTGAGATTTCCCTGGGCGTAGACGTCAATATAAGGCCGATAGGGCGGGAACTGGACGTGCCAAGAACATGTCGATGGCAATCTGCTTGCTCTTGTCCTGGAAATTATTGATATATGCCCTTGATACGCTTTTCGTCGCGTCAGAAAGAACGCCTTCATGATCCTCTCATCAGCTGACAATTGGAGCACGTGGAAATAACAGTTATTCCCTACCGGCCAATGTCCGCTTCCCGCTCCTGGTAAAACTGGTGTTCAGTGCCCCAGTGCCAGCGTAGATTTTCGACAGTGCGTCTCCGTTTTCCGCCCACAGCTCGCGATGATAGGACCACAAGCTACCAGAAAGTAACCACTCGCGTCGTATCAATTGCAGATATTGCTCGAGGGCTGCCCTGGAGATGATGTCTTGCACAAAGTTTGTTCGATCCAGACTGAGACACGATTTATCAAAGATCTCCAGAAAATGAGGGAGGTGCTTACCAGTCTAGACAGTTGGTTCTGAAAACTCCCTTCTGACCAATCACAATCTCATTCAAGGATATATCGCACATCGTGAAACCAAACCGATCGATGTTTTCGGATATGACGTCCATACGTCTGTGGGCATTCTTCAACTTTAGTGCTTGAGTTCACGCAAAGAGGGAAAACGTACTTGAGATCTCGAAGAACATTCTCATGACCAGCATTATGGAAGTCAAAGTGTGTGATCCCAATTTCTGAACCCCATATAGATTTCGCAGTTTGTAAATGCCTCGCATAGGCATGGGTGAGGGTTGCCTCCGCATCCTTGGTTCCAAGGAGGTTGATCGCATGCACGCAGCCATATTCGTCGATTATTTGTGCGAAGTGACGTTCGAAAGCGGGTTGTGAAGCGTTTGGTCTGGTTATCTGGATTCGTTGCCCAAATGTCTGTAGACCCTGCTGCTCCCAGAACACTAGGAAGAGGGTTGGGTACTCGAGTAACGTAGAGACAGTGGAAACACCAACGAGGAACGCTCCCGCGGACTTGAACGTAGCTGAAGCAATGCTGATCCGTTGATAATATTGTTTCTGTCTGGATAAACGATGAGACCGGGTGGCCCACGAAAAGTCAAGTAACGTACCTCGACGAAGTTGGCGGTATTTCCGTCATCATCTATGCCACGGGTATTGAAACGTGTACCGGCGCGCTTCCAACCCAGGCGAGATATCAGCGAAAGAGTTGCGATTACAGGTGCGCCGTTAGTTGGAGGCGCTGAGAGTGCCATGCTGAAGATTCCAACGTAGCCCTGGATAGCCAATACCTGGGGAGAGGAACATGAATATATCGCCGGGGGAGGTGCGAAAACAGGCCGACAATAAACTGGCAACGATCCAGATCCTCCCTCTCTTGGGGGTCTAGTCTATCTCTGAAGTCCAAGAGACTCCGGACAATGTATTCATTCCAGATGAAACGTTCATCGAAATTTGCAATATCATGGGTGCGATCTTTTTCCATACTGCCCTGAGAGGGGAGCCGCTCTGAGAATCGGGTAGAGAGGTCCCATTGAGGTTCGAGGGCGAAGTAGAAACTCCCGGAAGAAAGTATCTTCGTCAAAGGAAGGCAAGGGTGTTCAAGAACCCCACCACTTTGATTTTGTGAGTAGTTGTCTCGGAGGTTAATGATATCAGTGTCCGAGTAGCTCCAGGTTTGCTCAGAATTGGAAAGGTCGTCCCAGGTAGAAGATGTAAGGCTATAGAAGCAGACTTCATGGATCCGAGCGACAGATTCCGGAGTGCTTGCTGAAGGACGAGTGTTTCCGACCTCCGTGGCTGAAGTGATCACTGCGACGAAGATGTCTTCATGTGCACGGGATATAAGTTAATGTCATCCGGATCACTGGCTATGACGCCTAGCTTACCTCCACCGACATTAATAAGACCCATGCATCCCTTGATGACCCTATTCGTTATGAGGACAGCAGATGAAAGATCCACCTGATCTTTGTGAAGGAATTCTACGACCGCCTGGGAGGGATTGGAAGGGGCGACTCGGAAGACCAACACCCGCTGCGGTCGTCCGAGATTTTTATCATGTTGGCTGGTTGAAAGATAGAGAGATCGGGGATTGTCTCCCAGGTAGAGGTGCATAGTGTGCCTGCGTACGCAGCCAAGAGCGCGCGGAAGTAATGAGACGGATCGCCAGAACGTGATCGCACACTTCCGTGTACAACCGTCATGGGTCTCCTCCACAACCTGAGGTCGGTTCTCTGTATTCTTGTCTGGAATTCACGACTTACTTTTCTCTGTTAGTTATGTCGCGATGATAGCGGCACTGGCTTTTATAATTCTTTCTCTTGGTGGGATCCCTCCGGTCCCTACATTCGGCTGAAGGCTGATCGACGCGTGCAGCAAGCGGGCTCCTCTGGATATCAGAGTTAATCGAGGAGCGTTCGAAGGCAGCCAAGACCTGGGGTCAACGGGGCATATATGTGAGTTCATTGCTCGTAAGACCACGCGTTGGGTTTACACTCTGCAGGTCATAATAGCAATCCATGTCCTTCTGTACTGCTTCGATTCGCTGCCTCTGGCCCACCTACTCTTCTCAATCATCTGTCACATCGTTTATCTCCAAAACTTTACCCCAGCTTGGCCTCAGGTCTCGCTATCATCGCTCACTTTCATTTTGTCCTGCATCCTAGTGGTTGCAGACCACTTTATGTGGTTCTTTTACTTCTCAAGACTCACCTCTCAGGCTCGAAGTACTAGAGGTCGGATGTATCGTGGTCCGAACTCAGGCGTCCCGGGATTCTCGGATATCGCGACATTCTTTACCGTGTGTGTCTGGCTCGTTCCCCTATTCTTGTTCCTGAGCCTGAGTGCGGGAGAAAATACCCTTCCCACCGCGAGCGGTAAGCGAGCTTTGTGTTGCGTTGGAGACAGGACCGCTGAATGCCGAAACTTCTATAGGCCTCGCTGGTGTTCCAAATACCTCATCCAGCCCTTCCAAAATACATCATCCACAACCTCGTGGTTCTCTGTTCAAAACTCTCGTTGACGCATTACCGCTAGATCACCTTCCGCGTATGCGACCAGCAACGAGCCGAAGTTCTTCAGAGGGAATAATCGCCCCTCCTCTTAGGTCGCCTTCTCTGCATCCCGATGGACCACCGTCACCATATATGAGGACTCTAAACGACCTCCCTCCATCTCCGGGAATCCCTCGCTATTCATCAGACATGTTATCTCCGAGCTTCGAGCTGGCCCCGCCACCACGGCGGGTATCAAGTCCTTCCGCGATAGGTGGAACCAGCAGCAGCAGGGTAAACGTACGAAGAGCTACCATGCCAGTCAACGAGTTTGATAGGGACAATTAGTTATCGTAGTACTTAGTATGCATTTCTTTCATCATGGACCCGATCTAGTATTATTGGACCTTTCCGAGCATTATGTAAAAGAGTACACATACTAGTCTTTTTGTTCTCCACTCATGCACAGTCTTTGAAACACGTCGTGGATGCCGTTAGCCATTAATGCATTATCGCCCGGACGCTAAGTGACGGGGACGCGTCGATCGGCTTCCTTGATCGGCCTTTGAAATTCGAAACAGATACCACCATCATGCGTCATGGCTAGTGGTTCTCAAAAGAGGTTTACGACCGTACACGATCGAACTGCACTCCGCGTTCGCCCTGACGGCACCAGGGTCACTACCAGGGAACCAAGATACGCGACCGAGGACGTTCGAGGCAACAAGATCGCGGTCGACGCCGGAGGAGTTGGGAATGTGAAGAAACGCAAAAGGGCAGCCTTATCTGACGACGGGACGGAACTTTTGGAAGAATTCGATATCGAAACAGACGATTATCAGCCGTCGGAAAGCCAGCCTACCTCTACCGATTCTTGCGCAGGGGAGGTCGAGGTCGAATCTGAGGGAGGGGGCAGGAAGCGCAGGCGCCAAAAAAAAGACTCACGAACGATAAAACGGACTCAGTTCTATCAGGACTTCGATTTCATTCTTGGTGGAAAACACGGAGCTGAAACTACTCCGGCCTCCAACGACCTGCTGTTTCCCTCGTCTGTGAGCCGCGTGTCTCCTCAGATTTGTTGCCCAGCTGAAACTCTGACGGAACAGGATCTACTGAAATGTCTCCACCATTTCGCTGCAAAATACTACTCAGAAAAGGGCCAACTCATCGATGCCTCGAGGATCGCTCGCCAGAAGAAAAGAGCGAAAATGAACATCGATCCGGGAAGCAGGTCCGGTTCTCGATCAACAGTGGATTCGATCTCCGGCGAGGAGTCTGATACCAGCGATACGGTTATTGCCCTCGTATCCTCCACGACATCTAGGACGCAAAAACAGGAAGGGCCGCAGGGAGCGGATCTTATCAAAGATATGTACAAGATGCTTGATGGGTCAGCATTGGTAGCTCTGGGTAAGCATTCGCTCGTCTCATAGACGCTGCGTTGGTAACTCATCGTGGCATACAGGAGTTTTCTTCCACGAGCATATCGAACAACTTGTTCGACGGAACTGGGATTTGGGTCTTGAAAAGGATTCAGACCAAGAGTTGGGGTTGGTGGACGATAGTCAAGACGATGAAGAGGATAATTAGTGGATGAGGACGACGCGCGACTATATCTACAGGATAATAATATCAGTATCGTATCTAACAAGTACAGAAATCATGACGCAAGGATGTGTTCCTTGAGGAAGTGTGAAAGGATATCCATAATGTCGACATCATCTCCTCCCACCAATTTTTGACCCTTCTCCATGACCGGTTTCGCCTTCTCCAACAACGTCTGCAAATCCGTCGCCATCTCCCCAGTCATACCTCTCCTCAATCGATCTGCCATTGACACCGTCGCCCTCCTCTGACCTCTCCGCTCCTTCCCACTCAGACTCTCCAGGCCCTTCTGTTCTGGTAGAGGCTCGTCCGTATCCATGTCCACATTTCCGACACCTCCCGACTTAGCGTCGAACTCTGGCTTCGATAACCACATCGCCATTTGAGTCACTGCATACGTCAAGACAGTTTCTAACGTCTGCTTCGTGGCTGAAACTGTTTCCCGCACGTCTAGGGGTTTCTCGTACCCTGTGGTGGCTTTGGCGGCCGCAGGGGTGATTGTCTGGCCCGGAGGGCGGTCGATCAAAAGGCGCAGGATGTCCAACGTGCAGTTTCCGAGCTCAAACAAGGTCCCCAGCGAGGCTGGCTCGCCAACCACTACCTTCGAATGCTAGATGAGGAGAATGAACGTCAGCATTGTTCAGCGGAGAGGGAACAGACATTCTCACAGGAACCACGAGAGCCTCATGCAATAGCCAATCTTGTTGCTCCCCAGTCAACACCCTTTCCGCCCCGCTGATATCCGTCAACGCCCCAATGATCCCGTTCGTGAGTTTAAACAACCGATGGATGAGACGCGTGAGGAATGGTCGTTTCATGGGGTCGATAATTTCGGAACTTGACTGGAAGGAGGACTTCCTGTCCTTCTCGATGAGTTCTCTCTCTGCTGCAGTGATGGGCTCGAGGAGGCTAGCGAGGTGATTCGGGTGCGTCAGGGCGTAGTTGAGATGTTGGAGTAGGGTCAATGCATGAGTTGTAAATACCCTCAAGATCCTTGCCACGCTTTCGCCCGGTCGTGTTGCCAACGGCAGATTTCTGGAAATCGCAGCGAAGAGGTTCACCACCTGTTCCAGCTCTTCGAGGTAGGGCAACGTCAAGGGATCACCAATACTCCACGACAGAGCACGTGAAAGCTGATCCCCATACAGCTGCACGAATCCGCTAACCTCGTTATCAAAATGGGTCTGCCGTCCCAGAGCCGAGGCGACCCCGGATACAACAGCCAACATCGAACAGTACGCCTTGTGCGCGGGACTCCTGTCTCCTGGGAGCTCGGGGATTGTGACATCGATCGAACCAGATCGGATGGCATTGCTGATGGTATTTTCTCCGTACGCCAACAACACTCCCTCGCTAGCCAGTCGCTCAGCAGCGGAAGGGATACTGGCAAGGGCCATGTGGAAGGTGAGGATGTGTGCCGCATACAACGGTTGTCTTCTGGCCCGGAGGAGAGGGAGGTCAGACAATCCGACCAGATCTCTCTGCGCGAAGAGCCGTAAGCTCGCCTCAATTACGTTGGTCTCCTGGCACTTGGTCAGCCACATCATTGGGGAAAGGTTCACGTCTAGTCGTGTACACTGCTCGAAAACAGCAACGAGGAACTCCAAATCCTGGTCTAAGTCCGTATCGGACCGCGTCAGCGCAGACTCAAAGCACACGTGCAGGGCATCGATGATGAGGTTCAGTGACGAGTCGAGGAAAGCGCCAACGTCGAGTCGTTGTTCCGCAGAGAGTGCTTTCCTGCGTCGGTAGAGCGACCTTGAGTGGCGAGCACAGAAATACATGATTTGGAGGAGAGTGCGGTGGAAAGGGGCGGCAAGATGTCCGAGGAACGATTTGGCGGGCGGTTGTGTCTCGCTGAGAATAATACCCTGAACGTTACCGACGAGTGAAATGAAGGATTGGATTTCCGCCTTGGTGTCATCCGATGAGAACCAAGCCAGCTCCAATAGGGCTAGGAGGAGGCTCAAACGTTCCTCGTAAATGGTGGCCATCATTTCTCCAGAACGCTTCTCTGACGCAATTGCTTCGGATATTGAAGCGACGAGAGAAAGTACATGCGACCGGATGCTTGAAGCCGCACGCAGGAAGGGAACGGTCTGAAGGAGGAGGTAACGCCACGAGGAGGTAAGGGCTGATTGTGCGTAGGTAAGGGAGAGGTTGAGGTTCATAGACGTGAGTTTGATGTCCATCATCTGCATATCCTCTTCTTCGAGCTGCAGGCGTGACCGGAGAAGCTCCCTCGAAAATGTAAAGTTGTCTCCGAATTCCCGCTCACTATCGGGGATTTGGATGCGGAGGTGGTCGAGGACAAGGGAAGGAACTATTGAACGAGCGGTTTCCGTCAGATCGTCGAAAAGCTGGGGCTGATATGGTGTGGCAGCTGCTTCGAGGATGTAGTCGTTCAACTCCTCCTCCGCCTTGAAAATGGGCTCGATCGCAAGATAACTCTGAGGTTTCCCAGCAGTTTTGTCATCAGAACCCTTGCCAAAGTGCTCCATATCCAACGCAATTACGCGCAAGGCATGTGATTTAGCCATCGTACGGCAAGCGTGAATAGAGACAGCTTCATGAAGGTCTGACCTGGGCTCTCCATCATCTCCGAAAACATATGACTGGGTGACGGAATCTGGGATTGGTCCGAGCTCCTCCTTCGCACAACAGACAAGCCTGTTCCAGAACTGGGTGTCACTGCGCAGAGCGCTCAGCGTGGCTTTGTGCTCGAACCCATGCTGCCAGGTTATGTCCAGGAAACGAAGGATACACGCAAGGACCCGTGGATTTGCGTCCCACAGATCCTTCCATTGCTCCATGGTCACGGACACAACCTCGATGGCGCTCGGGGTTTTTGAGGAAACCAAGTCTTCCTTCTCCTTCCCTTTGGCAGATGGGGTCTTGAAATTTCCCGTGACGAGTAAGCTAGCTAATGCAGGTTCGGTATCTACTGCCAATGAGATGAAGTTCCAGACGGAAATGCGGAGGTCGGGGTCTTCATATGGGTTCTGGATGATTCGCACCAGGGAGTTAACCGTAGCCTCGGGATTGGAGAGATGTCCGGTGAGCATGGGAGGGGAAGGTTCAAAGAGGGACAGAGACGTGCAAAGTGAGTATAGGACCCTCATTGCCTCAACGGGAACGATATGACCGAGCTTAGTTGAGGTGACGTAGGATGCCAATACATCAATGGGGTCCGACCTCATTCGTCCTGGATCGTTGGATGAGGCGCCGCCAGTGATTCTGCCGCAAAGTGCCTGTTCGAGGAGGTAAGCGGGAGAGGACGGCTCCTTGCAATTGAGGAGCAAGCGCGTCAAGCTGAGGTGAGACTCGAGTAAGCGCATGACCCTGCGAACTTCTCCGATGCGACGAGTGGAGTGGAAAGTTTTAAACAACGTTCCAGCAGTCGTGAGGGATGAGACGAGGGGGTGGATCGTTGACATAGAAGCTTTCGTAAGGAATGCCTCGACAACAGCTTGGCTGAGTGATGCAAAAGGTCGGTCCTTCAAGTTAGGGGGGGAGTGGGTAAGAACCGTGGAGTAAAGCGTCGTGACCCGTCGTCCTATCTCGAACCGATCTCCAACTTGAGCATACTTCCAGCCCATGTGTTCCACCCAGACTTGTGCGTGGACAAATTGAGCGGCCCTCAACAGAACATCCTCCTTGAGCTGGACAACCTTGGCATCGTCGGCGAGCACGGCAGATGATGCCTCGTTGAAAAGCTGCTGTACGAGGTGGAGCATGGAGAGGGTCATCGTGTAGTGTCCAACGGCGCGTTCCGAGGCAAGGACTGACGACACGAGGCCGACTGCACGGTCTGGACTGAAAAGGGAAGAGGAGGATCGGAGGTACAACCAAACTCGTAGAGAATACTCCCGTATGGAAAGTAGGCTTGCCAAGACACTCAGCGATGATGCAATGAGCTGGATCCTGGTTTGGGAGCGGGCATTACCCGACCTTGACAATGCTTCCTCCAGAATCATGGTCGTCAGCTGTACGAGGTCCGGTGGTGGATCGTTGTTCGTGTGCGAGACAACCGCTTCTCCGGATTCGAGTGACTCCAGCAGCACCTTGGCCAGGGGTGGGTTGTCCGCCAAGATACTCCGGAGAAGGTCAAGAACGTCGAGCACAACCAGCTCGTCTGAAGTTACGTTCTGCTCAAGACCGATTTCCTGGAGCCTCATCGCGGTCACGTGGGATGATGGATTCTTGCGAGTTGAAAATGAGCCCCCGATCCCATAGTGGTTGCAGCGACGATTTGTGTAGTCCGTAAGCAACTCTAAAATCAACTTCCACCCTGAATGCGAGTGGTCCCAAATGACCACCACGAACTCTGCTGTGTCACCACTGATGACCCGGCCCACGGAACGTGCGGGAAGTATGGAACCGCCTGGAAGTTTAATGGGATGGAGGTTTGTGTAGGAGACGCCATAAGAAGAACTATCTCGCTCGGAGAAGCGGTCGACGATGGCATGGGGCCCGGAACAAAACGAAGCAGGTATGAACTGGGTGTACGTGTTGAGATTATCCAGATACCGGAAAACACGGAAAGCACAATCTCTACGCAGGTCGTTTGAGAGACGTCCTTCTGGAGGGAGGGCAGATGCAGAGAGGGGATCGGTATCGAGGAAACCTGCAGCGCTCATCGAACGAGCCAAACGAAGGAGATGCCGGGGTTGGATTGGGAAGCGGGTTCTTGCAACATCGAAGATGGCGCGACGAGTGATTCCCTCGGACGAATCGTGTTCCCAAAATTGTTGGCATATGCCCTCAATGGATGCTGGTTCGGCCCTGCCAAACAGTGCGATCCAAACTTCGACCAGTGTGTCGAATCCAGGTATCATTTCCACAGGTATCAGGTCAACCAAGGACATGAGGAGTCCTGTCAGGAGTGAGAAAAGAAGCGAAAATGAATGTGCAGAGACAAACCTTTCATTACCGACCTGAACGCAACGGCATTTGATTCCGTGAGGGCTGATCCCCGTCGCAAGTGTAGTCCCGTGACAAATAGTGGGGATTGTGTTAATAGCGAATGGAAGAGGTCGATGACGTTCGCGTCAGGATCGAAGCACCGTTGTACCATAAGCTGAGGGAGGGGAAGGGGGGCTTTGTCCCGTAAACCCGTAGTTTGGGTAATCGTTTGGAAAAAGGTTCGATAATTTTCTGGCGGCCCTCCTGATTCGCTGGCAGCCGCCTGTAGACGTGATAACACGAACGCCCAAGCAAGATAGGTACAACCAAATTGCCGGTCCCCCTGCGACATAACAAGCTCATGAATTCTCTGCAGAGCTTCTGGATATGCGACATAGATGGAGTTTTCGGTGGGACTCAGGGTAATATCAAGACTTTCCCCCACCCTCTCCAGCTCCAGTACCTCTAACGTCAGCAGGATCCACAACGCGGTGGCGTCTTGTTGCAACTGTTGCCCTTCCTCGTCCAGAAGATAAGAGGAGTTGGCTTGCTCCGACCCCAGCCTTGTTTCGTACGCTGTTTCGAAGATACGCATGACGATGGGACCATCACAAGTTACTCGACTCCACATCGTCCAGAACATGATCTCGAGCAAAATAATTTGTTCCATACAGCAATGCTTGGCCCAAAGCGAGCTGGCACGAGGATCCCCGTTGGTGTGACTGGGTAAGACTGTTTGTGTTTTCCGTTGATATTCGGACACAACGTGCTTGATAAAGGTACGGTCACCCTCCGGAGAGATCTTGGGTAGAAAAATTGTGGCGTAGTTGTAAGCATGATCGAGTTCGGATTCATTGGCACGGAATAGTGGGATGAGAACCCGGAGAATGGAGAGCCGTTCGGAGAGGTAAAAGGGAGTGATGATTTTTATGAGTTGTTCGGTGAAGGAACCGGTTTCGTTCGCCAACGCTTCATTGGGGAGTCCTTCGTTGTAGATGAATGCGCGGAACAGGACGAGGGCATGAATCTGGTCGATCTGGAAATGGTCGCTCAGGGCAATCGCAGCCACCTTGTCAATCTCGTCCACAGGCCATTTTGTGCCGTCCGCAAGAGTGACCGAACCAGAGTCCAGAGACTTCTTAGACGCGTCCGAGGGCTTTCCAAACGGTTCCGTTATGTTCTTGAGTTGAGCAACGCGTGGTTCGATGATCGCAGTGACTTGCTCTCTTGAGAGGCCCTCTCTCTCGCCAGTCAAGATTAAATGGAGTTCTTGGTAGGTCCTAGGTCGCGTTAGCCGTGGTTTGGCCATCATAAAGGATCCAGCAAAAACTTACACATCAACAATGTTCGACCGCTTGGATGGTTCGCCAGGCATAGCGGTGGCTGAAACGACCGAGTGTGAGTGCGAGGTGTGATTTGACCTGCCCTGAACCCTAACCACTCCTCAAACGTCACGTGTGTGTGTGTGTGTGAATTCTATTCCTCAAACGTCACGTGGCATACTGTCACCCGAGACGCGTCTTCCGCGCCGTGATCATTACCACAATCATCAATGCCGCGTCGAGTTCAGGTCTCAGACTCTGAAGAAGAGGAGAGCCAGCAATCCCTTGCTACTCGGAAATCCCGTAGAGTTACCAACGGGTCGCAAAACCCTCGGAATCTCTCGCAAACGAATGGTGCCCCGAATTCTGAAGAGGAAGCGGAGGAGTCACCGAAAGGCAGAAAACGGGCCCGTGCCAACACTGGTGGTGATTCGCATCAAGTGAAGGATGAGGCTGGTGGATCTTCACGTTCTGGAACTTTAATTAGAGATGCAGATGGGTAAGTGGTCCTCCAAGCTATCTTGGCGGTATCTAATCACCGTTGAAGATATGTGACCGGATCCATTGTGCGCATTCAGCTCCAGAACTTCGTCACTTATGACTTTGTCAAATTTCGTCCCGGTCCTCACCTAAACATGGTCATTGGTCCCAATGGAACGGGAAAGAGTAGCATCGCTTGTGCTATTTGTCTCGGACTTAACTTTCCTCCCAGCGTGAGTACACTCAGAGATACCGGATTCTTTTGCCAACGTCATTCGCCATACAGGTTCTTGGCCGTCAGGATTTAAACTCGTTTGTGAAACAAACCAAGCAAAAGGGGTACATCGAAATCGAGTTGAAAGGCCACCCCGGGAAGTCGAACATAGTCATCAGGCGCGAGCTTACCGAGGGGTCCAGAACTACATCATTTACCATCAACGGAAAGAGTGCAGTCGGAAAAGACGTCAACGCAACCATTGCGCAACTGAATATCCAAGTCGGGAACCTCTGGTATGCGACAAAGACTCATGTTTTACCGAATTCTTTAATTCATTCGGGATCAGTACTTTCCTTCCACAGGACCGCGTTGCAGAATTCGCTCGCATGACCCCACAGACCCTCCTGAAAGAAACACAGCGAGCTGCTGGTAACGAGAACCTCACGACATGGCATGAAGCCCTGATCAGATCTGGCCAAGAGCTGAAAGAGCTGGAAGCGGTGCGTACGCATTTTGGGTTAAGTCACTCGTCTCATGCTTCGTAGAGAATTACTAGTGACAAGGAAAGACTTGTCACTTTGAAAGACCGCAATGCCACTCTGGAGAAGGAAGTTAAACGATTTGAAGAACGTCAAGCACTGGAGGATAAGGTAAGAGTTTCTTTCGCCTCTGTCCTCTTGACCTAGAACTCATACACTGCCAGAAAAACCTGTTGGACGTCATCTTGCCTTTCGTGGAGTACAAACTTGCGATGGTGGAATATCGCAACAAAAAGGAAGAACGAGCCCGACACCAGGAAAGGTTGAAGGTCTTGAAGAAAAAGTATCAACCTATGTTGCAACTGAAAGAGTATGGGCAATACTTATTCCAAGTCAGAACCGTCTTGACATCCAATTTCCAGCGAGCTCACAAACCGTACGAAAGCCTTGGAAACCGCGAGAAAGAAGATGAAAGACTCACTCCGGGAGACTGTGAACACTCTGCGTAAACGCCAGACGGATGACGAAAATATTGTACGCTTTCCCCTACCTTTACTATAGTCCATGGGCTGAAGATTCTCAGTGCGCTCGTCAAGAAGCCGTCATTAACAAACTCGTCGACCTTAAAAAGGCGGAGAAGGAACGACAGAAGCGCGTTCAGGAACTTGAGAAGCAGATCAGTAAACTCAAGGAAATCCTGGAATCGCCTCTCGAGACCGAAGATCTAGAGAAGCTCGACGCTGAGCTGGTGCGTTAAACACAAATAATGAGAGATCAACCGCTGAGAGCCCCCGCAGGATAATGCGCGTAGGAAACACGAGAAGCTAAAAGCTGAGTTGTCCACGTTGGATTATCAGAGACGACAAGACTATGACGCCGAAGCCACTGTTCGGCGCCAGTACGAGGGTTATCAACAAGAGTATGTCGAGTTCCAGTGAACTACCATAACTCCACTGATCCGGGGGAAAGTCTTCAGCGACTCGACAACGAAGCCCACGTCAAACTCCAGAACTTGCGACGCATGGATCCGGATTGTGCGGACACCGTCGTATGGCTGAGAGAAAACCAACGGCGGTTCCGATTCCCAATCTTAGAGCCTCCCTGTTTGTCGATCAGCGTCAAGGATCAACGGTACTTAAATGCAGTCGACACCCTGATCAATCATGACACCATGAAGGTGCTGTAGTTCTGCTCTTCGGACATCAGCCCGCTCACCGGAAAACCTTATAGACGTTTGTTGCTCAATGCGACGAAGATTATAGGCTCTTGATGAAGCTCGTTGCTGATACCTCAGAAGCCCTTGGTCGGAGGGGAAGAATCATCGGCTGGTTCAGGCCGAAGGGGCAACCCTCCCCCCAGCCAATCGATCCAACGGAGGTAATCCATGAGGTCAATGAAGAGTACTCGGCTTTTGACCAAGATTTTCTCAGTTGAGAGCGCATGGATTTGACGGATACGCGCTGGATTACATCGAATGTCCCGAGGAACTGAAGTGGTTCTTACAAGTCAACGGACTGCACCGTACCGTGAGGTTCCCCTTTGCATTTCTAAAATAAGCAGTGCTCAATTATATCCAGCCTGTCGCGCTAAACGAGAGGAGCATGAATGTAAACGAGAGCATGAAAACCATTGGGGAGAAGGGTGGAGGAAGCTTTATCGCGGGTAGCGTCGTGTATAATCTCAGCCGATCAAGATACGGGAAGCGTCTTGTGCAGAGTACGACCCGAGATTATGGTAACGCACGGTGGTTGGGTAGAGCTAACGGTAAGTAGGGGAGCATCCTCGACGTGCAGGGGTTCTCATGGTGTCTCCAAGTCGATCCTTCCGAAAGGGAGAATCTCCAGAACAAGGTCCAGGAAGCTCAAATACAGCTCGAGGTCGCAAAGGAAGCGCTCTCGGGGTACAGGGAGCGGGAGAGTGAACTCAGGGCTGACGAGGTTTCAATGGGAAAGCAACTTGTGCGTGATACTTTCCTCACCAAAACAGCTAACACTGATTTTCAGTTAGCGCGGCCTTCAAGAGAGGAAGGACAATATTGTCAGGGAACAGCGAAAGAGAGCAGCAATTCCTGTTAGAATTTGTGAGAGTTGTCAGCTACTTTCACGATGCCATCGCTTATAACACCGTTAGCAAACTTGGAGAATGAGCTCGCCGAAAAACTCGATGCACCATCCATGGAAGATCAGAAGGCGAAGTACGGGAAGGACATTGAGAAGGTGATAAACGATCGGATAGTTGTTACGAGGGAGGTCGTGGTACGCACGTCTACCCTCTCCAGGCTTTCCAGATCGTCGAGTTTGTTCCTCCACAGAAAATCGCACGACGTCTTGAGATCGATCAACAAGAGATGATCAAGACCGGCTTGGAAGCCTGTCAAGTCGAATCGGACTCTGAACACCTCGACGCTAAGTCCGAGGACATGATGGCTGAGATCAATGAAGCCTTAGGAGCTTTCAATGACGCGAACCACAAATTCCAGTCGGCTAAACAGGTATCCAAAGAGAAACTGACGGAGAGCAGGGATAAGCTGGAGGCCGCCACCGAAGAGGTTCAGGGGTTGTTCCAGACTCTTCAGAACGTGTGTAACGCTGTCTGGATGTCTCTTTTCTTCCGCTGACATGTACCCACCAGGAGGGGAAGCTGGATGAAATGCCCGCAGATGAGGTGAAAGGCGAACTAGAGCAGGTTGAGAATGAACTAGAGATGAACCTTGCGACCAACCGGAACGTCATCGACCAGTATCAACAGCGTCAAGCTCAGGTCCGTCTTTCGTGGTGTCTGTTTGTCGACGCCCTGCTCACCGTTTACCAGATCGAACAGTTAACTCAGGATCTTGCTGAAGAGGAGGCGAGGGCCGGAAAGATTAGTAGTTCTATTGAGACAGCTCGGGCATGTTTCTCTCCTCCGGCCAAGCCCTCGATGTGGACTCTGACAGATGACGTAGGCCTCCTGGGAGCCTGCACTCAAGGCTCTCGTTTCTAGCATCGGCGCCAAATTTTCCGCCGCTTTCGATCGTATGACCGTCCCTCTGGAATGTCTCCGTCTGTTTTGCTTATAGGTACTTGACAGGAATTGGTTGCGCCGGAGAGATTCAAATCGCCCCTCACGAAGACTACGCTCAGTGGGCAATCGATATCCTCGTGAAGTTCCGTGACAATGAGAAGCTCCAACTGTTGACAGGACAACGCCAGTCTGGAGGAGTATGTCTTGTCTAATGTACGTGAAGATGATAAAAAACTGACGGCAACCGGCAGGAACGTTCTCTTACCACAATTATGTATCTCACGAGCCTGATGGAACAAGCGCGGTCACCGTTTTCACTTGTCGATGAGATCAACCAAGGAATGGATGCTCGGGCAGAACGGCTTGTTCACAACCAACTCGTGGACGTCACCTGCAATTCAGATGTTGGCCAGTATTTCCTCATCACGCCCAAGCTCCTCCCCAATTTGGACTACCACCCTCGGATGAAGGTGTTGTGTGTATACAATGGCGAGTGGCTACCGGAACAAGCGGAGAGTGGTGGCCTGATGGGGATGATAAGCAATTCTATTGAGAAGAGGAAAGGTCGTGTTGAGGCCTGAGTTTGCCTTCGAGAATACTGGTTATTACGCTATGTTTCGAATAATTGTAACCTACGTACCAATATTCCACGTAGTCTTTGGTAGTTGCCTGGGAGAGGTTTGCTATGATTCCCTGGAACCCCGAGGATCCGTACCTCTCCAGCCGAAGTTTTGAAGGACATTTCCAACTACCTGGGAGCACAAATTTTCATATCGGGGTCCCCCAACCACCTTCTGCAACGTCATCATTTGATCTTCTTAAATGCTGCAATGTGGGGGGGAGCTTCGTCTTCATGGATTGAAAGTGAAATTCGGTTTTTGCCGATCCCAGGTCGAGGGAACCTCACCCCCACATTTCCGCCAGACCAATGCCAATGGCAATCGTTATCGACCCTTCCATTACCAAGGGCCAGGGTTCCAGGCAGCCCTCGCCACCTCCGTCGCATCCACCTCCTTCGTATAATGAGTCGACCGCCACCCAACCACTTGTTGTGCACCCTGGGTCTTCCGGCATTCCACATCCGAACGCTGGATATGGACCGACACCGATAGGCCAACAACAGCAAGCCGCTCTTCCTTACTACGACCCGCGATCGGTGCATTCTGTGCAGGCTGCAAAGAGAAGAGCGAAGGAGAGATTCGCTGGAGCGGTGCTGTGGGTTGTAATAATCTTTGCGCTGCTCTCCGTGCTCGTTTGGATGGACGTTAGGATCCATTTACTAGGGTGGTCAGTTTCCTACTGCGCTTTGCTGCGGGCCGAACCTCACCGTCACCCTTTCCTTAGACTCTACAAACCTCTCAACATTTACTATCTTGTGTTGTTAGTTGTATCACCGTTGATAGCAAACACGGTTTATATTAGTCAAAGGGGGATGTTCGGTTCATTGTGCGCTGAAGATAACAAAAAAGCATTTTCGGACGGAATCACCGTGAAAGGGTCGTGGACTACACAGATGACCGGGTAGAATTCAGTCGCCACACGTTGTTCTCCCTTCCTGTCGTCCTCGTTCCCCACAATAACAGCGACCACGACCATGTCCCCCTCCCAATCTCTCTCGTTTGTCCACCCATCCTGTGGATGCATCTACTCTGGCTTCTTTGGTTCTCCGATCCCCATCGGATGATCGTGGCGGACGTCTTGCAGAGTGGCTGACAACCGACCATCATCGCCGCCTTTTCCGATTCTTATCCATCTCCTCACCTCCGTTGCCCCCTTTGCTTTCCTCTCCACATCCAGCCAGACAATGGACCGAGCAACACCCAACATAGGGTTACATCGGACCCCGTAACTCCTGGTCACTCTGATTGCCCGAATTTACCGCAGATTTTTTGCTCTTTTTTCCTCGTCGGGCCACCCTTTCCATTCTTCGACGCGTACATGGTTGCTTTGAGAGGTCTAGCGGCCGTAAGCAGCGCGCGCAAGGCTACCTCTGTGACGACAACGGGGTTCCGGGGTCCTGTGGGATCAGTGCGTGGGAATATTTCGTGCGAACCTAGAATGGGTAAACTCGCGTTTCGCTCTTCTCCATCCATCATCTCTGTCTTCGATCGTCAGCCACAGCGCCGAACCTTGTCCGCTCATCGTCCTCGACGTTGCGCACCATCATTCCGTACATCGTCGGAGTCGCTGCATCTCCCCTCTTTGCCAACTGCCACACGTATCGCGCGCATCACTGTTGTTAACCTTCGTGTCATTCGATCCTTGTAGCTTTGCATCTTGTACGTCAACCGA
>Ga0307512_10003055_pt1 | contig 20050 bp, 20 predicted proteins | sample 14_EM_MG_FD_200267 | JGI IMG/M metagenome (GOLD analysis project Ga0307512, IMG submission 200267) | Populus trichocarpa ectomycorrhiza microbial communities from riparian zone in the Pacific Northwest, United States - 14_EM | ecosystem: Host-associated > Plants > Roots > Unclassified | place... | reverse complement strand
GGTCCGAGCCCGGTCCAAAAATTTCTCGGACTGGATTGGACTGGACTTGGACGGACCCGGTCCGGACTGGTCAATTGCTGGACTGGTGGAATCATTGCACGAGTGAGTGGGTCTATAGAGAATTCCAGTGTTCCTAAGCGGCCTGCACGTGATTTAAAAAGCCTGCATAAGCCTTGGTCTGGTTGATGGATGGAATACGGCATTGGCAGGGCTACAATGATTGAGTTGGATATGGTTTATGTTTCGTACTTTGGAGACTTTCTTAGTAAAGGCAGCAGAGAATCTTTCGAACAAAATATTCTGTTTAGGCTTAGTCCGCCAAGAAAAGCCGCCAGCCCGCCCTCATTCGAAAGCCGCCGCTTAGGAACACTGGAGAATTCGGACATTCAATTGTGCTTGTAGCCGACGGCATGGGACTTAGATTCAACTCGGTGATGTTGGATTGGCCACCTTCCGCCCCACGGTCCCTCATTACTGTGCAGACGGTAAAGAAGGAGACACGTCGTTTAAACCAAAGCGAACCCGACCGCAACATGGTGCCTGGCCCTCAATTGTGATCGAAGCTGGAGCCTCAGAATCAGCAGCACTTTTGGAGTTTGATGCACACTTGTGGCTGCGGGAGTCTGCTGGACAGGTCATGATTGTGGTTTTGATTAAGATTACCCACTCTCCAAGGAGTATCCGTATTTAAGAACGGCAAGGTCGATTCTTGAATACCCAAGCTCCTTCACGAACTACAGGGTTCAAGTTCAAGACGTTTTCATTAATTGCTCAGTCAATCTTCCACTAGCATCCGGTCCATTCATCCTCAATTTCAAAAAGCTTTTTGATCGTCCACTAGTTGCTAATGAACACGACAAGACAGTGTTCCTAAGCGGCTCGGCCTCCATTTCTAAAGCTTGCGCTAGTGGCGGCAGGCTTGAAGAAGCTGGAAAAGCTAGAAAAGCTTGTAGGCCAGCTTGAAACGCTCGCAGGCTACTCGGAGAAGCTTGCAAGTAGGCTAGAAAAGCTAGAAATGGCCTCAGGCTAGCCTGGCCCTCATAAAAGGCCGCCGTTAAGGCCGACCTGGCCGCTTAGGAACACTGCGATATAGTCTTCACCACGTAGCAGCTCTCGCAATTCGGAGATCATATCTTTTTGTTATTGCAAGGCTGGTAGAACGCGTATGATGAGCTGGGACGAGAGCTGGGACGATAGCTGAGACGATAGCTGGGGCGCATTAATATTTCTACTACTACTACTACTGCTGAGTTAAACTGTCGTGCTTGTTTGGTGTTGCATGTATCACGTGCTGTTGCACGTAACCTACTTTACTTTGACTTTTAGCTTTTACTTCTTTTTAGACTTTTGCAATAATCATCAATCAAGACAGAACCTTATTCTTCAACAACTACTGATTCTTCTTTTATATGTCTTTTATATTTTTTTACACACTGACGGGTGGGATACAGTTACTATTGTCGTGTTTTTTCTTTGAAGTTGTTGTGCTACTTTTCGATCAGGCTGGTTAGGGGTGTTTGCATTCTGTTCCTGTCTGCCGCGAAACGGGTATTGTATATATCCTTTCTTACAACTGCAGCGGCGACGACAAAATAGTTTCTAAATACACTTCTTTAGCGATACTTACGGCACCGTGATACTTCTGAAGTCAATGCTCGACGCTTTAATCATCACTACTTTTCATACACAATGATACACACTGTTCGAAACCGTCTTTGACGTTTTGAAGCCAACCCCCGGGGCTTTAAGGAAAGCTTGGCTGGCGTGAAAGGCGGTGATGCGGAAAGGACGATAGATGTCGACAATGGAGTATGTCGGCAATGAGTATGGATAGGTAGCAGTCATCCGCCAAAGTTCTGTGTTACATTCAATGGTGAATTCGATGTCTATTGAACTATCTAAGTGAGGGCATATGCCTTTATACACATGAACAGTCTGGAGGTCTGTGGAAGTCCATGAAAGTTCAAGGAATGACAACGCCAGTGGCGGACCGGTGGCGAGTGAAAATTTGTGTATGAGTCTTACAGCTACATTCTGTGTTGCGAGTGTAAAGCGGAAGAAATCTATCGAACTATCTAAGGGAGAGTCTGTGCCTTTATTTGACTGTTCTGGTCTCGATTCATATCCGGTAGACGCCTTGCCGTTCGAAGCGCAATGGTTGATAACTCGTTGTCAATAGCAAAGGGGGAATCGTAATGTGCATGCGGCTGCGAGTGAATAAGGTGCGGGGTACTTGACTTGGAGGCGTACTTGTCATCTCTATCACTTCATGCGCTGCATGTGTCAATTCATTAGCGTAGAATTGAGTTAGTTGACAGGTGTACTTCCACCTATATCCATTTTAACACTGTCTCTTGGGGTTTAATTATACCTCTATCTTGTGGAAGATATATATTCCGTCCCATACGCAACTTGTGCCCGTTCGTGAAATCCAATGTCCAGTTTGCGAGTTGGTTCCAGTTCGCAAATGGGAGAAATTTCTGCGACCCCACTAAGGACCTTGCATGACTATGAATAAACTGGGAAAGGCGAAGGCTACAATGCATTTGGATGTGTAGACAATGGTAGAAGCGGTGAATCCTACCAGCAGCCATGCACAGCGGTCAGTGTTGACATACAGCAAGCACAGGGAAATTCCATCTCTATTAATAAGACTGGAAATGAGATCACTCTAGCTCATGCAGCATCGCAAGCATCTACCAGCAATAAAGTCAGTGTATCTTGCAATTGCAAAAAGGGACGTGGATCGCGGCGCTGCAGATGCTTCAAAAATAATCTGAAGTGCTCTGTTTATTGTCACAAAGAAGACTATGATCGTGACAATTTAAAACCACTGACCGAACGCACAGAGATATCCCTCATGCCACGAGAATCTTGGGAGGTATCGGACGATTTAGCGGAAGAGGAAGACAGTGTTAGTGAACTCGAGTGCCAGTGTCTGTGGTCACACGAGATCAAATTCAGACCCGCAGCAGGAGAAAAGTACATGGTGGTGAGGAATTGTGATATATAGCTGCAGCGATGGTAAAAGAATGAGATATCTAGAAACTCAGAGAAATTTATAGTTGGATGTATGGACAGCTTTAGGTTAGTTCGCAAGTTCGTCAATTGGATCCAATTCGTAAACCGGACAAAAATATCGTGAACCGGATGTGCAATCTTGCGAACTGGAATTATCGCCGTTCGGATGGAACATATATGCTCCGTCTCATGGGCGAACCCCCCAGTTTGCGAACTGGGGAGAAAATTTTGCGATATTTTGACTAATTCGCGAATTGGAACTAAGTGACAAGCTAACGAACTTCCATACTTCCATACAGCCTTCAATACGAAAAGCTTAGAGATGATGGGTGGTGGGTGGTGGGCGTGCTATGGTACTGGGGTTGGTATTGGAGTTGGTATGACTTTAGTGCCAGATGTATGTGCAACTTAGTATAAGTAGTCAGGCTCCACCAAGAAATAGACATCGTCTTCAACCCCAAACACAACAATATGCCAGCAGTAGAGTGTACAGTCGATGACAGTCGTGATAAGTACAGCACCATACAGTTCGATACTCTCACCCGTGCTGAAGAGTGGGGTGTTTCAATCTTTATAGGCATGATTAAAAGCTTTCGTCGCTCAGTGAAGCAGGTTGGGCTCGTGACATGCCATCAACTACAAGGTACGATGAAGTGCTCCCAAATACAGTCTCAAACTTGGAAGCTGGCAAATAAATTCGCAATATTTTTGACCAGCTCACGAACTAGCGCCGATTTATGAACTGGGCGCTTTAGTTCGCGAACGGGCACGGTTCGTCTATCGGAGAGAACATATATCAAATCAACTCTGGACTTGTCTGTTCGGAGTGTGGCTAAGTAGATGTCAAACATGGGAGCAATCATGCTATATCACTCCAAATGAGTGATAACAGATGAGTTACAAGCTCAGAGCACCACGGCAAAGAGATAATCGCTTTCTCAGAGGTTTCCTCCCTTGGCGCAACATCCCCATCCGTCGCAAAACATGCAAGGTTGCTGCTCTCAGCGGAAATGTCGTAGTTGCAAATATTCCAGTGCAGGGGTTAATGAGATTTCTCCACTCCATCATCAAAGTTGTGAGCTAAGGTGGAACCTTGAAGCTTCGATCGCCGAGAATTTCTACTTACCTGTATTCATCATATATCTAGGGTAGTACGCCGCAAATCCCGACGCTCATTGTACCCTCCCCTGTAGTGAGTAAATCCCGCACGAGATACTTTGAACCAAATCCGAACTGCAGAGCGCTTGAATGGAGGCAAGTTGAACGAAGCATTAGTTACAATTTGTTGACCGGAAGCTGAAAGATGGAAATGCGCCTTGCGCAGCGTCTAAGCCACCACTGTCCAACCATAGGGCAGTGCAGTCAGAATCTCGGAAGTTATGCCAGGCAGGGGAAACTTACAATATAAGGATCAACACCCGCTGCCAAAATCGTGTTGAATGCGAGAGATGTCCAGTCGACCGTTCCTTGCTGGTCAAAGCCTCCGGAGACTGGAACTATCACCTCCGATATTGTTAGCACTGATAGGGTCAAGTAATGAGGTGCTACCAACTGGATATCTTTAGCGGATGTCACTGCGGGAAATGTATATGCTGTGTTGCCTTTTGGTACTTTCAGGCTGCCATATATCGGGTGGACTAAATAACTTGCAAAGCGCTAGAACAAGGGGGAAATGCATGCGTAAATAGATCTAAGCTTAAACTTAATTCTGGAGCAACATGATACAATTCCAACAGGGCGTGGGGTGGCATAGGAGGATTCGGGCGATCGAGCACATTATATCGGTAATGTTTTGGGGTAAAATCTGTGACTCGGCAGCCGATGAGTTTAATTGTACGTACTGTTATAATTATTGATTGATCAAGGCCAGTTAGGAAGTTGCAAGACTGAAAGTTACCTATGGGAGGACATGAGATCTAAATCAACTTGCACGAGCTCCTGGTGGACAAGTAGCAAAGTTTCAAAGGTTGGAAGTTTAAATGTGAAACGAATGCATTCGAACGTTAATTCACACCAAATAGCCGACAAAGAAAGCCCTGTCTTGTTTCATGTGGTGTGCGGGATGATAGATGAGTTTGAAGAATTTGCTATTGAGAAAGTAGAAGTTATATCTATATAACTACTGTTGATTCCCCATATAATCTCTGCTGTTTAAGTGGGCGACAGTGCTGTCGAGTCATAGGCTGTGAACATGTCTGCGTTGCACTTTTCCGCATTGAGGCAGGTCTTCCTACTCTGACCTCACCTCACCTCACTCTTGACCTCTGTCTTCACTCCTTCACTATTTTGACCTCTCTCTTCGCTCCTCCACTATTTTGTCGCCGTCTTCCCTCCACTCTTTCTTCTGTCACCATCTTCCACGTCCCTCTTCTCTCCTCGTCCCTTCGCCTTAATTCCGATATCGAGATATCCACTCCACAACACCGAGAATGTCAAACCTACCTCGTCCACCTGATCATGTCTGTTGCATCTGCAACTCTGCTTTCCAGTCGCAGTCGGATCTCACAACACACCAAGCGGCCTGCCTCAATAAAACTCCGATCTCGGTTCTCGTCGCAAGATTAAACAAGATGCCTCTTCCCATCCCCCCGACTACCCCTGGAGCAAAAACAAAGGCACATGCTACTTCTCGTCTCAAGGTGTCGTCCGTTACCCAAGAACAAAGCAAAGAACAGATGCGGTCCGCAGCGCCCGCGAGAAGGCCCTCGCAATCCTTCGCGCCTGTTGCTTCGGTGCCTCCTCCGCGGCCGCACGCTTTGGCAAGACCTTCAAATCCTTTCCCCCGACCTGCCGTGCCTATAGCAGCAATTTCAGAAGCAGCTCCATCTACACCTCCCGCCTCAAGAAACCTACCGAAAGTGACCGATGCTCAATCATCCGCCCAAACTCCACAAGAACCGAACTGCAGTCGTTCTTCCGGTGCTTCCCCGCGCATTGATTCTGACGAAATAGAGCGTCTGGGCGCCTTCCCAATCTGTAGCTCTTGCCGCCGAGCCTTTCTGACTACTGAGGCGCTCGATCACCACCTCCGAGAGAGCCCAAAGCACAAAAGTCGCGCTCGCGCTGTGCCCACAGAGCAAATTCCTATCCGGTGTCAGCGGTGTGATAGCAGAAAGGTCTACATGAACGAACACTCCTTGGAGCAACATACCAGGGAGAAACACTTGCATACCTTTCAGCCTCGGAAGCGGGTTGATGCTGAGCCTCAGACCGAAGCGCAAGCCGAACGCACAATCGAGCAGAATCCGATAACTCCTCTAATGATGGAACCGACTGCGAAAGCCGTTCGGAAGAATTCGACTGTAGCTATTTATGAGGGGGGTCATGGCGTGAAGGCGAGTGGTGGAGTGGACGCCACTGTGGAAGCGCCTCATCCGAAGCAAGCCAAGGCGAAGATTCTCGTGGATCCAGTCTCTGGGGAAGCACCTCGTTCAAAGAAGCAAGACGAGGCGAAAGTTCTCGCGGATACAATCTCTGGGATGAACGCCACAGGGGAAGCGTTTCATGCAAAAATGCAAGTCGAGGCGAAGGTTTTCGCGAATCCAGTCGCTGGTGTGAACGCCACGGCGAAAGTGCAGAAACAAGGCAAGGGGAACGTCATTGCTACCTTGAATCCTGCTGCCTCGGAGTTTGAGCCTGGAAAAATGATTAAAGCCATTGGAAAGGTTCACTCTACTAGAGCTGTGGCTGATACTCCAATGGTTGGTACGGACAACAGCGATCAACTACATCAACAGATATTGCACAGTCCTCCTGGCCAAGGCAACAATCTTCAGCCCGGTGTTTCAGCAGAGGATATCATGCCGAATAATCTCGTTGGACAGCTGCCCCAGTCTCTGGAGCGGAAGGAGTCATCGGCAAGCAAATCGGTGGACTCGGGTGTTGAATTTGGGGATATCCAAACGATAATCTCGGTTCCGGAAAAAGAGGACGGAAGCAACCCGGCAAAGCGTCACAACATTGGCCCCCTTCCCCAGTCCACCCGAGCCGAACGCGCTGCTTCAAGCGTCCCATCGGCAACGTCTAGGCAGGGGATCATGGCTAGGATTGCCTCGTTCGTAGCCGGATCTGCGGTGAAAGTGGTCGAACCCGGCGCAGAAGTTGAGTCCGATGACCAGTCCATGGAATTGGTTCCGGCCGATATTTCTCCACAGGTTGACATTTTTGCGGAACTCAAAGCTGTGTCCGGAACGCCTTGGACCTCAATCACCTACTTGGGCAACAAATGGTCGGTCATTCCAGTCGATCACCGCCAGATCCATCTAAAGATTTTGCGAGAACTTTGTCACAGTCCCGGTGAGCTTTTGAGATGCAACTTCACTCTTGAACCCTACAAAGATGAGATCATCAAGTTCATGCAGAAATGTTACACTTGTCGTCGTAAGTATTCCATAACTCAAAATGTCAAATTATAGTTCTAAGTTACTATTAAGACAACTATTTGACAACGGAATGTACAATACATCCCGGTATTTGCAAACAGGAATTCAACATTGAGACCAGAAAGGTTGAACGCCACTACAACTGTTGTAAGGCCGTAGATCTGAACAAGCAGAAAGGTCGCAAACCCGGTTGTACAGTCCTCAAATCTCACAACTTCGAGGACTTTGAAGAGCTCGCCAACAACTATGCTTTCATCGTCGCACCACACCCGGAAGCTGGTCAAAACAAGCATAAAGCCGTAGTTCTAGACTGCGAGATGGGCGGAACCCATTTCAACCGCAGCGAGCTGATTCTTGTCACCGCTGTCGACTTTTTTACTGCCGAGGTACTCATTAACAACTACGTTATGCCATCCGTACAGATTTTGGACTGGCGCACCGAGTATTCCGGCGTCACTGAGAATCATATACGTGAGGCTATCGCAGAAGGAGAATGCATTGATGGCTGGAAAGAAGCTCGCAGCCTTCTCTGCACTTTTATCGACACCGATACCATCCTCCTGGGGCACTCGCTCAACAACGACCTCGACCAACTCCGGTTGATCCACTTCCGTGTCGTTGACTCCTCCCTAACCGTCCCCAGGCTTCTCAACCAGAAACACAGCGTCAAAGCACTGTGCGCGGAGTTGCTCGGAGCCACTGTCCAGAGAGGAGGTAAACACGGCCACGATTGCCTCGAGGATACCCTTGCAGCGAGAGAACTAGTCGTCTGGTGTCTCCGAAATCCCGACGCCTTCATAGCCAGGCAGAAACAAAGCAATGTGGAAAAAGCAGCATTCGAGGAACAGATTCTCCAGAGAAGGGAACAGGAAAAGGCGGCAAAGCGCCAAGCGGAAGACAAGTTGGCGGAGGAAATCGTCAACCGTGGAAAATGGGATCCGGAGCAGCGGAGACTGTTGAAAGCGCTTTTGGATACGGGAATCACATTTGAAGCTCTGTCGCAGGAGATTCAAAGGGTCGAGCAGGAACGAGAGGCCGAGACTAAGTAAGGGGTCGGGTGTGTTTCGTGCGATGCTTTATCCTCTGTCTCTGCTCATTTCGGGGAAACTTTAACTTGGTACTACTGCGGAGGGGTGGATAGGATGTGAGGGTTTTATTCGTCACTATTTGCGAGCGATAGTCTGTGGATTTTCAGGATACGCAGGCTTACTCACTGGCTTGTACTGAGCGTCTATACTATCGCATCTGTCTGTCTATCTATGGTTTACATCTACTTTCCTGCAGAGTGCTGTGAATTCTGTGAATGATAAGCTCGCGTGCCACCAGGCCCTGTGCAAGCACTCGGGTAGTTGAATGAGTAAACAGTAGTGGGAGTTGTGATCCCGCAACTATGTGCCTCCGAACCTTGGGTGCAATGGAAGCGCGTGGTGCCGGACGCAGCGGGCCTAAGGTTGCTAGCCGTACATACATCCGTGAGACCAACCGCTTCAGAAACGGCGGAATCACAGGACTGCACGATTCGGATGCTCATCGACCTGCTAGATCTTCGGTCGCCCCGAATGCACGCCGTCTGCAAGGGACCCGATCCCCACCTCACTCCTCGCTCCGTTGCGTATGCATCCATCCGCCCGAGGAAACCCGCCAGAAACAACGGGTGCTGGCAGTTCATAAGCGAAGCTTGGCTTCACGTACCCTTGTAAGAAGCTCCGCGCAGTATTACTCGAGTAGTTCTCGCTCGCATTGCCAGAGTGAGACCCCGTAACGCTACGTCCAACCCATCCTTATCACCGTATAACTATACCTCCTCTCCCCTCTCCGCTCCTCCCCACAACCACCAACAATGAAACTCCTTCCTTTTATCATGCTTGCAGCTGTCGGGGCGGTAGCCCAAAATTGCGGCCCCAACGGTGACGACGAGATCTGCCCTCCGGGTGAATGCTGTTCTTTCTGGGGCTGGTGCGGCGTCATCTCTCACTCCTTCCCGTCGTTCTTTCCTAACCTTCTCAGGTGCGGGAAATCCACTACCCATTGCGGCACCGGGTGCCTAAAAGAATATTCCGGCCCAGGTTCGCCATGCAGCATCGTACTTCGCCCTTCCCTCTCCCTTCTTCGCACGCAACTAAAACCACAGAAGACCACCACCAAACCCACCAAACCCACCACATATCCCTCCGCGGTCCCCACCATCGATACCTGCGGCCCGCCGGCGGGAAAAAAATGCCCCGGTGCCGGTCCTGGGGGATACTACTATCGCTGCTGTGTATATCACCTCCTCCCTGCGTTTAAGCACGTCTAACGTACCCCAGAGCGCCAACGGCCACTGCGGTCCCAAAAACCCGCTGCAACCAGCCGCCGAGTATTGCGGCTCCGGATGCCAGGTTGGTTACGGCTTAGACTGCAACCCGAATAAACCTGTACCGCCGCCGCCACCGCCACCGGCAGGAACGGTGGGTGCGGGAATGAATTGTGGCCCGATTGTTAACAAGAAGTGTGCGAAGGGATTGTGTTGCTCCGGAAGCAACTTTTGTGGTGTGGGGGAGGAGTATTGTGCTGAAGGGGAAGAGGGGAACTGGTGTCAGATAGCGTGGGGGTCGTGTTGGTGATAGAGGTTGGAGGGTTTGAGGAAGGGGATGTCAAGGTCGATTTTTTGTGCTGTTTCTAGGATGGTGGAGATGTTGTATGACATCACTTCACCTGGCGTGGAGAATGCCCGTTAAAGTTATATTCTACAATCTAGCATCTCAATCATTTATGCTGTTAAAGTTCCTCTCACCGTCAACTCTCCCCGTTGAAGATTGAGAATGACATCCCCCCTTTAAGCCCTCCTCCGTCACCCTTCCCTAGTGCTCCTCCTCAGCGCCGGGGAATGATGAACGAACCTTCGTTACTTCACTCCTACTTGACCTTGGAGATAGGTTCCGAAGTATCCGGGACCTAAACGGTGTGTCTTTGGACGGACGTATCAAAAAGCCATGATTAGAAGATTCCAAGTGTAGTGCGGGTTGTCGAGGGTACAGTATGAATCTTCGGCAATGGGCCTTACGAGAGCCAGTCGTACGTCACAGCCGGCGATAGAAAGTTGGCTTTAGTCTGGGAAATGCACTGTTGCGTCGTGGATGCAAGGGTGACGCAAGAGGAGTAAGTATATGGAATAGATCTTTGGTGATCTGTGGGAAAGGGTTTGAGGTGTTGTGGTTGTTTGGTTGCAAGGAATTGACACGGTGTCTCGCGTCATTGGATAAGCCCCAGCCCCAAGCCCCAAGCCCCAAGCCCCAAGCCCCAAGCCCTATTACCTATGAGTAATGTTCAGGTCTGATACTTCGTTTTCGCTTCGTAAACGAATGCAAGCGCCGACCAGCCCGCGCGATTTCCTGTTTGCGTTCTGATGTCATGATAACGACTGTTCGTCAGACTACAACGCTCAGAATTTTTATTGTTTGTGTGTATTCGGCCGCTTACGGGCCATGACATACATGTTCTACCCCACCCGCCAAGTGTGCCAGCCACCAAGTGAATCGTGATATGAGTGTTTTGTCAAGTTTCTGACTACACAACACCCTCAAATTTACAGAGCATTTTCTCAAGGAGTTCCGAAAATATATATGAAAGCATGAAGAACCTAGAAGATTTTTTGGTGCCGTGGTGGCTGTTGCCGGAGTCATGCTTGAGAGCGCGCCGGTGAGCATAGCAGCCTCCAATATGGCCCGTTCCTAAAAAAAACTCTAGGAGTTTCCTGCAAGTAACATAGTGAGAGTAACTAGAAATTCTGAGCGAGATCTGACCCCGGATTGTGGTGGTTTTGATGTTTACTTGGTGGGTAGGATAACCCCCTTGGCCAAGAGGACGACTTGGCCGGTGGGGTAGAATATGCATTTATTTTCCTTCCTTTCCCCACCACTACCATTAGGAAAACCTTTCGAGTTCAAAGTTGTGGCTTCCCCACCCACTACCGCTACACAACGGAGGGCACAATGGGCATCTTCACTTTGAATACCACGGCCTCTAATCCCGTCCGCCTCCCCTCAAGAATTGCTATTGTGACTATGGAGCATTCCTCGGGTGCAACGCCGCCGTCTTTGCCAGAACCTGGACGGTTGCGAACGCTAACTGGTTCGTTATTTCGGATTGTCAGGATGAAATTTTAAGGTCATGTGGAGTCAAGGCTTGGAATATCCGGGGAATTTAGTGCTGGTATTTAGAAGATGCGCTGTTTAATGCAGTTACAAGTTCAACGAAGACTGTAGTCGCAACATCTCACTCAGTATTTTTCAAGTCTTGGTCATTTCATTGCGTAGTTTAGGACTCGTTGCCTGGCCATTATGGTCGCCTTTCGACCCCAGATACATTTCCAGGGGTACATTGTGCAGGATTTTCGGCATGCCGTAATTTCTGTTTTACGTGGGCTGACAAAGCAATGGCTATTCTGCTTGACGAAATAAAGCTGTGATCGAGCATCTCATCCATGGCGGCGCGGATATCAACGCAGAGACTACAGACAGCTGTGGACTAACAGTGCTGCCGGTTGCTATCCAGTTCGGAAACGAAGATATAGTTGAATAACTCCTTCTAGCTGGCGCGCTGAAATAGCATTTCCCGGAGTTTTCAGCTGTCTCAACTTTAGATCTCTGGATACGTTTCTTAAGTTTTTGATGTAGTGATAGTGCTAGGCGTCGGTTTTGGTACTTCATCATTTCTGAGGTTGTGTCTCCTTATTTTAGTTCGGTGGACATTCAGTGTAGGACTTTCCTTAGAGAATCTTCGAAAATACTTCCGTAGTTGTACACATCCATATTCTCTGATTTATTTAACCTTCTGAACCATGGAGTCCTTAAAGTACATCCATTCCGGTCATGAATCGTCGCGCGACAGGTTATTACCTGCAGGCCTTATTCTTTGTAGATCATTACCATATTCGGCAAAGTCATCTATATTTGTGTAACAGAGCTTGGATCATGCTTACCGTAGTTCCATAGGGCGGGTTACCTGTATGCAACAGGCAAGTGGAATATCAATCACGTAATTTGACCCGAATGATTGAGTGTATTTAATACCGCATATCACACCTCCTGATATTTACCAATGTACCATCCATTGCTCCATGAGCTAGCGGATGAGAAGCTAGCTACCGGTGTCCTAGAACAAGTTAAACTGGCCGGGCCGTCAGAAAGCCCCACCACCTAGTCACGATATCTCCTCCGAGCTGTCAGTATTGTTCCGGATTCCCTGGCGCAATCAGAAAACAGAAATTCATAGCCTAGCCATCACCAGCGCTCACACCCGGACATCACTACACGCAAGAACCATGGTGAGTTCACCCATAATTTTGGGTGGCAATGCCTATAATTGCACTTCTATTATTTCGGTGGCTTTAGCTGCACTATAGCCAGGTCGATTTTCTTCTGGAGATACTAATGGTAAGCGGAATTCGTTAGTTCATGAGACGGAACGTGGGAACCCATTTTGCATTAGATAAGTCAACTGGAAACGATTCCGTGAATGGGCAAGTGTGTAGATATGCTTCAAAAAGTTCGCAAATATCAAACGCCGTCTGGCGAGTGGTGCACGCGATAGTTGTGATATGGGAGGTTAGATTCAGACTCAAAGATGATTCATCAAGCGGGAATTCTTTGCTGGTGCACGCAGTATCACTCCTAACGCCGGGGAAAAGGCCAACAAGACACCTTTTTTAATCCACGGGATGTTCTAGGCCTCTTGATTCATAGATGCGAATTTGGGGGCCGTGGTTCCTTTAGGAGAACTGGTAAGTAAACTAGCAAGCATGTTACTCATAAAATCACTCACCTCGAGCTCGCGGAGTCTCAGAAGTATTGAATAAACGACGTAACCGTGTGATCATGTATTGATATGGGTGCTGGTAATAGAAAGACAAAGAACCTTAAGATTATCTATAGTGTGTGCGTGTACGTGTGGAGAACAAGCAATGTAGCATTCGGGGACAAGTAACCTCGTCCGCTAGAAGAATAATCCGAGCACTAGAACCAGTACCGATTTCAATAGCGTCGACCGCACCATCCCACATCCAGTGAACCTACGAACTGAACTCATTACAACATACAGCAGTTCGAAGCACCGACTTTCCGCCCACAATCCTAGCAAACGGCGCCTTACAGCAGGGCGACCGCAGCCATAGCACCAACAACAACCACTCCCACGAGCATCCTCCCCTTGGCGCTAACACCCGCTGCGGCCGACGCTGGTGCACCGGAAGCACCTGCACTAGCACTAGCACTAGCCGCAGTTCCGGTAGGCTTGCTACTACTAGCCTTCGCAGTCTCCTTCACCCCCGCCTCCTGCTTCAAAATACTCGCATAGTCCTTGTACGCCTCCACGAGCGTCTCCCTGGCTTTTCCGGTAATCAGTGTCTGCGTGGCCGCATAGCTCTCCCCCGCCTCTACGCGTCCAATCTCATAGAGCGCGTATTCAATAGAATCCTCGCCATACTCTGAACCTGAAGGCAACGCGGTCTGCGTGGAAAGGTAGTGCATATTGACGCTCTGTTGGGCTGCATCGTACTCGGAGAAGCCAGAGACTGTGCTGATGGGTGCAAGGGCGGACTCGATCGAATTTAGCTCGGATTCTTGCGCTGGAGTTAGGGAGAAGATGCTAAGGATATCGATGTTAAAAGAGGCAATATTGCGAGGGAAGAGAAGACGCACGCGCTGCTGCTGCAGGAAGCGATGGTTGCGAGGGAAAGAATCGATAGAGTGCGCATGATGAAGGTGGACGTAGTAAGGAGAGATTAAGTTGGATCTAAAGAACGAAAGAAAGAAGTAGGGGATGTTACAGTAGTGACAGTCTTAAGGGGTTGAGTTCAACAAGTGAAGACGAACCATCCAGCGGCTTATATACGCTATGTTGAGTGATCAGAAGTGGCAAAAAACCATTGCGCCTTGCCCGAAATGGGGGTGTCCAACCATTTTATGGCCCCCGGTAAACCTAGCAATAAACTACTGCGCTTAAAATTGTTACACATCGAAACCGAAACCAATCGTAGTTTATGACTCACATTAGGTTCGCTTGCAGGTGAGGAGTTCCTTCTGGCATAGTCCCGAGTAATTAGCCATATTACAATGGCCTCGCCAACTATACGGACTACCTGACACCAGTTAGGCGCTGCAACCTATATTTCGGCGTACGTCTCTTTACTTTCTGCCGCAGGGTGAGCACCCCAGTACCGCAGTCTCCGATGGTTCCAGGAGGTGCAGCGATAGTAATTACAGGGCAACATGCATGCAATTTCCGTTGTCACCTTCCGCTCACCGAAGGACAAACAACCACCCATGGTATCTCTTGCACCTGAAATTGCCTCTTTGTGCCATATTCTCTGGGCGCAAATATTTCCAAACCCCTTCTACTCATCCAGCCCAATATAGACGCAACCACATCACCCTAATCCTCTTTATAAAACTCGCAATTCTTCTCAAAATGAGCCCCGTCGTCGGCCCGCAGTTAGATACAGAACCAAGGTAATTCTCAAGACAAGTAAATGGACTGGCGGATAGTGATTGAGAATGGAGCTGATTATTCCCAATAGGTTCAAACCTAGATGTCGCTGACTTTCGCAAGTAATTCTAAGTCTGTCATGTGTTGTGGTAGAGGGAATGACAATCTTAGTGTCTAGATCATATCACTGCGGCAGAACCACCATTCATTGCTATTGGTCGAAGTTCGATTGGAAGTGAGAACAGGTTGGTTAACATTAGTGAATAGTAAGCGCAACGGAGGTCCGTGGACAGACACCCGATTGGTCAACCTTATTTCTAATCGGCATCCACGTAGCCGAAATAAATAACCTTCCTCTCCTTCACAGTCAGTCTTAACAATGGCATCAAAAAAGCTTCGCCTCCTCAGCGGCACCGGTCCCGCCGGTCTCACCACCCTCCTGCGCGCACTCTCAGTCCCCGACATCGAGGTAGTCGTGTACGTGCGGGCGCTCTCAAACAATCACAGACCCGCAATCAAATTCCCGCCTCACCATTCTCCCCGCCGGTTCACTCCATGACAACGATGCTCTTGCGGCGCCATTGCGCAAAAGCCCGATGTTATCATTCCATTAGGAAGTTCTTTGATAGTATCCCGAAGGAGGATGGGATTGAATGGATAGTTTTTAGGCTTGGTGGTGTAACAAATGATGAGGTTCTAGGTTCATCCTTACTCTCTTGAAATTTGGTACTTACGATGGATGTATTAGGGGAGTTCGGAGCGTTGTGGATGAATACGTAGGAGATAGGAAGACTACACTCGGGATCAGCAGAAGTGAACTGGCGGAGTGGCTTGTGAAAGATACACATGTGGGCTGGAGAGAAGCCCATGGTTTCAAGTGCGACAAAGTTGAAGGATTAAGCTGGAAGCGTATTATTAACCAAGCATGACACCTTCAAAAATATTCCTAGTAAATACTGGGAATGCGCATGGCTGGTGAAGGAAGACAGCACGTGACTCCGAGGTGGTCACTGCAGCAGCAGGTGGAGTGACTAATTGTTTCTTCTGACAGCTTCCGCGTCAATGAATGCACTCACTCAACATAGCTGTGTGGCGATCTTGGATTGGTTTACAGTCTGTGGGAAACAGAATCCTGGGTCGCATCCGCTTCCTATTGGCTTCCTGTTGGATATACATGGACGTTAGCCACAGATCCATGCCACAAGGCACCCAGATTTATGCTGTGCAGCCGCACTTGCAGCTGGAAATATCCGTTTCAAGGAATCCAACCGTACCGCAGTGCTGTCTATTCATAAAGTTTCGAGGAATCCAACCATACCACAGTGCTGTCTATTCGATCCCAACTTATAAATCCCATCTCATCCCACACGTAAAATGTCAACAGCCACGAACCACCATGGCACGAAACATCCTCGAAGGCCTCTCAAGGTCACCCATCGGAACTATCAAATCCAGCTCCCTTCAGCCCGCAATCGTCACCTCCCTAACACAACTCGATGTCGTATCCCTAACCTCATACGACCAACTTCCCACCACTACCGAATCCGAGACCATCATCGTACCCGGTGTGTATCCATTGCAACAGCGATCCCCGAAGGCCAAAACTGACGCTCACAGGCTATCCCGCGGTCTGGAAACCTCCTCCACTTCCCACCCGTCTGCGACGCGACGGCGTGCAACCACTTGTCCGCGAAAACTTCCCCAACTGTCCGCTGGAGCCACTGTTCCGCGCGCTGGCGATTACACAGCCCGAGCTCAATCTCAATTCCTTCGACGTCATCACCGACAGGCGGAACCTGCAAATGCTCCTTGCGTTTGTCAGCTCCAGTCGGTGGCACGAATTCCGGCTTGATGCGGAGGTAGTCGGCAACAGCATTCTGTTCTCCCGGTGGATAGACTGGGAGTCGCGGCGGCACTCGGGCGGCTATGGACATGAATTCGAGACGAACTTCGCAAAGGTCCCAGCGTATGTGGCCGGGAGTCTGGTCCATAAGCGGGCGGTGGGGTATACGCTTGGCGGTCTGCGAATGATGGTGAGATATAAGGTGGATGCTTGTCTTGAAGCGCCGGCGGAGGGTCCGAAGGGAGAGGAGGTGGAGGAAGTTATGGGTCACAAGGTGGTAAAGAAAGGCGTTTTGGCAAAGAATGAAGGGATCGTGGAGCTGAGGACTGCGTCGATGGGAGGGAGATATCCGACAGCCGATAAAACTCTGTCCCAGATGTGGTTATCGAGGACGCCGGTTCTGTGCGAGGGTTTCCATTCGAGGGGAGTGTTTGAGAAGGTAGCGGTTATCAAACTACAGCAACAGGGGAAGTTCTCGGGGTGGGAGCAGGCAAACCAGGAAAGAATTGGGAAATTAGTGAGGGTTATCAGGTTGCTTAAGGAAATGATGGAAAAGGCAGACGGTGAAAGGTTTGCCGTTGTCAGTAAGAAGGGAAGCGATAGCTTGGAGGTTTACAGTTTGGAGCCGACTTACCAATTTCAGCTGCCGCAGGACTTGCGTGAAAAGTGGGGAAAACAGCACGAGGAAGAGAAAGCGGCGAAGCAGGCGGAACAGGAAGGGGAAAGTCAGCTGGAAATGGCTATGGAACGTCTTACGCTACGATACGAACGTCCAGTCAAATCGACCGTGTTGGAGGACCTCCCGTAGATAGAAAATTCAATTTTGGTTCTAGCTATTCTAACGGATACCCCATAAAATTTAGTCTGTAGACGGCTTTGGTTACGCGGGGCGGGCTACGCACAGCGAAAAATAGCCGACTGCGAACTACAGAAATTGTTGCGTAGAGTAGGTATAGAGACCTAGAATGACGTCTGGTCATAGAATCATGTCGGGAGCTCTCTACCCCTGGCTCGTGTGTCACGGACCTGGCTGGATGGTTGAATCACGTCACATGTTAAAGGGTAAAATTGGCACGGTCGCCTAAAAGTATGTCTTGTCCAGCGTTTGTGGTCTTATCATTCCAACTTCTCTCTTCCGTGGCCCTTTGTCCGCTATCAGTTCTCAACGCATGCACCTCTCTCTCCACCTGCTCCGCCCAAAGGCCCGCATGTTTCCTTGGCCTAAAATACCTCCACATATCCAAATTCAAATCCACATGCGGAACGGGAAAAACTCTTTAAACGCTCCGTTACGACACCAACAACTGCCTTAGAAGCTGAAAGTCAAGTCACAGGTATCGTCGTGCCATCCAGCCCTCCGTCCAACTTGGTGCCACAATGGTCGAAATCGAGTCCGATACGCCAAGAAAACTGTACGACAAAGTACAGCGATCATCAGCAAAATATAGAGTTGTCTCTGGGAGTCAGTTCCGATTGTGACCTTGCATAGATCAGCTCCCGAATGCCTGGCATTGTTTCGGGGGCGCGCTGCGTCTCCATCGCCGTTTGTGCCGCCGGTTATGCCGGATGATGCACGTGCAGGAAATACCCCGAGGCTACTCGGCTAGGAAGCACTGCTGTTGGTCCCGCGGAGAGCGTGAACCTCGGGTATGGCATAGCCAGAGACATCGAGGAGCCTGCCCTATTCTGCGACGAAGTCGTGGGCTTGAAGTACTTTGTTCTGAAGAAGACGGACCGGGCCGGAAATTATGCCGTCAGCAGCGTGAAGCGGTATCTAGGTGAAGTTTTGTGGGACATGTTGGTTCTGAAAGAGCCGTTCTGCTGTCGGTCTTACTTGCTCGTATCCGCCGTAAGGAACATATTCATCCTCGACACAAATCCTGCATCCTCTTTACACGCTATTGCCCGAGGTTTGTTGAAGGTGATTTTTATGTCATTGTCGAACTTCCATCTGCTGAAGAGGGAATCGTATCTAGTGTTGGCTACTCTTTAAAAGGTAGTGGCAGAGAGCAACATGAGTGTTAGGTGGGCGTTTTTGAGATTGAACCCGCTGTCCACCAGCTTATCAACATCGATCTGACTGCAGCGAGAGCGACCCCCCACGCAGACGTGCTTCCAAGATACGACGCTCATTTAACCAGTATTTACCCGAAAATCCATCGTGAGATTATCAATTCTTCCATCCAAAACACAGCTCTTCACCAAACCAACAGCCGCTATCTTTCGATACACTGGTTACTGAGAACTGCCTTGCCCATGCGTCGAAGGGGGTGTAAAGTTTTCCAGGCCAGATGATGCCCCTTAGAAACACGCCCCAAATCACTCCCTCATCTTGAACAGATAACAATTTACCAGAGTATCAACAGACTCCCACTCAAATACTCCACATACTTCTTCCCAGAACCACGCATCTTTGCTGACACGTGTAAACTGCGGTGGGCGTGGAAAGCTCGTCGATTGTCTCGTGTGTATCAGGCTTCCCAATAGTCCAGGCGGCCGCCAGTCATTCAGGGCCCGCCATCGTCATCCAGGGCGGGGTATGCGTAGAGACACCTAGGGCCCTGAACGGGGATCTAGCGGGCCTTGGCGGAGATTACCGCTCCTATGGCGGGATTCTTTAGATTAAAAACCACTCATTTCGTAACAGATTACGTAGCATACAACTCTCGTATCCCAATACTAGGCACAGGAACCTTGTAACAGATGTGGATGAGCAAAAATCGGAGTGAAGGCCAGTAGCCGCCACATCGCTCGCTTCACCCAGGCATCACTCGACTTACATGCGGGCCCGGTAGTCCTGTAGTCCAAAATCTCTCCGCCCGACAAATCGTAGTCCGGGATCGGGTTGACATCCACCCACCCTAGACGGACTTTTGGGAAGCCTGGTGTGTATGTATAGTACTAGGTATGGTGGCGGCTTCGCCGCCCCCTTCGGTAAAAAAGAATCCTAAACCCATGAAATCCAGCCAGCCGAGAGCCAGCCCGTACAGCCAGCCAAGAGCTAGCCCGTCCAGATTGCGTCCAGCCAGCTGAGAGCCAGCCTGTGCAGATCGCATCCAGCTTGCCAAGAACCATCTCAGAGTGAGTATGTCAGCGTTGTCTAGATCGTCTCCAGCCGGCCAAAAGTCAGCCCGTCCAAATCATATTCAGTTGACCAAGGTCAGCCCATCCATATCATATTATGTTGACCAAGAGCCAGCCTATCTTGACCATGTCCAGCCAGCAGAGAGCTAGCCCGTCCACCCGTCTCGATTGTCTCCAGAAATTCGAGAGCCAGCCCGTCCAGATCACGTCCAGATCACGTCCAGCCAGCCGAACCCGTCCAAATTGTATCCAGCCA
>Ga0307512_10003054_pt1 | contig 20062 bp, 22 predicted proteins | sample 14_EM_MG_FD_200267 | JGI IMG/M metagenome (GOLD analysis project Ga0307512, IMG submission 200267) | Populus trichocarpa ectomycorrhiza microbial communities from riparian zone in the Pacific Northwest, United States - 14_EM | ecosystem: Host-associated > Plants > Roots > Unclassified | place... | reverse complement strand
ACACGTTTTGGTTATTAAAGCGGCCAATACATTCTAAATGGACTGTAACGTACCAATGGCGCTATTTTACAATCAACAGTAGCATATCTGAATGCGACCATAAATGTGAAACCCGAAACGCGGAACCAGAGATTGGAACCGACGGGTCTAGCCAAACCCGTCGAAACCCGCGGGTTGACGGGTATGGGTCCGGGTTTGGCCCGCCAAGAGTCAGCGGGTCGGGATTTTGGACGGGTCTGGAACCGAACCGACCCGTTTTTGCGGTCCAAACCCGGACCGCTGGCGGGTTACCTGGACCCGTTGGTAACACTAGTGCAGGCGCCGGCTGTGGGCGATGTTTTCTGCATTTGCTGCCAAATGCTGGGCAGTCTGATCCTCTTGACAGAGGCACCGGCTGAGGGCGTTTTCTGCTTCCTTGTCGGGAGCTTTCTGCATGTGGGATTTGGATCTCTGACCTATGTGCGTAGGTTGACTATTCGATTATAACAGCGAAAGTCCGAAGAGATTTATTAGAATCTCAGAAGAAGTATACAAAGAAAAAGTATTGCAAATATAATGAAGTTAAGAAGTGTTCGAAATATAAGCATATACTTGAGAAGAGGATTGAAAAGGAGATATTGTAGTATTCCGATTGATATCTGAGCAAGTCTGAAGAACTGTTCTCTAAACTGAGAAACAGTATCTATATATTCAATAATAAATGGGTAATTGTCCGTGACCACAGTCGCGGATCAATAAACAAAACAGGAAGACAAAAACTCTGCAACTGTACATAAATACATAAGAACCGTAAAGAATATAACAGAACAATCTAGGTGCGTTCTTTTGAGATGAGCAGTGATAAATCCCTCTTCCAACGGAACCAAAAAGAAGGTTCTAAACAAGTTCTAACCGGAACTTTCTGATCAACCTAAACATAAAAGATAACAAAAGTATTAAAAAGTTATTAACACACCACATTATCCTTATCCATAATGTACCATCTTATCGTAAGGAGAATACTTAAGAAAGGACAAACATTAGTAAGAGAAATGTAGCTACTTCCGTATTTTCAATATTGACTACCTAGCTGCGTAGGTTGACTATCTCGGTGAGGCTTATCTCCGGTATCTGATTCTTCGACATATTCCTCATCTTCTGGTAATTCAAATATGTCGATCTCATTGCGTTCATGCTGACACGACATGTGTGCATTCTTTTCTTCGTCGAAGATGACTTCTGATTGGGCTTTTACTATCTGGAATTCGGGCTCCCATAACCTCCACAATGTGTTTGAATCGTGTATGTAGCCTACCATCATGCAGGGCTTTGATCTCGGGCCAAATTTGCCTTGCCGTTGGACTTTGGGGATGAGTCTGCTGGCGTAATGTCCTAATTAGCGTAGGTTGTGGAGAGAAGCTTGATACGATATCTTGTTGCCTTTGGCATCGTGAGTACATTGTCCAAATCCATGCAACATCTCGTATGGCATTTTGTACGATGCTTGAAAGCCATCGCGGTCACTTCTTCTCAGGCCTTCATTCAGTGAACTCTGATGGAGATAGACTGTGGTATTAACTGCTTCTCCCCAGAACTGCATGGGAGCCTGAGAGTCAATCATCATCGCTTGGGCTGTTTCATTTAGTGTACGGATCATGCGTTCAGCATCACCAGTCCTATGGTGTGCGTATGGAGGACATGGCTCGTATGTTGTACCGCGAGCCACAAGGACACATTGGAAGGCCTTATTGTCGTATTCTCCTCATCCATTGTCACACCAGCTGTAACGGCACGGCTGCGCGTGACATGTCCAGGGCCGGGTAACGGCCATCTATAGTCAGCTCGCCACGAGCCTTAGATCTCTAGGGATAATCTTACGTATGCATCAACACGTCTACATATATACTCACTCGAGTCCACATTTGCAACCATATCCCTATGCAGCCAGACGCTGGAGTATGCGTCCTTACACTATTATCGCTTTTTCAGTAAACGGATATGTTTCGCTCACTGGATTTGCGAGTTTACATCTATTCCGACGTGTCAACCGCAAGTCAACAATCAACCAATCCTGAATGCGACAACACGGAGACCTACCGATTACACGAGCGATGAGTCTTAAGATATTCATCTTTTAATCAGGTGAATTGTCAATAGTAGAGACAATGTCGGAGATGCACTCGGCAGTTAGACGCGTTATGGGCCAACAATGTCGACAATTGCTACAAGTTGAGGCAACTCCTACAGACGTCCAACAAGAGGAAATCGCGTACGATCTATTGAAAATAGCACAATTACAGTCAACTGCAGTCAATTGAGCAGCACCCAGCGATGCAGAGATTGCGATTGATGAGAACGACTATATTACCCCTCAACGTGTACGACTGACAAGGAGCCAACGGGAAGTCACCAGACAACGATATTTGAGTCAACACGGTTGTATTGCACAATGAGGTGCGCCTACGGAGGAGAGATTATCTGCGAACGAAATCTGGCTACAGATGTCAACTACACGATGCAAGCACACCCGGAGGAGATGCCATCCAGCGAAGCCCACTTCCGATGAGAATGAGGATATTGCGATTGGATACTCAATGTTCACCTACGATTTCGGCGAATACCCACCGGAATGACCGCGTACAAAGAGCAAGATGCTTTCCATCAATTGACACCACTGAAGTCGATCCCGGTCGAGCGAATACCATTCTGGGAATTCTGTCACAATCACCTTCGATGCTACGAACGCTGATGGTCAACCTGGAGCCTGCAAAGGCAACTCTGTTGACCTTGATGATTGTCGGAAGCACGGCGGATGCGGCACCCGACATCTAGCAGCGAATTGGAGGTACTACCGGTGAACTATCAAGCGATCGGGGAAGGAACGAATTCCCAATTGATCCTGCGGTACTACGTTGACCGCCAGCCGTTTCTCTCCATCGAGATGGCAATCGGGTGTCCCAATGACTAGCACTGGGGACCCACTGATACCGAGACAAGTAACTTGATCTCGAGGCTATTTATACCACCTACTTTGTGGTGAGGCAACGTTTATAGACCACCTGTGCACGGGTGAGGTAGATGAATGCAATCTAAATTTTGAGCTCTTATGGTTCCAGCTCGGAACTAGTTGTTGATAATAACCCGCGGCGGTTCGATGGCAGTTGACTGCTGATCCCCTAGACCCTGCGAGGAGTAAACTCACGATTGTCCAGTCGTCAACCGACTGGCATCGTCCTGGTGCGGGCATTAGCCACAACGTGTGGAGCTTGCGATTAGGAGTGCTAGAGCTGCGGTAGAGTGGAACCACGGAGACTATACCTCACAAGTGGTAACCCTCGTAGGCTGGATGAGCGAGCAAGGAGCAGCGTCAGTAGTTGCGGCAGAACAGCGTCCACATGGGATCCTTGAATGACTGCTACTGGCTCGCCGAGGCACGAAGGGAGTGACTGGACGGCGGGGCTTGGTCCATTCGTGGGCAAACTGCTAATGACAAGGCCTCCTGGATTTCACCATTCATCGCCTCCATCCTGTGTTGATTCTTTAGCTAATGGAGATGATAGAGCAGAAGCAGTCGTGCGAATTCGTGCGATCTGTATTTGAGATATCACGATTTACAGACAGGCCTGAGATACTATGGCCCCTGAGTGATCGAATGCCACAATCATCAACGGAGATTCTTACTTCATATGACTTCGTCAGCGAGCATCTGGCAGGAAACAGGAACCCGGCAGATGGACCCTCTGGACGACCTGATTACGAGATTGGATATGAGAGACCTACTGCACGACTTTTAGCACCTTAGCAGCCGTTGAACCTTACGATAACTACCGGCTATCAAGACAGCCCAGGCTACCGACACACTGGCTACCGACGTGAACAAGAAACTCGTCGATATCCCAATGGTCGGTGACCCTGACCTGACAGAGAACGGTTGAGCCGAGGGCACAATGGACTCCCACTGTAAGAATTGGAAAGTAGTCTCAGGGGCCCTGACCTATGACGGGTGGATATACTGCAAATATGGCTACCGTAGCGGCTTCCAATGCTGCAACAATGATCACTGATGGGCTGGGTCTGCGGAGTTTTTCACAAGGAATTGGGAGAGCTCGAGTGCTAGCACACTTGAAAGTATGGTGAGTATGGCCAGTTACCGGGATGCTTACAAGTTATATATACCGATGCAATGGCCAATGGTGACGGCGATGGTGATGATGAACAGCGAGCAGAAGAAGTTCCGAACGAGATACCGAACGAGTGCAAATATGACTATCCAATTGGTCCTGAAGGAGATAGAAAATGACCACCGAGCGTACCGAATAGTCGCCAGAGAAGTCCACCATGACTGCACCAAAGCCATCATCCGAATAACTTTCACGGAGAGGCGGCCCACTCAGACCCTACCAAATGCCGAATCAAGAGATGCCGAAATCTACATATGCAATGTACAAAGTGGCTTTCCAAGAGCAGAAGCGCGCTCCTATCACGTCTACCACCTCGAATGGTCACCAGCAAGTCACATATGAGAACTGATGGCATGACGATGCCAGGAGCGGAAGCTCACATCATTGCCCAAAGTCAAGACGAGGGCCATATGATGATTGACTTTTTCCCGATATTACCCTGGCCAATTTCGACGATGGCCTATGCCTAGACTCAACTTTACGACGCGAAAGCCAAACCAAATTACGTGTCGAAACACAGAGAGATTATGATTATGGTCTAGAATCATGATTACACTGCTACCGCGCCACGATGGCAATCCACAATCGATATATATATAAGTCGTCGGCGGAGTAACGAACATTCAAAAAGGGGGAGATAGCCGTGTCAGATCAATCAAGTCTTACCGACAAGTTGAAAGCCTACCGAGAGTCCCTCTACCGAGAGTCCCTCTACCGAGACAGGCACCAAGAAGTCAACCGAGATGTTTACTGAGAAGTCGACCGGCCAGTCTACCAAGTGAACCATGATTCTACTGAAGCCGCCTATCGACCGGATGGTCACCGAAGAGGACTTCGAAAGATAATTACCGTATCATGAAGAACCTACGACTCAATGCCACTTACCGATGACTACCGGCTGCAAGTTATATTCCACAGAGCACGCGGAATCACTGCACAAAGCTCAGACAGCATTAGCGCACGTGAACTTGGTAAGTATGACCATTTCAGAGAAGCTTACATGATAGATATCGACGAATAAGACGCAATTGACGCGTACGATTGACGGCTATGACCGATGCGGCAGTAGGAGCTCAGATCGATGCTATGAGTACCGAGGATGACCTACGCCGAGATACGAGCTACGGGAGTGATGGTCGTTGGAGCATGGCTTAGGAAGTCGAGATATGGAGATCGAATCACTTTTGGATATTTTCTTGTTTCTCTCTTCTCTTCTTCACTTCTTTGGATCTCGGCCCGGTACAAATGGCGTCGGCAGGGGTTTTTACCACCTTCGGAGTCAGTCAAGTGGAGGTGGATGTTCCCCGGCCGCCGGATCCGCTGAAAGGTCACCATTGAGCGGTACCAATCGGTTGTGGGACTTATGGGTTCATACAATTGCATACGCAGGATGATTGTTTCATTCTTTGTTTCCCTTTCCTGCTTTTCTCTTGTACTGGCTTTGGCAGCCCAGGAGGTCTGCGCCTAAAGAGAGGGATAATGTAACGGCATGGCTGCACGTGACATGTCCAGGGCCGGGTAACGGCCATATATAGTCGGCTCGCCACGAGCCTTAGATCTCTCGCGATAATCGTACCTATACATCAACACGTCTACATATATACTCACTCGAGTCCACGTTTGCAACGATATCCCTCTGCAGCCGGACGCTGGCGTATTCGTCCTTACACCGGCAATGCTTGACCTCGTATCCCATTGAGTCCACTCAGGTCTGAAATGACGGGTAGGCGGAGGTGCAGGTCTCGGCTTTCTTGTTTCGGAGCAGCCATACAGATGTGTACCTTGTATAGTCGTTGATGAATAGTATATAATATTGATTGTCTCTGAAGGTTGGTTTAGAAAAGGGACCGCACACATCCAAGTGTACAAGTTCAAAGGGCTTCGTAGTGCGCTTGACTGGCACTTTAATGAACCTTTGCTTGTGCTTGGCTTGGATGCAGACTGTGCACATAGAATCATCGTGTGTATATCAGACAATTAGAGATTTCATGGTGGTAGGATTCATATGGGCCAGTCGTCGGTGCCATATTCTGGATTGTGAGATCATGTCAGACTTTCAAGTTGACCTCGTTTTGGCTGTGATTGGTGCTCTTGATGACTCGATTGTAGGCTCGATTGTAGGCTCGATTGTACGCTCTGCCATTGTAGGCTCGATTGTAGGCTTTCCGATTATAGGCTCGATTGTAGGCTCTGCAATTGTAGGCTTTGCGATTGTAAGCTTGATTGTAGGCTCTGCGATTGTAGGCTTTGGGATTGTAGGCTTGATTGTAGGCTCTGCGATTGTAGGCTCGATTGTAGGCTCTGCGATTAGTACTCGTGTGCTGTCTCTCTTTCTCTTTTTCCCGTTCTCAGTAGTCGATATGAGTGCGGTAGCGGGGACTATGATATAGATGCGATTGATTAGTCGTCTGGCGAGAGTGCGGAAAGATTGTGAAGGTATGGAGCATTTTCCGTCCTGAAATATACTCATATGCCTGCCCAAATCCAACTGGTTGATCGATAGAAGGGAAAGTCAAAAGTAGGAGTATGGTGTACTTCGACTTCATAGCCTTGTATACCATCGACGAAACCGTAATGCATCGCAGTGAATGAATTGTTGTCTCCAAGTTCGATTACAATAGGAAGTGAGAGCTTTTTGAACGTTGAGAAGCTCGTGCGGTCATTGCACATATTGTGTGACGCTCCGGAATCAATGACCCACTTGGGAGCCACGGCAGCCACGGCGGCGGCAAGACCAGCGGCGGTAAGTCAGAACAGATCGCAGTCTCCGGTCTGAGCGAGGGCTGCTGTAGCAGTGGCTTTCTTCACCTTCCACCACTCCTTTAAACGTTTGTAGGAGACGCAATCGACTTTGACATGTCCTGGGAGCCCGCACTGGAAGCAAATGCGCTCATCATTTCCTCCATTGTTTCATCCCTCCTGAGCACGTTCCTGCTTCCTGCATGCATCTGTAGTATGGCTGTCAATTTTGCAATAGGTGCACTTACTTTCGTGGCTGTCTCCAGTTCCACTGCTTCCACCAAGTCCACTGTGTCCTCTGCGTCCTCCGCGTCCACCGCATCCACCACCTCCATCGCGCCCACGGGCACAGTAGCTGCCATGTTGAGTGAAAACGGCGGCCCCCGTGGATGCATTTTCAAGTTCTTTGGTGAGGCTGGCTGTAGTTTCTTCTTCTACGAGGTCATGCATGGCTTCTTTGGGTGTAGGTAAGGGCCTTCTATGTTTCAGGACCATTAATATCATCACATACTGAGATGGCAGTGATGTGAATATTTGCCTGCGGACATCTCGATCGGTGATTGCATCGTTGGTATGGTCCAACTGTATGCGGTAGTTACTAAGCTTGGTGAAGTATGCTTTAAGTGGTTAGTCCTCCTTAGGTCGGCAAGCATAGAATTGGCGAAGAATGTCTTGTCTGCTGATATAAGATCCGGCAGTGTCCAGACTGGTTCATAGTGTGTTCCACATCTCGTGAGGATTTCTTAAATCTTTGACAATGCGCCGTACTTCAGGGGAACAGGAAAGTCTGATTATAGATGCCGCCTCAGCTTCTTTAGCCTTCCAATCATCATCGTTGTCATTGTGGTCGAAATCAAGTGGCTGCGGTTCAGAATCCTCTCCGGTGACGATTGCGTATGCTCTCATGGCTGCCAGGATGAGTATCCTGTTTTCTTTCCATTCATCGTAGTTGGCGTGACTGAGCTGAGGGCTGGCGCCTGACCTGGTCTTGGTGAAGGTGGCGGGTTCGGAGTAAGGCATCGTGAGATCGTGAGATTGTGGTGTTGAGTTTTAGTGCTGTTTATGCGGCGGTTGCTACGGTGACAAGGTTTAGCGTTCTTGGGGCTCTTTTTGGAGATCGTGAAAGAGATCGTATGAAAGATCTTGAGAATTTAGACAGTAGCGGTAACCGGGCTCATAACCTGTTGAAATATTAATTGCTACAAGCTTGTGTATTCTAAAGTACAGGTACGTTCATGAACTTATATACACGGTATTCAGAGTATGTCTTGTATGTCTCATACGCATGCATGCGCACTCAGCTGGCATCTCCAGCTGAGTCTCCAATGACCATCATCTTAGAGAGGTTATGCATCATACAACTGAAGCCATACGCCAGGGAGATAAACCATATATGCAACAGAGTGATAAATACTTGATTCGAGTGATGGCATGGTGATTTGGAACCAAGTGTCGTGGGATAGAGTTCATCAAGTGATCTCAGAGGTCGGTTATGGTGCATACTGACTACTAGCTGTCTAGATGCATTGTATCCATGATTAAAGGGATCTTCTTGGAAGGGAAAACTCGTAGAAACACGCGGCAACTTCCGCGACGGCCCGACAGATCCCCGATCCGAGCCATATGTGTGTTCGCTCATGCTTCATCCTCGACCAGGTTGCTGATCCCAAAACCACTGGCAGACAACCAGACTATTGAGAACCCTGCCAAACAATTCCACATCAGTTTTACCGACAGATATCGCATAACGTATAAAGGACCCTACTCGGATCCGGGGCCTGTCCAGCAGTACGATTCGGAATCCTACCGTGCTTTTAACTATAAAGGGTTAAACAAACTCAATTTGTGCTAACAAAACATGGATTAACAAACCGATAGGGGGCTTCCAATTCAGCAAGCATCTCAATAGTCCGTCCCGTCGGGACAAGACTATGCTCCGGACGAGACTGTGAATATCGGGCAAAGAATCCTGGACAGTTGAGACCAGCGTATAATTTCCTTAGACTATATGCCTACAGTACCCTACAGTCTCGAGACACACAAACCTCGATGGAGGGAAGTGGTGGGAATAATGATATTTTATACTATTATTAATACCCCATCCCACCACCAGCATGGTGGCACACACCGCCACTTTGTTTTAAGGCACACCACCACTAAGTTCAAGCCCGGCACCGGTATCACAGCACCATTGCTGAATATAGGGCCTGCCACCGGCAACACAGCCGGCACAAGCACCCCGGATGCTTACTCCCGGTAGCTACCGGTCACCAATAGGTACCTATACGAGGCCCTAGGGCGGATGGAATGAGCCCCAGCTGGATCAGGCCACATCAACAATGCCTGAGACGAGACGGTGATGTCAGCCCTGAAAGACTGTAGCGCCCCGGACCGTTGAGACCCCTGCAACTCAAGCATTGGACCTCATACCGGGGCTAGGGTATCCCTCGACTCCAAACTAGAGCCCCTCCATGCGCGACGGTGACCATCCCCCAAGTCGTGAGAAAATTATAATTAGTTATAACTTTGGCCTCTTTCCTTTAAGTTGCTTTTAGATAATTAATCGTCTAATATTATAAATTAATAGAACATTTTCCTAATAGCTGTAGAGCATATAAAGAAACGAACGCTGATATGCATTGACAAATGAAATACAGCAAAAACAAAGATCTTTTTCAGGACCACAACCTAATATTAATATCGCGCACAGCCAAGCACTAGAAGATCATCATCTTGAAGTTTAGAAGTTGACACTACCCTTCTTAGGGGGATATTCCGGGGCTTCGATACACTTCGAGTTCGGAATTCAGTGGGTGGGGAGCCAGAAGATAGACACGGTAATGCACCACGAACAGAGACCCATCTCGTTATGTCCGATTGTAATTGTGGCAAGGTAGGTACGGAAGCTTCGTGAATGAGCCTGGCTGTAATTGGTTTGGCAGGTGAAAGGCAGGTGGTTTCAAGGAATTCCATACATTGTATTTGGTTGAGTTCCGGGTTTTGGGAGCTGAACCGAACAAAAAAGCGTACCAGACTTTTCGATATAGCTGGATTTAATAAGTCGCACTCGACACTCGGCTCCTCGGTAATCTTATCCATTGCTGCTCGAGAACCGTCGGCTAGCTGTACTGTCGGGTTTAATCTCTGTTGATGAGTTGTAGCCTCGATGCCGAGAGTGCCCGGTGGTGTGCTGTGGTCGGTGCCTGGATTAACTGCAGCCAACTGTGGTGTTTTATCCGTAGCACCGGCTGCAGATGGTGGGCTATTAGAGTCTGCCAGTGTGACACCTAAATCCAACGGCTTTTTCGCAGATCCAACCGCGTCGTCTGGGGTGCTAGCAGAAACAGTTTTCGCAATCTCAGAAGCTGGTGTCGCAGATGCGGTGTATATGGCAGGAGATGGTGATGATATCTCCGCTCGTCTCTTCGTCGGTGATGATGTGTTATCCTGTTGCGCCCGTCTCTTTGTCGGTAACGCTACCCTTACTCGCTCTTGAGGCTGAGAACAGTCCAGATTGCGACTCTTACAATGTTCGCACTTAATTGGTGTTTCGCCGTCCGGGAATATGCACTGCACTACAGTGAGAAATATCCTCCACAACGAACAATATTTAGCTAACCTTTATATGCCGTTGTCTGCATTGCATACATTTTAGCCTACTCTGCGGTTTGGTTTTCCTGTCTTTCGGCGCTTCATCGGTGCATTTGTGTTTTAACTCTCGGCATCGTAAGCAAGGTGAGAGATCGGGTGCATATTTTTCGACGTTACACTGGATATTCGATAAGCTCCTGAGAACCAATACTAGTGAGAGGAAACGCACCCCTTTCCGATCGTTTGCGCAGGACCAACATCGCGGTTCTCTCTTTCGCGTTTGGTTATGCTCGTGTTTATCAGAAGATTTCGGATCCATTTCTAACGTGACTGAAATATGGCTGGAGAAGTATTACTGTGAACGTTGGCAATGCAAGTTGTGTTGGGGCATTTCCATGTGTTCTTATGGTTAAGAAACGATCCTACCTTTCTATACAACTAGTTGCGTCCATAACCCTATTTTCATATGGGCTGTGTCCCAAATTAGCTAAGTTATCAATTTGGTTCTACAATGTAGGAATACCGTGTGGTGAATCGTGGCAGTGCAACTAATTCTAATAGCCATAAAGAGACACTTGCAGAAGAAAAACATTCTAGAGTTGCACCTGTGTACCTTTATTACCCCTGAAACCAACGAAAGTTTGTATATTTCGAGGTACTTCTATACAGAAACTCAAATAACAGTGGTGGTAGCGCCACAGAAATCTGCCACGGCTCGTCCGATCGGTGTCGGAATGTCTCGGCAAATCCCGCGCAGGTTGTTCAACGAACTGTCTTTTAGTGCGTCGCACTGGAGACAGGAGATTAACCGTCCAATAATTAAAGTTTGCCACCAGCATTGGCGATTCCTACCGGCTGTGAGGTTTCAGGGGATGCGGGCAGTGCTAATGGCGAAGTTTTATTTTTAGACGGCTAGTCCCATGTCCAGCGGCAGGTACCGAAGCTTGCGCAAAGTTATAATAGGCGTTGCACGGGGCGCGCGGACTGGGCGGAGAAATTCCGGAAGACTATCATATGTGATTGGTCAAAAACGGTGATCACAAAACTGAGGAAAGAGGCTTTAGGGTATCCCAATCTCTAGGGCGACTACTGTCTTTCAGGGCCCGACATTGCCGTCCCGTTCCGGGCCTAGTCAGTCTAGGGCTAAGTACTTCAGTACTAGGGCCCGTACCGGTACATATTACACATAGGACACCGGACGCTACTGGTAGTGAACATCCGGTTGTAGTGTTCGGCCCTAATTTCCCTTGGCAAGCCCGGTGATTGACCTTATAACTAGTGACTGTGGCACCGTGATGCCAATGGAAATCTGAATGCGAGATATAATATAATATAACATGATTACCACGACTTCTCAAAGTTTACTCTGTATGCCATAGAGACTGTAGGGCCCTGTAGATATTGTCGAGCAAGTAAATTTTACCCTGGTCACAAACGATCCAGAACTCTCTGCCCAGAAATTTACATTCTCCGCCCCGGGCAGAGACTTGACCGACGAAAACTGCGCTGCCCGAGCTGCAAGTGTTTAACCAAAAGTGCGGAAGTCACGGTATATCAATGTTCAGTTTGCCCATGTTTCCATGCCCATTACGTCAAACGGACTTTTCGGTGATACTGAAACACCAGTCCCACCTCAACCGTGATTACAACCCTAACCTGCAACATAGAACCGATAGTACAACGTGATATAATTCCATCTTTTCTGAATGTGGATTTACTACCTTGATGTAACCTTTTTTTCTAATCAAAAGTGTTTGACCCTCCCTACCCTGCACGTCTACGTTCCTACCCCGCAAAACCGCTGACAAACCATTCCCATCTATCCATTTTCAATGTTCTTGGTCCCAGAGTGTCATACCATCTATGTAATCCAGCCCCCAGAAATAAAATTCCTCGGGGTAGGTTGTTGACTGATGGTCAGGTTTGACGACTGCAGAGGATTCTGCCAATACAATTGCACTCGAATGGGAAGTACTGTGCCTATTGTGAGAGAATTCATGACATTGCTGGTAACCAGAACCTTGAGGCTGAGATGGCATCCGTGGCTGGTAGGACACATGGGAAGCGATATTTACTTCCTGAATCTGCTGTACTGGAATAGAGTTGGACTGGTGGTATGGGAGATTGCGAGTATCGTTGGCTTGTTTCGTGGAACTGACCGATTGGGCTTCGAGAGGTTGGCTTCCAGCACCGAATTCGGACACCCTGGAGTTTTTTCTTCGAGGTCCTGAACACACTAAGTTGTGGGATGTGCAATTCCAACACTTTTTTTCTGGCCACGCTCCATATGGGAATGTGCACTGCATAAAGACTGTTACTTAGGTATTGGTAAATGAAAGGTAAAAGAACCTACAGCTTGTTTTTGCTGACGGCATTCATCACATAGCTCTCTATTATGCTTCTTCCTTTCATTGCATAGCGCTACATCTGTACATATACGTTTTTGTCCTTGACAGCGTAGACATGTTGACCCATCCGGCGCGTCTGGTTCGAGTGTACACTATGTATGAGTCAGACTTGTAGCAAATATCAATTACGAAATCCCAATACCTTTTTTCTATCCAATGAGCATTGATGGCATTTGGGGTCTCTGTTCCGGGAGGTATGGTAGTGGGCAGGTGTTGTCATATTGCTGCTGAATCCGATTCTAAACCTTGATATTGCGCCGTCTGTTGTCTGTTGTCTGTCGTTCGAAGTGATTTCATTGCTCTTATATGTTCGATGTAGTTATCATCGTACATTAGCAGCCAAGAAACGATTATGTGGTCGCGGGGATAATGGTAACTCGGCGGCGAAATCGCGGGATCGCGGAAGTCGCGGGGCGGTCGCGGAGCAGTCGTGGAGCAGCCCTCACCCGATAAATAGTGTGGGCATTCCTGGCAATTCACGGAAGTGGCTGCATCAATGTGTTGAATTGGAACAGTTCGGAGTTTCTTGACCGGGTAAAGCGGTTGCCACAAAATAACTAGGTTGGTTTTTCACTCCTCATAAATCAAACGCCATATTCCTGTGTAGCGATAGAAAATTCGGGTCAATACAGCTGCTGCAGTATGAGCTTTTAAAACCTTAAACTCATATATGGAGCTCGCTGTATAGTGCATATGGAAAATACTCTGTATTGATAATATGCTCACTTATGATCTTGAAAGAATCAGGCACTATTATGAAGAAATTTCATTTGACCGCGGGCATGAGGTACATCACCAGGAATATGCTTCACTACTCTAAATTCACTGCATTCCATATGAATGTTATGGGGCTCCCCACCAACTAAAACATTCCTGCGGAGAAGTTGAATCACACACACTGTCCCCTCAAAATACTCAACTGATTTTTAAGTAACCAGAAGGGGAAATCTCTAGCCCTGAATTGAATAATGCCAAGATATATTAAGCGCCAACGCTAGCCATTAACAGTTTAGTTGAGGCTGAATAAGGGTTTTTGAATCTCCGGAAACTGGGAAATCTGTCGAGTAAACTCAAGCTTGTGATAAGCAAGACCCAATGTTGATTGATGTTTCACACTTTTGCACTAGTGATCTGTGCTGCATTGCATTGAACTAAGACCACATATTTTTTTAATTACTGGGTTTACACAGTATGCGATTAGTTAACGCATTGTATCATAAGATGCCTGCTAAAATGTGTAAAGTCGAAATCACTGTGAGGCTTATAATGTCCGAACTTATTGTCGTACCTTTGGCCGTTAGCCTAATCAAACCTTATATCCGATTGGGCACGTATCCAAAGAGCCCCACATCGGCCATTTCTTTTTCCCGCAGGTGGGGTTTCTCGGAGTCGTGCGGGCGCGGCACAGCGATCGCCTCCAGGCCGCTGTTTAGGTGGCACTGGTTACTTTTGCGGTTGTTATAATCATATTGCATTCGGCAAAGCGGCCATCACATGAATGCCTATGCCACATCGTAGGTAACCCCCCGAAGATTCCCCACCTACTACCACTACGCAACGGAAGGCATCACCACCTAGACACCACTGCCTCTAATCCCGTCCACCTCTCCTATAAAAAGAACAACCTTCATATACTATCCTTTCACCTCCGCCACTGATAATCTCCACACTTCCATCCGGAATTTCCGCCCTCAACCGTTTCGATCCGCCCAGACTTAACGCCGCCAAGATCCGTCGCAACCGGTGTTCATACCGAAACATCATTGCTTGTTTTTCCTTGCTGTACCTTCCCAGTATCCATGGGGTATGGTTTCATATGGTGTCATCAATGTTGGTGATGCAGATGGCTTTGTGAGGATGATATCACCAAGCCTGCACAACGAATTTTCTAGTGTCAGGAGGCTTCGCCATCTGGATCACCAACACTCAATCAATACAAGTGTCAAATAAACTGCGGTCTAACCAGTTTAATTGACTGCCTTTCTTGGGGAGCGAACACCCTCGATTCTGTCATTTCAAGTGATATGGCAAATAGTTCGATAGGAGTAAAGGATCCAATTCATTATGTTTACAGTTTGTATCCTAGTTGTTGAAAAAGTTAATCAATCAGATGGAAAAAACTATTTGTTATACGGTGTTAATTATTTGATTGTGGGAGAGGGTCAATCCGGCTGGGGCGCAGCATAGGAGCTGTGTTACAAGCCCGGATATATTTAGGAGCTAGAGGTGTGAGTATTACGTGATCCCGAATACGAGCCGCGAACTGAGCTACCTACAAGTTTTTCAAACATCTTACAATGTAAAAGAAGGTCAATGAGTCGAAGATTCATATTTGAATGAGAACCGACTAGACTGAGGTAGCTCAAAACACTGCTGCGGACGACTTTATACAGGGAAGATTGCATTGATCTTGCATTCGGTCATGGATTTCTGTAAGCACAATGGGGCAGTGCAAGGTCCATTCTGCGCATTCATTGGGAGCCTTATCAACTTCTGCGTTTCTGCTGCACCGGCAATATTTTTAGAAGGTACATGCGGTTTCCTTGTCGATGGTGTAGCCCGATGGCTTTCGACAGCGACGGGCCAGTAACCTCCGTTCGGTTTTGTTCCATTTTCATACTGCTTTCTCAACGAATGTCCTGCACCTTGTTACATCATCTCTCACCCACTATTGATCGAATGTGGCATCTTCGATAGTCCGATTTATCCACTAAAGCACCCGTACCCAGTACGACACACTTGCTTATCTTCCCTCGATTGCAATCGTTTGTCCTTGACCAACATCCCAAACATCGCTCATCGAACAGTGTCCGTTAAGTAGATCACTATGGAACTTATTTGTTTCATTGACGGTCTCACCGGCCTATTATCCACTACCGTTACGATTATCGATAGAACATCCGTAGTCAATTGTATAGCGAAGAGTGCGTAAGATTTATTTTAGAGATCGGAGTAGAGCGATTACGGCTGTCGTTATGGGGCGAGGCGGTGGGTTTGGCTAGGGGTGGGGAGCTTCATGAAAGACTACGAAATCCGCTGGTTTACACAAGAGTCGGCGAAACGTAGGTGTGGGTGATTCATTTCTTCGAGGATTCGGAACGTCTTGATGCTAGGCATCAAGACGATTTGCGGCTTAATCATCAAACGACTATTGTTGGCACCAGTCCAGACGGTCCCGGTCTAGGGTAGGGACCAGACGAACCCAGTCCAGGGTTCCCAACCGTCCGGCTGGACTACAGTCTTTTGGGTCCCGACATCGTCGTCCCGTCTTGGGCATAACTTTCGGAGGACTAGTCCGTCCCAGGCAGAAAACTCCTAGACCAGGGCCCGGTATAGATGATGGTACTCTTTACCTGGGTCGGATATAGTATATCCGGCTCGGGAATGAACATTCCGGGACAAAGAAATTCTACCATGCATGGGTAAAGTAACCCAATTCAGGAACAGTTCTTCAGCTGCAGAATCTGTGGGAGCCAATTCATAAACTGCAGATAGTGGGGATGTGAATGGATGAAATTCACCCTAAAAGGTAGTACCTTGTGAAATTGATAGAGCCTTGTGCATGCTGACAACGGTTTCCTTGTGCCTTCCCAGAATGGCCCGCCGTCGTAAGCACTAACTAGAGACATAAGCTAACTGTTGGATATTGTTGAGCATCGCGTATTGTGTCCTAGCCTAACAGTGCAGACCAGTTGGGCATGTTGAGTACGGTGAGGCTGCTGTCTACGTCGATACTCAGTACAGGGCGGAATCATGGGGATGCATTCTCCAATCTAATATCATATCATATTACACGAAGGAAGAACGGGTTTTCCATTCTCTTAGGCTATCAGTGAAATATGCGAGTTGCTGAGCCAATGCATCACTTCATGAGATAACCTGCCGTTAATTGTAACCTGAAAGCTTGTATCCCTTGCACGCTCGATTTGTCACAATAGTCATTTGGGAGTAGTATGGAATAATAATTAATGGGAGGCAAAGCATCTGATTGGTGAAGTGCACGTCATGTGTGAGTGATCATCTCGGCTTACATCACCCCCAAATTGGGAGTAATTGACTACCTGACTATCGTGACCAATCTACAACATCGAGCGTGTTACTGTACAATGATTCCACCAGTCCGGACGGTCCCAGTCTGGGGTAGGGCTCAGTTCAGTCCAGTCCAAATGGAAGGTTGGACTGGACTGGACCACAGACTGCCAGTCTTGGACTGGACGGGCTCAGTCTGGACCAGTCCACACACACTTACAAATTCGACATCGTTTCATAGTCAAGTATCACCGAAAACATCACTCATGCTCACATTTGATAACCACTCACCTCTGAATACCCGCTCTGGGCGAAATTATGACAGTTCTGTCTGTATATTCGGTACCATCGAGATATATTTCTCCCATTAAAAGACCGATACAGTGAGAAATATACCCTAATCCTGGACACAGCGTTGGACTGGTCCACGCCAGTCCAGTCTGAACTGGTCCACCCCCGGACTGGTGGAATCATTGAGCGTGTAGGGGATAAGAGTTGAATTATTCCGCAATACCCTTGAGCGTCTGAAAAAACGTTTAGGAGCAATAGTGCCTTCTTGTGATACGCGCGCTGCCATCGACTCAAGTTTTGTGTGCCATCAGTCGAAAACACACTTACACAAAGTGTGAATAACGTATCGGAGATACAGGCTTCTCGTGCTGGGCCCAATGTCTTTTTCACTCGCTGGCAGTAGTGCACGTTGAGATTCCGTAACTCTAATGCATCCTTGTGTAGAACGTCTAACTAGTGAAGTGTGTGAAGTTTCTTAGAGCTGGCGCAAATATAACGGGTTTTGCGGTTGCGGATTGTCATAGATACCAGCTTTCAATTACAAAGTTGCCAAGACACAGTATCAGGGTGATTCTAGAGCGCTACGACGCTTTGTGAGGATGATCCGAGCACTAGTTATCCCGAATTCTGGGTTAGAGAAGCTAGCTGGTATTCGATACAGACGATAGCCGAGGCCGCTAGCATCAAAATCTTAAACGTTGCAGCGTTGGTCTCATTTACAAAACCACCTACCATCACACATAACGTTAAAAGATCGTTTTGTTGCATATATAAAACTTGAGCTGTGTTACAGACCTGATACAAGCTCAGTGCAATTGCGGTGGATGGTAGAGCCACAAGTCTCTAGGATATACATATCTCGAGCCTTTCTCCTTCTCTTCTCTCTGCACCTTGAAGTCTTTACACACGGCTCTTCCCATGTTGCAGACCCTTTTCCCAACAGATATGAAATCTGTCTGAAATGTTCAGAGAAGGGTATAACAGTTGAAGAGAGCGAGAGAGCGGGCGACCAGGAATAATCATCGATGATCACTCGCATTTGTTGCACTTCACCATGTTGCATATATGGTTTATCTCCCTGGCGTATGGCTTCAGTTGTATGATGCATAATCTCTCTAAGATGATGGTCATTCCAGACTCAGCTGGAGATGCCAGACTCAGCTGGAGATGCCAGCTGAGTGCGCATGCATGCGTACGAGACATACAAGACATACTCCGAATACCGCGTATATAAGTTCATGAACGTACCTGTACTTTAGAAAATACAAGCTTCTAGCAATAAGTATTTCAACACACCATGTTACTTTGGATGCTAGAAAGACTTGTTGATCGACTGATGTCGAGGACGGATGGCCCCAATATATACAAACTTGACTCCTGTATCCATAGCCATATTCGTCACTATATCTATATCCGTTTGCATATCCGTTTGCATTGATATGAGCTGCTCTCCTGAGGCATATCCTCATACACCAACTGCATATCGAACGGACCTGAGGCTCACGATGCAGGTACACATGCAACACACCAGCTTGGGTCTAAAACCCTTAACTCGCTGGAAATAAAAACTACAAACCTATTTCCTTCAGCGAATTTTTACACGCCAGCACCAGAAATGCGGATCAACTAACATGTCTCAGGTTTTCGATTGTCACTTTATAGAGCGATTGCGGCTCGCTGTTTGTCGTTATCTAATTTTGTATAACTTGTGTGAAGATCTTCGCGGGAGTATGGAGTAGGATTAATTGTAATCTGCTGTGGAGTGTATCTTTATAACTATTGAGAGCAAAACAGACTAAACTAACATGCTAACACTAACATACTTTTTAACTGTCAAATAGAAAACTTACTTAAGTCGTATCTGCATTGTGTATCTAAATTAGCGTACCTCTAGAAAAAACTTAGATAGTTAGTGAAATAAACGCTGGCACGTACAAACGAAGCAAATACAGCAACACGGATATCAGTTTAGGACCACAACCTGGTAGCGTTCAACTTCCAATAGGTCAAGGTTGCTAAGAGTGAGGAATAGACACTACCCTGGTAGGGTTGTGTACATATAAGGTTTAGGTGTAGTTGGAGCTCGAGATTCTTGTGGTGGCGAATTGGAAGATGGACACGGTGACACGCTGTCCACTGAGGCGGATGTTGTCGTTTCTGATTGTAATTGTGTCGAGATAGCAACCGAAGCCTCGGGGTTGTGCACCGCTCTAATTGGTCTAGCTTCCGCCGCCTGCAGACAGCTTTCAAGTGCTTTCAGGCATTGCGTTTGGCTAAGGTCCGGGTTTTGGGAGAGAAATCGAACAAATATTTATACTAGGTCGTCGTTTGTGGTCTGTGTAGCATGGACTGTGGCGTCTGTATTGGCAATTCGAACTGCCTATTGGCGTTGTTACAGGGCGACCCTGGGTGAGGACTCTGACCTGTGTCTGGATGAATCGCCGCCGGCTGCGGTTTCCGACAGGTTACGTTGGCTATAGATGGTTGCCAGTTCGGAAGAGCTTTTATTGTTTCTAAATTGAGAAGGAATTTCCCTATATTGAATGATTCATCTAGGCTAGTAGTACGAACGTGTTGTTCAGTATGGAAAGCCGGAGTAGCAGGCCGGGAGTGCAGTTTGGGCAATGTATTCGATAGCATGAAGGGTCTCTCTCTCAGCGGTGATGGTGATGACGTTCGGAAAGTTTGCGTCCGACTTTTGGATAATGATTTTATGGTGTTCTAGTCAGTTCACGGAGAATGTCAGTCCGCGGAGTAACCGGTCAATTGACGGAGTCCCACCTTCCGTGAATGAACCAGTTAGATCACGGATCCATGAACTGACCAGTGCTAATTATGTTCAAC
>Ga0307512_10003053_pt1 | contig 20071 bp, 21 predicted proteins | sample 14_EM_MG_FD_200267 | JGI IMG/M metagenome (GOLD analysis project Ga0307512, IMG submission 200267) | Populus trichocarpa ectomycorrhiza microbial communities from riparian zone in the Pacific Northwest, United States - 14_EM | ecosystem: Host-associated > Plants > Roots > Unclassified | place... | reverse complement strand
GCCAGGCACACCGTGCCGTCCCGGCCACGGAAGAGCTTGCTCGACCCGATGACCACATGCCCGGCGATGCCGTACTTCTTCCTGAGTATGCGTCGCCCCCGCTCGGTCTCCTCGGCGTCCAGGATCCGCGCGGTGCCCTTGACGGTCTCACCACGAGGCTGTCCCCGCGGCCCACACTCGGCTAGTTCGACCGTCGGGTTGTTCCGCACCCGCTTGACCTTGCCAGCGGCGGTCTGCGTCCAGACGATCAGCTCGTCCCCGTCACGTCCGACCCACACCGGCGTGGGCACCGGCGTTCCGTCCTTTCGGAACGTCGTCACCAGGAGGTAGCTCCCACGCCCAAGCCGCTCGATATCCGACATACCCGGAACACTACCCACCGGTAACTGTGACCGCTCTCAGCGCGACTCCCTCCAGATTCAGGTCCAGTTCGACTGGCTCCATGACGGAGAGCCGGTCCTTGTCCAAGCCGACCAGTGCGTACGTTCGCGTCATCGGATCCAGCCGATACCGGAACACGTCGATCACGTGGTCGTCGTACTCGACGCGCCAGAAGTGCCGAATGCCGAAGGCCGCGTACTCTCCGGGTTTGTCGATCTGGTCGGTGGTCACCGATCCCGGGGACATGACCTCGACCACCAGCAGGCAATGTTCGGGGCGAGGTACTTCGTCGTCCGGTAGCGATGCCTCGTACACCACGACATCGGGACGTCGGTTCAGCAGCGGCACGTCTCGAAGCCGGAGATCAACGCCTCCGACCGCCGTGAACGCTGGCTTCGTCGCTGCCTCCAATGCTGTCGCGAGGTGACAGGCGATGTGTTGATGCGTCCTACGTGGACTTGGGCTCACGACAACGGCTCCGTCGACGATCTCGATCCGGCGGCAGACTTCTTCCGGTAAGGCCTCGTAGTCGGCCGCCGTTAAGCCGTCGCCTGAGCGGACCATCCAGTCGGGGAGCGTTGTCATGGTTCCAAAGTAGCGGTCACGGAGTGCGGCGCCGCAGCGTCGCGGCGCCCAGGATCAGGGCCAAAACGCCGCTACCAGCGACGATTACGAGATTTCGCGCCAGCACCCCATCGAGTTCATTCGAACGTGTGACTGATTCGAGCGCGTCGACGGCATAAGATAGGGGCATCACATTCGACAACCACTCCAGCACCGGGGTCATCGAGTCCCGCGGTGCGAACAACCCGCAGAGGAGGACCTGAGGCATCACGATCGCCGGCATGAACTGCACTGCCTGGAACTCGGTGCGGGCGAACGCGCTCGCGAACAGGCCGAGCGCGGTGCCGAGTAGTGCGTCGAGCACGGCGATCAGCATGAGCAACCACACCGAGCCGCCGATCTCCAGTCCGAGCAGGGTCAGCGAGAGCACCGTCGCCACCAGCACCTGGAGTATCGCGACCACGCCGAACGCGATCGCGTAGCCGAACAGCAGGTCGAACTTGCCGATCGGCATCGTCATCAGGCGTTCGAGTGTCGCGGTGGTGCGCTCGCGCAGCGTGGTGATCGACGTGACGATGAACATGATCGCGAACGGAAACACGGCGAGTAGTGCGGGCGCGGCCGCGCTGAACGCCTGCTCCGTGTTGAACACGAACCGAAGGAGGACCAACAACAACGACGGAACCAACACCATCATCGCGACCGTTCGGTGGTCGTGCCGCAGCTGGGTGAGAATGCGCCGGGCGGTGGCCAGCGCGAACGTCACGTTCATGCCAGTGTCTCCTGTTGGCGGACGAGCTGAAGGAAGGCCTGCTCGAGGTCATCGGCGCCGGTGGCTGTGCGCAGGGCGGCCGGGGTGTCGTCGGCGAGGATTCGGCCCTCGCGCATGAGTAGTAGACGTTCGCACCGGGCCGCCTCGTCCATCACGTGGCTGGACACCAGCAGGGTGACGCCGCGGTCGGCGAGCTTGCGGAAGAGCATCCACAGCTCCTCGCGCAGCAGTGGGTCGAGCCCCACCGTGGGTTCGTCGAGCACCAGCAGTTCGGGCCGTCCCAGGAGGGCGACCGCGAGGCTCGCCCGGCTGAGCTGCCCGCCGGACAACTCGCCGACGATGTGGTCGGCATGCGTGCCGAGGCCGACCTCGTCGATCACGCGGGCGACGTCGCCGGCCGGTGCGCGCAGAATCGATGCGAAGTAACGCAGCGACTCGCTGACCGTGAGATCGGCGTAGACGGACGGGTTCTGTGTGGCGTAGCCGATCTTGTCGCGCAGCCGCGGGCTCCCCGCGGGCTCGCCGAGCACGGTGACGGTGCCGCCCTCGACGATCTGCACCCCGACGACCGACCGCATCAGAGTTGTCTTGCCGCAGCCGCTGGGGCCCAGCAACCCGGTGACGGAGCCGCGAGGCACCTCGAAGCTGACGTCACGCAGCACCACCCGGGCGCCCCGCCGCACCCGGAGTCCGTCAACGCTGACGGCTGTGGAATTAGCCATGCGTTTAATTCTGCGCTTGTTGAAGAGCCCCGTCAACCATCAGGGGTAGAAGGGAGGTAGTGAGGTAGAGACGACAGACCGCGATTCGCGGGCCCCACGGAATGTGGTGGCCCCGTGGAATGTGGTGGCTCGGCGGGAGCCGTGGCCCGGCAGGCACTCGGCGAACCCTCCGAGCTCGCGATCACCGAGCTCGCGATCACCGAGCTCGCGATCACCGAGCTCGCGATCACCGAGGGCGCGATCACCGGGGGCGCGATCACGGGGTCGCGATCGCCGAGGTGCGATCACCGAGATCGGCATCACCAAGTGGTTGGATTTGGATGTTCTTCGGGGGTCGGCCGATGTCGTGAAAGGGCGGCCGTTCGGGACATGGTCGATATCGCGAACGGGCCGTTGTGGACGTTGAGTGTCCCCGGCGGCCCTTCGCGACATGGCTGGTGTCGCGAACGCGCCTTTCGCGGCATCCGGCCACTGCCGTGGGCGCTTCGCGCCCGCCCGCGAAGCGGGCCGCACCGTCGCGACAGTGCCACACGACCAACTCCGAAAGACGTCCAATTCCGACCACTAAGCCTGGATCCACCGATGGTCTTCCCTGGGGTCTGCCCGCCCCGCACGGCCTGGCGGGCGAAGCCCGCTTCGCGGGCCTGGCGCGCAGCGCTCGCCCCGCGAGGGGCGGGGTTCGGGTCATGGCGCGATGTCTTGAGGGTGCCCTTCAAGACGCTCAACGCCCTGAAGGGCACCCTCAAGGCATCGCAGCTGTCACGAAAGCGCCCTTCACGGGCTCGCCACCCTGCGGGTGGGCGCTGCGCGCCCCTCGCCTGCCGAACGCGCAGCGGGCCCGACCAGGCCCCACCCTCCGCGAGACGAGGAACCGCGGTAAGACCATCGGTGGATTCAGGCTAAGGACGCTATCACTGGGGTCGGCGTCAATGAGTCTTCGCCATTTTCGAACATGCAGGTCGGAGGCTCTGGCGTGGCGCTCGCTCGGGATACTCATGCTGATCACGGGCGGCCAAACAGCCGCTCGCGGCGGCGCGGTCCGCAGCCGGCGGCGGCGTCCGTGAAGGTCGCAGCCAGGTCTCCGTAGGTATGTAGTGTGCGGAAGTGACAAGAAGCGAGCGAATCGCGGACCAGCTGGACCGGCATTGGCACAAGAATCTGCGGCCGCGGCTGCACGGTCTTGCCGATGAGGAGTACTTCTGGGAACCGGTGCGTGGCTGCTGGAGCATTCGCCCACGTGGCACGACGGCCGCGCCGATGTCGGTAGGTTCGGGGGAATGGACGATGGACTTCGCGTCCCCTGACCCGGTGCCGGCGCCGGTGACCACGATTGCCTGGCGGCTGGCGCACGTCATCGTCTCCTGTCTGGGCTATCGGGTCGGATGGCACTTTGGCGGCCAGGACGTCGACTCCGAGACATTCGCCTTCGCGGGGACCGCTGACGAGGCGCTGAAACAGCTCGATGAGATGTATGGGAGTTGGAACGCTGGGGTCCGCGAGCTCTCGGACGCCGACCTGGAGAATCCGCCCTCGGTGGGTCCCGAGCGGTTTCCCATGGAGGGCATCGTCCTGCACGTCAACAGGGAGCTGATCCATCACGGCGCGGAGATTTCCCTGCTGCGCGACCTCTACCGCTGGCAGGACGGAGCCGTGCCGCGCCGAATATGACTTTCCGGTGACCGGCGATTGAGCTTGGAAAGCTACGTGACGCTCCGTGGCTGCGAGCTTCAGTGAAGCTGCGTCTTTGTGAAGTTGCTGGTCAGGGTGGTGGCATGAGGGTCGTTCGGGGTGGTCATGCGGGCTCCTTCGAGGTTCGTCAGGACGAACAAGGGCGCGCAGCAGGCCGGTCGCGCGGGCGGGATCGGTGCGGAGCTTGGTGAGGATCCGCCAGGTCTTGAGATGGGCGAAGCCGTGCTCGGCCGGGGCGCATGCGGCGTCGAGCGCCCGGTTCGCTTCCTTGTCGTTGGTGGTGAGCTTGCGGGCACGGGTGGCACGGTTGGGTGCCCGCCGGAATCCAGGCGCCGAACGAGGCAACGGTGCGGCAAATGTTGCGGGCCGTCGATCCCGACGCGGTCGACGTGGCGATCAGCGCGTGGCTGGCCGGATGTCACACGGAAACCGCGGCAGGGCAGGACAAGCAACCTGCGAAGGAGCCAGCGGAGGAGTCGGTGGAGCAATCATCGCCGCCGGCGGTGGCAGTGGATGGCACGACGTTGCTGGGACCTGCGGGTGTGATGGCACCGGTGGGGTGCATCTGCTGGCCGCGATGACACACAAGTCAGGTTTCGTGGTGGCGCAAGTACAAGTGGTCGACAAACCGGTGAGGTCGTCGAGTTCGCCCCAATGCTGCACCACATCGATGGCCTTGCCGGGACGGTAGTCATCGCCGACGTCCTGCACACCGTGCAGGCCCACGCTCGTTACCTGGTCGGCCGGGACGCGGACTACGTGTTCATCGTCAAAGGAGAACCAGCACCGCCTCTATGCCCTGCTCGACGGGTTGCCCTGGCACGAGGTCCCGCGCACACCACCAACCAATACAGGACATGGCCGGCGAGAGTGACGCACCATGAGCGCGGTCGCGGTCCTTGGCGTCACCAGCCTCACTGCCGACCAGACCTCGTCATCACTGCCTTCCGCCTCACAGGCCACAGCAACATCGCCGCCGCACTCCGCGCCATGACCCGCGACGCCACGCGCCCCTCGCCCTCCTACGAATCCACTGGCCAGCACGAACTAGGAAGCCACCGACCAGCACAAACGACTTTGTCGGGACCGTGAGGTCGCCACCACTGAGTCGCGATCATGGGAGCTGGTTCTCGAACTGGAACTGCACCCGCACTGAACCGTCCAGTTCGACCACCAAAGTCGAGTTGGACGGTGACCAGTGGTACGGGACCAGGAACATGCGGTTGTTTCCGTGAATGAGTAGGCGCAAGTTGCGGTAGCGGTACCGGAAAGTCTGGCCGGGCGACTCCGCCAACACGCGTTCCTCGATTCCGGGGCTGCGCAGGAACAGGCGTTCCTTCGTGTCCAGAATGACGCTCGGCAGCTGGTCCAGTTCGCGTGCCTGCCGCATTGCCAAACCTCGACCGGACCATTGGGCCACGGTGGCGGTCGTCCAGAAAACGCCGATGGCGATGACCACGAAGACGAGTACGTCGGAGGAATGGCGTAGTAGTGACGGACGCCGTTCCGACCGTGTGCGTACGAGGGCGCGTACTCGTCCGGCGTACGCCATGAGGCCCGCGCCCGCGCCGATCAGCAGTGGGGTCACGAGCGCGTACATTTCCCAGCCCTGCCACCGGAAGTACGTCACCAGCAGCATCGCCCCGGCGCCGAACACCGCCACGCCCGCGGTCGAGCACACGCGGGCCAGGCGACGTGCCTGCTTGGTGTGTGTGACAGCCCAGGTCCGGGTCGCCGAGATCAGCGCCAGCACGCCGATTCCCAGTGTCGTCAACACGAGTAGCGGCACGAGCAGCGGTTGCGGGCTGCGCATGATGTAGTCCTGCGTGCCGAGGCCGACGGTGTCCACATCGATGCCGAAGTACTCGTACTGCGCCCTCGCCGACACATAGCCGAAGTAGAACAGCACGGCGCTCAACGCGGTCGCCGGCGCCACGATGCTCGCGCCGGCCCGAACCCACCGCTCGAGTTGGCCGATGTCCACGGTGTCCGCCGTGCCGCTCATTCCGTCGGGCTCGGCGTCGGCTCGTCGGTCGTCGTGGTCTCCTCGGGTGGCGCCGGCACGTTCAACTGCACGGATCCGTGTTGGTCTCTCAGGCCGTCGCAGGCGCTCGGGTTCTCGGCGAGGCATGTCCCGTCCAGCAGCAGGCGTGCGTCCTGCTCGCTGGTGCCGCTCGCGTCGACCGAGACCGCGCACGTGTTCTCGGACGTGAAGACGAAGCCCATGCACGCGTCGAACCCGTCGCAGCCGGAATCGTCCTTCTTGGAAACCCCGCCTGCGCTGAACCGAACGTCCGTCACCTTGACTGACACGCCATCGGGCATTGTCGCCAAGAACGAAGCGGTCACACACTGGGCTTCGGGCTCACCGGACGAGCCGCCGCCGACCGGCAGGGTCGGCAGGCTCACGGCCTTCCCGCCCTCGGTGGGCCGGGGAGCTTCGGGGCCGGTGCCTTCTTCCGCGGGATTACCGGTGGACACCACTTCGTCGTCCGAAGGAGAGTCTGCCGTCTCATTTGCCTTGTCGCACGCACCCAGTATCAAGGTCATGACGATAACCAGCGACAAACGCCGAAAAATCATGACTTCCACCTCCTATAACTCGGAGGCGGAGCTCGACCGGAAAATACCTGCGATCACCCGGCTGAGGGAGGCGACCGTGATATTCCCGTTACGGGTCGAAGTAATGCTGGATCACCGGGGCGACCAGTGCGACCACCTCGTCGTCGGTGGCTGAGGCCATGGGTTCCGCGGCCAGGACGTAGCGGACCATCGCCAGGCCCATCATCTGGGAGGCGGCGGCGGTCAGCCGCAGCGGCGGCAGTTCGAGCGCGGCGGCGACCTTCGCGAGGATCGCGGTCTCCATGAACGTGCGCATCTGCTCGGCCACCGCCGGGCTGCTCGCCACCGAGCGCACCAGCGCCAGGAACGGCGCCCTGGTCTCCGGTTCGCGCCACAGCCCCAGGAACAGCCTCAGGATGCGCTCGCCGATTCGCGAACGTGGTCCGTCCAGAATGGTGTCGACCATCCGTGACGGGTTGAACGGCAGGTTCAGGGCGGCGACGAACACCTGGTCCTTCGACCCGAAGAAGTGGTGCACGAGCGCCGGGTTCACTCCGGCCTCGGCGGCGATGCCGCGGATCGTCGTTCCGCCGTAGCCTCGGGCGGCGAACTGGTTGCGGGCAGCCGCCAGGATGTCGTCCCTGGTCTGGGTCTGCCCCGGCCGCCGGCCGGACCGTGCCACGTCCGCTCCTCTCGTCGACCGCAAGTATCCGCCACGTAGGCTCGACGGTATGCCAGTAGCGGTCCGGGTGATCCCCTGTCTCGACGTCGACGCGGGGCGCGTCGTCAAAGGTGTCAACTTCACCAACCTGGTCGACGCGGGCGACCCGGTCGAGCTGGCGCGCGCGTACGACGCCGAGGGCGCGGACGAGCTGACGTTCCTCGACGTCACGGCGTCCTCGCATGCGCGGGAGACGACCTTCGACGTGGTGCGGCGCACCGCGGAGCAGGTGTTCATCCCGCTGACGGTCGGCGGCGGCGTGCGTGAGGTGTCCGATGTGGACCGGCTGTTGCGGGCCGGCGCGGACAAGGTCTCTATCAACACCGCGGCGATTCTCCGGCCGGAACTGCTTTCCGAGGCGTCGCAACGGTTCGGGGCGCAGTGCGTGGTGCTGTCGGTCGACGCCCGCCGGGCGCCTGGCACGTCCTCGGGGTTCGAGGTGACCACGCACGGCGGCCGGAAGGGCACCGGCATCGACGCCGTCGAGTGGGCCGCGCGCGGGCAGGCGCTCGGGGTGGGGGAGATCCTGCTGAACTCGATGGACGCGGACGGCACCAAGGCCGGCTTCGACCTGGAGCTCATTCGCAAGGTGCGGTCCGAGGTGGACGTGCCGCTGATCGCGTCGGGTGGCGCCGGTGACGTGGCGCACTTCCCGCCCGCGGTCGCCGCTGGCGCGGACGCGGTGCTCGCCGCGAGTGTTTTCCACTTTGGACAGTTGCGGATCGGCGAGGTCAAGGACGCCCTGCGGGAAGCGGAGGTCGTCGTCCGATGACCACTTTGGACCCGAAGATCGCCGGCCGGCTGAAGCGCAACGCCGACGGCCTGGTGTGCGCGGTCGCGCAGCGGCGGGGGACCGGCGAGGTGCTGATGGTGGCGTGGATGGACGACGAGGCGCTTGCGCTGACGCTGGCGACGCGCCGGGCCACGTACTTCTCCCGCAGCCGGGGAAAACTGTGGGTGAAGGGCGAGACGTCCGGGCACACACAGCAGGTGCACGAGGTCCGGCTGGACTGCGACGGTGACACGGTGCTGCTGGTGGTCGACCAGGAGGGCGCGGCCTGCCACACCGGCGCCACGACCTGCTTCGACGAGGACCGCCTGCTCTGACGACGCGCGAGCCCCGGGGTCGGGTTAGTCGATCTTTCCTGTGATGTAGCGCTGGAAGGTGGGGGCCACGGCGGCGACCATGGTGTCGATGTCGGTCGAGGCGAGAGGCTCGAACCTCACCACGTAGCGGACCATGCCCATGCCGACGATCTGCGTCGCGACCAGGGTCGCCCGGAACTCGTGGTTGTCGGGGGCCAGTCTGCCGATCACGTGCATGAAGATGTGCTTGAAGAAGAAGTCCTTCAGCATCAGCGCGGCCTCTTCGTGGCTGGTGACGCTGCGCATGAGCGCGGTGAACGTCCCGCCTCCCGTGGCGTCCCAGATCGTCAGGAAGTTCCGGACGATCGTCTCCCCGATGTCGTCCGGAGCGGCGGTCAGCAGGCGGTCGACGATGTCCTTCGGGTTGAACGGGAGCTTCAGCACGGCCTCGCCGAAGAGGCCTTCCTTGCCGCCGAACCAGTGGTTGACCATGGCGGCGTCCACGCCGGCCTTGGTGGCGATCGCACGCACCGTGGCGCCGTCGTAGCCCTGTTCGATGAACACCTCGCGGGCGGCGTTGACCAGCGCCTCCCGCGTGTCGGCGCCGCCAGGCCGGCGCCCCCGTCGCCGTGTTGCTTGCGTCTTCTCCGTCACCGCTCCATCATGCGCGTGGCGGCGGAATTTTTCAACAATGGATGAATTCGGGGGGTCGCGGTCCGCCGGAGGCGGGACCGGCAGAATAGGCCCCATGGTCAGTGTGATCGACGCCCCCGCGACCGGCCTCGGCACGGTCAGTCCGACGCGGGAGGAGTTTCGGCGACTCGCCGCGGACCGGCGAGTCATTCCCGTCGTGCGGCGGGTGCTCGCCGACGCGGAGACCCCCGTCGGGGTTTACCGGAAGCTCGCGGCCGGCCGGCCGGGGACCTTCCTCTTCGAGTCGGCCGAGAACGGGCGGTCCTGGTCGCGCTGGTCGTTCGTCGGCGTGCGGAGTGCGGCGGCGCTGACCGAGCGGGACGGCGAAGCTGTCTGGACCGGCACGCCGCCGGTCGGGCTCCCCGAAGGTGGCGACCCCATGGCGGCGCTCCGGGAGACCCTCCAGCGCCTGCACACCGACCCCCTGCCCGGCCTCCCGCCGCTGACCGGCGGCATGGTCGGGTACATCGGGTACGACGCGGTCCGCAGGCTCGAGCGCCTGCCGAACCTGACGACCGACGACCTGCACCTGCCCGAGCTGATCATGTTGCTCGCCACCGACCTGGCGGCCGTGGACCACCACGAGGGCACGATCACCCTCATCTCCAACGCGGTGAACTGGGACGACACCCCAGAACGGGTGGACGCCGCCTACGACAACGCCCTCCGCAGCCTCGACGAGATGGCCAGGGACCTGCAGACGCCCGCCCCGTCGACCGCCACCGTCTACGAGCGGCCCAAGCCGGAGTACCTGCGCAGGCGGACGCGGGAGGAGCACGCCGCCGCGATCGAGATCGCCAAGGAGGCCATCCGGGCGGGTGAGGCCTTCCAGGTCGTCCTCTCCCAGCGCTTCGAGATGACCACCGACGCCGACCCGCTCGACGTCTACCGCGTGCTGCGAGCCACCAACCCCAGCCCGTACATGTACCTGCTGCGTCTCGACGGGTTCGACATCGTCGGGTCGAGCCCCGAATCGTTGGTCACGGTGCGTGACGGTCAGGCGACGACGCATCCGATCGCGGGTACTCGGTGGCGTGGCGCGGACCCCGACGAGGACATGCTCCTCGAGAAGGACCTGCTGGCCGACGAGAAGGAACGCGCCGAGCACGTCATGCTCGTCGACCTGGGGCGCAACGACCTCGGGCGGGTCTGCAAGCCGGGCTCGGTGCACGTCGTCGACTTCTTCCGGGTCGAGCGGTACAGCCACGTCATGCACATCGTCTCGACGGTGACCGGCCAGCTGGCCGAGGGCAAGACCGCCTACGACGCCGTCGCGGCGTGCTTCCCCGCCGGCACGCTGTCCGGGGCGCCCAAGCCGCGGGCGATGGAGCTGATCGAGGAGCTGGAACCGACCCGCCGCGGCCTCTACGGCGGCGTGGTTGGCTACCTCGACTTCGCCGGTGACGCTGACACCGCCATCGCCATCCGCACCGCCCTCATGCGGGACGGCACCGCGTACGTGCAGGCAGGCGGCGGAATCGTGGCCGACTCCAACCCGCTGGCCGAGGACGACGAGTCAGTCAACAAGGCGGGCGCGGTCCTCGCCGCGATCGCCGCCGCCGCGACGATGCGCCCGGCAGCGGATGACTAAACGTCCACTGTGGATTATCGCGGTGCTGCTGCTCGGCGCCGCGGCCGCGCTGTGGGGCGCCACCGACATCAGCTGGGTGGCGACTCCGGACTTGCCGCCTGACCACCGAACAGGGCTCGGCACCGGCGGGGTCGGGGGAACCGGGACCGGCGGCACCGGCGGGCCCAGCTTCACCGCGCTCGCCCTGCTCGCGCTCGCGGGTCTCCTCGGCATGTTCGCCGTCGGCGGATGGCTGCGCCGCGTCCTCGGCGGGATCGTCGCCGTCGCCGGTGGCTACGTGTGCTGGCAGGCGTTCGACACGGCGGGGGCGAAGGACATGTTCACCGGACGTGGTCTCGCGCTGCTCGGCGGCGTGCTGCTCGTGGCAGCTGGCCTGCTGGTCATCCGCTACGCGGCCACGCTCCCGACAATGGGCTCCCGCTACCAGCTCGCCACCGCGGAACGCCGCTCCGGCGACCCGGAGAAGGACATGTGGGACGGCCTCTCGCAGGGCGAGGATCCCACCGCCGAACAACCGTGAACCTGAACCCGTGGAAAGTGCCGCGACGGCGCGGGGTTAGCATCCCTTGAGCGGGAAGGGGCAGGGCTGGTGACGGATAGCACGAGCGATTCATCGGAGTCGGCAACCATTCAGCCGGGACCGAAAAGCGAGCGTGGCCAGTGAGTGTCCTCGAGTCGATCATCGAAGGCGTGCGTGCCGACCTCGCGATACGCGAGGCGGCGCTGCCATTCGACGTCGTGAAGGAGCTCTCGGCCAAGGCGCCGCCGCCCAAGGACGCGGTGTCCGCGTTGCGTGGCGCCGACATCAGCGTCGTCGCGGAGATCAAGCGGCGCAGCCCGTCGAAGGGCGAGCTGGCGTCCATCGCCGACCCCGCGACGCTGGCCAAGGACTACGCCGACGCTGGCGCGCGGGTCATCAGCGTGCTGACCGAAGGGCGGCGGTTCGGCGGCTCCCTCGACGACTTCGACAAGGTGCGTTCCGTCGTCGACGTCCCGTTGCTGCGCAAGGACTTCGTCGTCACGCCGTACCAGGTGCACGAGGCGCGCGCGCACGGCGCCGACCTCGTGCTGCTGATCGTCGCGGCACTGGAGCAGAACGCGCTGGTCTCGTTGCTCGACCGGGTCGAGTCACTCGGCATGACCGCGCTGGTCGAGGTGCACACGGCCGAGGAGGCCGACCGGGCGCTCGAGGCGGGCGCGTCGGTGATGGGCATCAACGCGCGTGACCTGAACACCCTCGAGGTCGACCGCGACGTGTTCGGCCGGCTGGCGCCCGGGCTGCCGTTCGAGACCGTCAAGATCGCCGAGTCCGGCATCCGCGGGCCAGGCGACCTGATGACCCACGCCGGCGCGGGCGCCGACGCGGTGCTCGTCGGCGAGAGCCTGGTCTCGGCGCCGGACCCGAAGGCCGCGCTGGTCCAGTTGGTCACCGCTGGGTCCCACCCCGCGTGCCCGAGGCCGAGCCGGTGACTGACGACAAGCACGCGCACGACCACGACCAGCATGACCCCGACGAGCGAGGTCACTTCGGCCCGTACGGTGGGCGGTTCCTGCCCGAGGCCCTGATCGCGGCCATGGACGAGCTGGCCGCGACGTACGACAAGGCCAGGCAGGACCCCGACTTCCTCGACGAGTTCAACCGGCTGCTCCGCGACTACGCGGGCCGGCCGTCGCTGCTCACCGAGGCGCCGAGGTTCGCCGAGCACGCGGGTGGCGCGCGGATCTTCCTCAAGCGCGAGGACCTCAACCACACCGGCTCCCACAAGATCAACAACGTGCTCGGCCAGGCGTTGCTGACCAAGCGGATGGGCAAGAAGCGGGTCATCGCCGAGACCGGCGCCGGCCAGCACGGCGTGGCGACCGCCACCGCGTGCGCGTTGATGGGCCTCGACTGCGTGGTCTACATGGGCGAGGTCGACACGAAGCGCCAGGCGCTGAACGTCGCGCGCATGCGCCTGCTCGGCGCCGAGGTCATCCCGGTGACCAGCGGTTCGCGCACACTCAAGGACGCCATCAACGAGGCGCTGCGGGACTGGGTGGCGAATGTCGACACCACGCACTACCTGCTGGGCACCGCGGCCGGCGGGCACCCGTTCCCGATGATGGTGCGCAACTTCCACAAGGTCATCGGCCACGAGGCCCGTGAGCAGATCCTGGAGAAGGCCGGCAGGCTGCCGGACGCCGTCACCGCGTGTGTCGGCGGCGGGTCCAACGCGATCGGCATCTTCCACGGTTTCATCGACGACAAGGACGTCCGCCTGGTCGGCTTCGAGCCCGGCGGCCACGGCATCGACTCCGGCGAGCACGGCGCCACGCTGAGCGAGGGCAGCCCCGGCATGCTGCACGGCGCCAAGTCGTACCTGCTGCAGGACGAGGACGGCCAGACCATCGAGGCCTACTCGATCTCGGCCGGACTGGACTACCCGGGCGTCGGCCCGGAGCACGCGTGGCTCAAGGACACCGGCCGCGCCGAGTACCGCTCGGTCACCGACGACGAGGCCATGTCCGCGTTCCAGCTGCTGTCGCGCACCGAGGGCATCATCCCGGCCATCGAGTCGGCGCACGCGCTGGCCGGCACGCTGAAGCTCGGCCAGGAGCTGGGGCCGGACGGGCTGATCGTGGTGTGCCTTTCCGGGCGAGGGGACAAGGACATGGACACGGCCGCGTCGTACTTCGGGTTCATGTCATGAGCGCCGTCTCCGAGGTGTTCGAGAAGACCAAGGCCGAGGGTCGCGGCGCTCTGGTGGGCTACCTCCCGGCGGGTTACCCGACGGTCGACGCGTCCGTCGAGCTGCTGACCGGCATGGTCGAGGCCGGCTGTGACCTGCTCGAGGTCGGCGTGCCCTACTCCGATCCGGTGATAGATGGCCCGACGATCCAGGCGGCCGCGACCGCCGCGCTGTCGGCCGGCTTCCGGCTGCGGGACCTGTTCACGGTCGTGGAGCGGGTGTCGGCGGCCGGCGGCAAGGCCGTGGTCATGACCTACTGGAACCCGGTGTTCCACTACGGCGTCGAGCGGTTCGCGCGCGACCTCGCCGCAGCGGGTGGGCTCGGGCTCATCACACCCGACCTGATCCCGGACGAGGCCGCCGACTGGATCGCCGCCTCCGACGAGCACGGGCTGGACCGGATCTTCCTGGTCGCGCCGTCCTCCACGGAGGAGCGGATCGCGTCGACGACCGCCGCGACCACGGGTTTCCTGTACGCGGCGGCGGTCATGGGCGTGACCGGCGCGCGGGACGCGGTCGGCGCTGGCGCGGCCGGGCTCGTGGCCAGGGCGCGGGCGCACACGTCCCTGCCCATCGGGGTGGGGCTGGGGGTCCGGTCCGGCGAGCAGGCGGCCGAGATCGCGGGCTTCGCGGACGCGGTGATCGTGGGTTCGGCGTTCGTGTCGAGCGCGGCAGACGGCGTCGCGTCGGTACAGACGCTGGCGGCGGAGCTTGCCGAGGGAGTCCGCCGCCCGCTGGTTGCCCGCTAGTACTCCCGGTTACGCAAGACGACTCCTCTCGTCACCCACAGCCAGGGCTATCGAAACACAGCGCGTCACCGGTTGGATACGCCCGATCAGGGCAGGATCCATTCAGTCGGGCAGAATCGGGTCGAAGCTCACACTGCGCTTTGTGTGATATCCGGACCTGCTGGATCCGTCACAGAAGTCGCCCGTTACGGTGACGCGCGTGACCGCTGCGTCGAGTGTCTTCCTGGCGACCATCCCGAGTCCCGACCGGGGCGTGTGGGAGCTCGGGCCCATCCCGATCCGCGCGTACGCCCTGTGCATCATCGCCGGGATCATCCTGGCGATCTGGTGGGGTGAGCGGCGGTGGATCGCCCGTGGCGGCACCGCCGGCACGGTCATCGACATCGCGGTGTTCGCGGTGCCGTTCGGCCTGGTCGGCGGGCGGCTCTACCACGTGGCCACCGACTGGTACCGGTACTTCGGCGAGGGCAAGCACCCGCTCGACGCGTTGAAGATCTGGGACGGCGGCCTCGGCATCTGGGGCGCCATCGCGCTGGGCGCGGTCGGCGCGTGGATCGGCTGCCGCGTCAAGGGTGTGCCGCTGCCGGCCTACGCGGACGCCATCGCGCCGGGCATCGTCGCCGCCCAGGCGCTGGGCCGCGTCGGCAACTACTTCAACCAGGAGCTGTACGGCGCGCCGACCGACCTGCCGTGGGGCCTGGAGATCTACCGGCGCGTCAACGAGTCGGGCGCCGAGGACAACCTCAACGGCGTCGCGATCAACCACATCCCGATCGACGGCAGCCCGGTGCACCCGACGTTCCTGTACGAGCTGCTCTGGAACCTGCTGGTCGCCGCGCTCGTGGTGTACGTGGACCGCAAGTTCCGGCTCGGGCACGGGCGCGCGTTCGCCGTGTACGTCATGGGTTACACGCTCGGCCGCACCTGGATCGAGATGATGCGGACCGACGAGGCCAACCACGTGTTCGGCGTGCGGATCAACGTGTGGGTGTCGATCCTCGTGTTCCTCGGGGCCGCGGTGTACTTCCTCCTGGCGCGGACGCGTGGGGAGCGGGAGGACCCGGAGTCGTTGCGCGGCAAGGACGCGCCACCGCTCGACGAGCCCGATGATGAGGCGAAGCCCGACGACGAGGACGACAAGGCCAAGGACGACAAGGCCAAGGACGACAAGGACGCCGGCGCGAAGGACGAGAAGGCCGAGGGCGAGGCGGACAAGCCGGAGAAGGCCGACGCGGAGAAAGCCGACGCCAAGAAGGCCGACTCAGAGAAGGCTGACGCGAAGAAGGCTGACGCGAAGGCTGCCCCGGAGAAGGCCAAGGCGGACTCCGCCGACGCCGGTGCCGACAAGGCCGACGCTGACGAGAAAGCCGACGCCGGCAAGGCCGACGCGGACGAGAAGGCCTCGGCGAAGTCCGACAGCTAGTGCGTGTCCGGCGGGATGCAGCCCCATTCCGGGTACCGGCCCATCGCCTGGGCTCGGACCTCGGTGGGCATCACGGTCCCGGACACGCAGCCGTCCTCGAAGGCGATGCCGAACACGACGTACCGGGTCGTGCCGTCGGACGGTGACGTGCGCGGCACGGCTCCAACGTCCTGTTCCGGGTAACCGGCGGCCGTCAGGGCGCCGCGCACCGCCTCGGGAGTGATGGCGCCCGAGGCGCGGACCTGCTCCAGCGTCGGCGTCAGCGAGGCGCCGATCGCGTCGAGTCGTTGCTGTGCCTCGTCGGTCAGGTCGCCGGGCTGCAGGTAGCCGCGGTTCTCCTGCTCGTGCGGCGCGGCGTCGCCGCCGCGGGTCGCGCCCTCGTCGTAGGCGGTGGGGTGCGTCGTCGAGGTCACGACGGTGTACGGCATCGACGACCCGGCCGGGGCGAAGTTGAGGTTCGCGACGAAGTACAGCAAGACCCCTACCGCGACGACGACCACCACAGCGACGGTGATCAGCGCGCCTTGTGCCACCTTCATCGGGCCAGTCTGCCAGCGTCAGCCCGAAACGAGGCCACGTCCGGTTATCAATGGCAGATCCAGGGCGGTCAACAGGCCGGGTTTCGCCGCCACCACGGCCGGGATCGCGTTCACCAGGCGCATGGCCGTTGCCTTCAGGCCGCCCGTGTTGTGGTCGCCGTCCGTGCCCTCGATGCGGAGGTCCAGCGTGTAGTTCGGGTCGCCGGTCACCTCGACGCGGTAGCCGCCCTGGCCAGGCAGCGTCGGCCAGTCGGCGCCGAGGTCCTGGTGCAGCCGCGTGACGTGCTCCAGCACGCACACCGCGCGGTCACCGACCATGCCGCGCACCTCGAACCGCAGCGCGGCGGCCGTGCCCTCCTCGACAACGCCGGCCGGCACCTCGATCCGGTGCGGCGCGGGCAGTCGGGTCGAGGACTCCTCGACGCGGTCCAGCGTCACGCCGAGACCGGCGGCGAGCTGGCGCACCACACTGCCCCAGGCGAGCGACAGCACACCCGGTTGCAGCAGCAGCGGAGTGTCGTCGAGGGGATGGCCGAAACCCATGATGTCGAACAGGATCTTCGCGTTGTCGTAGGTCGCGTAGTCGAGGATCTCCAGGCAGCGCACCTGCTCGATGCGTTGGGACACCGACGTGAGCACGAGCGGCAGCCAGTCGTTCGCGAAGCCGGGGTCGATGCCGTTGACGAACAGTGACGCGCCGCCCTCGGCCGCGGCGGCGTGGATGGGTGCGAGGAGGTCGTCCGGCACCACGCCGTACGGGTACTGCAGGAACACCGGCCCGCTCGCGACGACGTTCACGCCGGCGCGGAGGATCTTCGCCTGGTCGGCGAGTGCCTCGGTCAGCCGGTCGTCGGCCATCGCCGTGTAGACGACGCAGTCGGGTTTGGTCGCCAGCAACGCTTCCGCGTCGTCGGTGGCCAGGATGCCCAGTGGCTCGATTCCCGCCAGCTCACCGGCGTCGCGACCCACCTTGTCCTTTGTGGACACCCAAACGCCCGTCAGCTCGAGGTCCGGGTGCGCGGCGATGCCCGCCAGCGCGTGCTTGCCCACGTTTCCGGTGCTCCACTGCACGACTCGCGCGTTGTTCATTCGCTCCGCAAGCTCCGCTCACAAGTCCGGCAACCCTAGGTCGAGGTTAGGTTGTTGCAGCCCGCCGTCGATCTCGAGCACCTTACCCGTGACGTAGGCACCGGCCGGCGAGGCGAGGAACAGCACCGTCGCTGCGATGTCCTCGGCGGCGCCGATCCGGCGGAGCGGCGTGGCCTGCTCCATCTTCTCCCGCAACTCGTCGTTGGTGAGCACGATGTCGAGCGCGGAGGTCGCGACCGAGCCGACGGCGATCGCGTTGACGCGGACGCGTGGCGCGAGGTCGTACGCGGCGAGCTCGGTGTAGTGCGCGAGCGCCGCCTTCGCCGTGCCGTAGGCGAGGAAGCCGCGACCGGCGACCCGGCCCATGATCGACGAGATGTTGACGATCGCGCCGCCGTTCGCCATCAGCGGGACGGCGGCTCTGCTCAGCGCGTGCGCGGTCGAGACGTTGAAGTGGAACGCGTCCTCGAGGAACGCGGGGTCGGTGTCGAGGAACGGGCGCGGATAGGTGCCGCCGACGTTGTTGATCACGATGTCGAGCCGGCCGAACTTGTCGTGTGCGATCTTCGCCAGCCCGGCCGCCTTGTCCACATCGGACAGATCGGTGGCGACGGCCGTCGCTCGCCTGCCGACGGCCTCGACCCGCTCGGCGACCTCGTCGAGGTCGCCAGCCGTGCGTGCGGCGATCACCACGTCGGCGCCTGCCTCGGCGAGCGCGACGGCAGTGGCGGCGCCGATCCCGCGCCCAGCTCCGGTCACGACGGCAACCTGGTCAACCACCCGAAAGCGATCAAGGATCACCGCAAAACAGTAACACGTTCTAGTCGTGTTGGTCAGCGTCGTCCGCGAGCGGGGGCCACCACCGGGTCGCCGGCCTTCGTGTGCAGCACTTCCACGTTCGCGCTGTAGTGGTGGGCTATGCGCTCCTGGGTCAGCACCTCGGCCGGGGTGCCCGACGCGGCGACCTTTCCCTTGTCCAGCAACAGGAGGTGCGGCGCGTACTGGGCGGAGAGCGTCAGGTCGTGCAGGGTGCTGACCACGGTGGCGCCCTCCTCGTGGCGGAGGCGGTCGATCAGGTCCAGCAGTGCCTGCGCGTGGCCGATGTCCAGGCCCGTCGTCGGCTCGTCCAGGAGCAGCAGCCCCGCCTGTTGCGCCAGCACCCTGGCGAGCACCGCCCGCTGCCGCTCGCCGCCCGACAGTGTCTGCAGCGCGCGGGTGGCCAGGCCGTCGAGGTCCAGCCGGGTGAGGACCTGCGAGACGATCGCGATGTCCGACCGCCGTTCCCTCGCCAGCGGCGCGAGGTGCGGGGTTCGGCCGAGCAGCACGTAGTCCGTCACCGTCAGCCGGTTCGGCAGCTGGGGCGTCTGCGGCGCGTACGCGACCGCCTTGGCCCGTTCGCGGTTGGACAGCGACGACGCCGGCACCCCGTCCAGCAGGATCGACCCGTCGTGCGCCACGACGCCGACGATGGCCTTGAGCAGCGACGACTTGCCGGCGCCGTTCGGGCCGATGATCGCCAGCCAGCCACCACGCTCGACCGAGACGGACACGTCCGACGCCACCACCCTGGTGCCGTAGCGCGCGCTCACGCCGTGCATCCTCAGTGCGGTCACCGCAGCTGCCCCCGGTTCATCCGCAGCACCAGCAGGAAGAACGGCGCGCCGGTGAACGCGGTGATCACGCCGATGGGCAGTTCGGCCGGTGCGAAGGCGGTCCTCGCGATGTGGTCCGCCACGATCAGGAACGTCGCCCCGCCGAGCAGCGACAGCGGCACCACCACGCGGTAGCTCGCGCCGGCCAGCAACCGGACCACGTGCGGCACCACGATGCCGACGAACCCGATCAGCCCGCTCACGGCCACCGCCGCCGCGGTCGCGAGCGACGCAGCCAGCAGCACCACCACCCGGACCCGGCCGGGGTTGACGCCGAGCGACGCGGCCTCGTCGTCGCCGACCGCGAGCACGTCGAGCAGCCGCGCGCACAGGCACAGCACGGTGCCGGCCAGTGCGACGTACGGCAGCGTCACCAGCACCTCGCGCCAGCCGGTCGTGTTGAGCCCGCCGAGCATCCAGCTGTACACCTGCTTGATCGTGTCGGTGTTGAGCTGCTGCGCGAACGTTTGCACCGCGGTCAGGAACGACGCCACGGCGACCCCGGCGAGCAGCAGCACCGCTGTGCCGCCGCCAGCCGAGCGGCCGAGCAACCAGGTGAGCGACACCCCGCCGATCGAGCCGGCGAACGCGGCGATCGGCAGCGGCCCGAGCACCCACCCGGTGGTCTGTGGCGCGGCGACCACCACGATCGTCGCCGCCATCCCGGCGCCCGCTGCCGCGCCGAGCAGGTACGGGTCGGCGAGCGGGTTGCGGAACACACCCTGGAACGCCGCCCCCGACACGGCGAGCGCCGCGCCGACCAGCCCCGCGAGCACGACGCGCGGCAGCCGGACCTCCCAGACGATCGCCGCCTCGGTGGCCGAGAGGGGGGACGTGCCGCCGGTCAGCTGCGCCCACACCTCGTGCACGACTCGGGTCCAGCCGAGGTTGGCCGCACCGAGCAAAGTGGACACAGCCATGACGGCGACCAGCAACGCCACCGCCACGGCGAGCACCCAGGGCCGCAGCCGGGTGGGACTCGCACCGGGCGCGCCACTCACGTCCACGTCCGGCGGATCGGCGGTGCCGCGGGATCCGGTCGTGCTCTCGGATCCCGCGGCCTGCTCGGTCGTGCCGGGGCGGTCGGCGGGGGAGCTCAGTTCTGCTCG
>Ga0307512_10003052_pt1 | contig 20071 bp, 20 predicted proteins | sample 14_EM_MG_FD_200267 | JGI IMG/M metagenome (GOLD analysis project Ga0307512, IMG submission 200267) | Populus trichocarpa ectomycorrhiza microbial communities from riparian zone in the Pacific Northwest, United States - 14_EM | ecosystem: Host-associated > Plants > Roots > Unclassified | place... | reverse complement strand
ATGTCCATTCGTACGTGCCCAGTGGTTAAAAGTAGGGACGAATCACGGTTTTGGCGGTCACCTGATAGGATCCATACCGAATCTGGATAACTACCATTAGTAGGAATGGACTAGTCCAGACCAAGCCAGTCCAGTCCAAGACTGCCTGTTTGTGGTCCGGTCCAGTCTGACCTTCCGGTAGGACCGGACCGTACTGAGCCCTACCCTAGACCGGGTCCGTCCGGACTGGTGAAAACACTGAGAACTATGGAAGGCAGTGGGAAAGGCGACGGGCTGGAAAGCGGGCAGATGCCGGCACGTGCAGATCCCTGAGGTTTTTACCATAGGAGAGTGCGACCAAGCGGTGATGGACTTCCTGGCGGTCACTGAGGTCAGGAAGTTCCCGCCCAAATGAAGAAGGAGCGGTACAGAGCGGGCTTAGGGCTTGGGGCTCAGGAGCGGCATTGGCGGGAACGGGGTTATACCATTCTTTCTTTCTTTCATTCTTTCTTTCATTTCCTGTTCGTCTGTCTCTTACCTTTCATTTGTCAGCGGGGACGAAGGGTAGCGGTGGGGGAGCTCCGCCATCTTGCCGGCTCGCCCGGAGGCGGAGGGGATATCAGGGTCCTGTCATACTCTAATTAGAGTCGATACAGTATGATTAAACAGCAACAACATGCCCCTCTAAAAAATTTCACTGTTTTCAAAAAGGTTCTAGCTACAGGTTATGAGTACGACTATACCCATAGATACACCTTGCACTATAACCACGACAGTTGGACAGATGATCATTGAGTGCTGGTGGGCGAATCGTATCGACAGCTGGAGTATGCCACTGCGATAACATCACATGAAACCCCGCATTCGGCCTATACGTGTTTTTTCCGGGACGGAACAGTTCAGTTATATATAGATAAGTTGGTTGCGGTGGGCTTGTTAATTGTTTATAGTGGGGGTAAGGCGGAGGATTGGTCTCTTTGTATTGGTAGGATAGTAGCTACTAGATGGTGTGGATGTGGTGTCAAAGTGACGATACTCAGTGTGTCCACCATTATGCAGAGGAAGTGAAGCTACACATAATTTTGGGAGTTTTTCTCATTGCAGGGTGGGGAAAATGGTGTCGTTGTGTTCCTCGTGTTGTAAAACATTAGAGGGGAAAATTGGCGTGGAGGAACTGTCATACTCTTTTAGAGTAAATACAGAATGATTTAAACAACAAAAACACAAAAAAGAACGTTCACGTAAACTATGAAAAAATAATAATAGAGTGATTAAGAGGGTAATTAAATAAAAAAAAGAATGTCTTTAGGTCTCTCCAGAGACAGAATGGTAGAGGTGATGGTAATGGAGTGGCAGAGAGGTTAAAGTCAAAGGTACCCATCCGCGCTCTCAGCAAAAGTAGCCAGAGATTCTACACCTACAATCATGAAGTGGACAGTAGGCAGGTAGGTAGACTCCAGTTAACAGAATACACAATTCATACCATGGTGTCTGCAATACGATGTTTTCGGATTTTCGGATTTTGTAGCGCATGCAGGATTTATTGACTAACTAGAGTACACAGTTTCACTTCGCCGGTTTTCTAGCTTTGGTGGATAGCATATTGGTTGTAAGCGACTGCGGCGAATAAATATTTTTGAAGCTGGAACAAAACTATCCTGTGCGTGCAAATCGGGTTTGTCCGATCATATATGGTGAGCATCCAATGACTGATATTTCCCATTTCCAAGTGGTGTGGTGACAGCTCACTAGCAACGCTTATAGCATGGTCATGTTGCTGGACTCTTAAGTTGCGTTTTCCAAGAATTTTTTCGTTCTGTCGATACAAAATACCACGCACCTCGGTGAGTTTATGATCCCACAATTTTGTCTATTATCGTCATCAGTTCGGTGACCTGATATAATAGTCGATACTACGGTAATTTTACCGCCCCTCGAGAACTCTCTATCAACACGCCGTTTAATTCCCGACCTCCCTTTCGTCACGATAACTGAAGCGATGGATTTTTACAACCAACCTTTCAACGATATATACCGTCTCCAAAGATATGTCCCGTTCAAGATGGCACAACATCATGGCTATACGACGGTCATCACAGTTTCCGCAGAAGAGGCAGAAATCTGGATTATTGCATACACAATCATCATCACTTCTAGCTTTGAGGCCGTTGCAAAGCTAGTTACTAGCCTCGTACTCGCCTATGCGGAGCTGCGTGGCAGAGGCAACCGACATGTTATGCTAGCTGCCTTCTACAACACCGATTCTCAGCTCACTGCCGCCTGTCAAATGGTCCAGTACGCGTGGCGTGCAGTGAGAAAGTGCCGGTTGAACGGAAAATGGGCAGTCAACCGGGACACGCTTCACTTTGCACTCATTCTCATATCGGTCGCCACGGCGAACCTCCTCGTTGCTCAAACGGCCAAAATTCTACTTGGTCGACAGTTAGTGGTAAGGAACGCTGCGAGGGTCAACCCTGACAAGATATATTACCCAACAATGATCCAAGACAAGAGGGTTGATATTTTCCAACTGCTGCAACCTCTACGAGCAACAGCAGCATTTCAAGCTGTCGGACGGGTCGAGGCCTCGAAGACAAAGTTGGGCGAAAAGGTTAAGCTCAATTCAACACTTCATACCAGTAACAACGGACCAACACTTGAGCTCCATTACAGTTATTCAATAACTGGCGAGGATTTAGGTCTTCAGCTGGCGCACTTCCTTGTCTACTCTGTTACTGGAAATTGTACAACAAAATACGATTGGCTCCGCCAGGGTTCCCCTTCTTCTCAAAATGATGTATATGATCTCTGGGGCCCACCAGCCCGCAACAATGATACGGTACCTGTGGACGAAGAAGCGGGATACCAACCTTGGATTCGGGCTTTTGGTGACCCAGAAGGAGTAGATAGAAGCCTGCGCGGCGAGGCCTACCAATTCGCGTTCGTTCCCCACACCTCTAGCCGGGTATCTACCGACCCTAAAATGGACGACCCATGGTATCTCACCGAACCGAATCAACCTCTTCACTCTAACGGCACAGTCGAACACAATCAACCCAACTTCCCACATCGAGTGAAACGGAGGCGACCGCCCATATCTTGCTGGCAGAAGGACACTTTTGCTTTGGGGAAAAACAAGGTCGATCACGTGGGATACCTGAACAAGCTTCATGGTTTACAACTTTCACCCTTCCTTCGTGATCTCGTTTTACCATTGGAACTCGGAACACCACCCATCATCCAGATTACAGGCAATTTGGGTTATTCATCAACCAGCGCTTCGTTGTATGCCCTTCCGTACGATAAAGCAATAAATACTACCCGTTGTAATGCAACCGCAGATCTCGAAAGATTATTACAGATTTCCTATGTATCAAGTCGAGAGATAGTCCGCAATACGGCTCTACTTTTTTTTCCCTTTCAAAAGGACATAGGACAACCAAATGCAGCCGGTACTGGCAAAGTTCTGGACCAAAATGCGGATTTCATCCTGGAAAGTAAGGATGTAGCGGCTCTCTCAGTCCCTGTTTTGCTCAGCGCCCCGTGTATGTGTTTGTTCCTCTGGATCCTTGTATTGTTTCGCACAAAATACCGCATGGTGATGGCGAAGAATACCGGACGGTTCTCCCGGCACAACTTGCGACTCGTAGGGTTTCAGGCATCGCAGCTTTACCGATATTTGGACGAACAGATCAGCGGGGAAAACAGATGGTCAGGTCGGAGGACACTTACGCCATTCATACGAGATATAGAGAAGGACCGCGCCGAAATGACAAACACTACTGAAGAATTCCTTCCAGTTTCCGTAGCTGGAACTGGGGCTCCGAGTGGCCTACGCTTCCAATCGCCTTTCGTTAGACCGAAGCTGGTCAAGATTCCTTCATCACATATAGAGAGCACTCCAGATTTTATGGCCAATGAAGTTGACCATGATCCCAAAATACCACTTATATCAACTAAGGCACTAACGGCACACTCTCGGTGGATGTTCTGGCGTAAGATGTGGCGGGATATTGGTGAGAAGGGGGCGTATGAGATGGTTATGACTCGGCATTGGGATAGTAAAGTCAAAGTCGATGATGGCTACGTGTACAAGAAGGAAATCAATGATAACGTCTAGGGGCTGACAGAGGGTACTGAGGTAACGTCTCCCCAACCTGCCGTTACATTTCTAACAGACAGCCGGTTCAGACTACGGAAGCTGGAAGGGTGTTAATAGTGCTATCCGTTTTTGTCAGGCTGTTTGTGACAGGTGTTAGGAATGACTTCGGCTATGGGTTATCTATGCGTGTTTACGACAGTCTAGCTAGATTTGCGAGATTTCTTTTCATTATCTTTTATTTTCGAGCTTTTTAGCCATTCAATGTAGTACCTACAATAGATAGTGCACTTGAGAGCCCCCTTGAGCCCGCTTGAGGTATCACTTGAGAGACCACTTGAGAGACCGCTTGACAGAGTGAGACTACTTGAGAGCTCGCTTGAGAGAGCACTTCAGGGTGACTAGCTTTTTCCGCGGGAAGCGTGAAAGTTTTCGATTTTGCGGAAGTGGGGGCGGGGTAAAGCTGATGTTTAGTTAAGGTTTCGCTTGTATCCCAGCAACTGTAGGTAGCTAGTGTTGCACCCTGGCAACTTGCAAACGACTGTTCCAACTAGAGTCGTAGAATGCCGCGCTCAAGAACTAATTTAGAACTTGCAAAGCGATTCAGTTTCATCCGAATTACCACCAGCACTCCATTCGAGACAACAACGAGCTGCCAGACGGGGTCGGAATACGTTGTGTTACCCTGTCCACTATGACAATCTATTGGCCCCAAACCCTATTTTTGGGCTAACTGAAAGTGCTTTGGCCAATTTTTCTCTGATTAAACGGCAGGTATGCACGCACTTAGCGGGTGACAGTCTAAGAGCACATCTGCTTCACCGCGTCGAACTGATCTAGCCCACTTGCTCAAATTTCTAATAGCGTTATCAATTCTGTCAAAAGCACAATGCGCTCCGTCGCGAGTTACCAATACAATCCAACCGGATCAACTATTCAACTCATCCCGATTGAATTATGCAGCACAAACTATCTCGATTGAGCGCATCATGTACAACGTACCGGGGGTCGGAAGCACGCTGGAGCCTGAGCAGAATGATACAGCCATGAGGATGTGCACAAGACTGACCGGCGTAGGAGGTGAAGGGGTTAGGCTATCGACGTTGAACGGTGTAGTTATTGCATTAGAATCAGTTAGTATCATATCACAGTGGTGAGCTCGGCAAAATATGTGGGTCGACTAAGCCGGAGCTGTATGACCCTAGAGAAGAAATCTAAAGATCTCGCCTGCGGATGCCGGTGTGATCCAACACCCGCTGACAGTAGAGAGTAACCGGAGAAAAAGGCTCCGTCTAGCACTCAGGAGATGTGTGGCACGATTTTCTTCGGGCCGGTGGGATTTGGCTTGTGGCGGGGATAAGGTTTCCCCTACAGCGTTTTTCTACAACAAGGAATTGTCCTTCGTCGGTAACCATCGCATCCACGGAGAGTAGCGGGGGACTATTAGCAGCACAGGATCTACACAGTAAACAGTCAGTATACGCAAACTGGTTACAAAGCAGGGGATCTATAGTGAGCAGCCAGTCTGCCCAGAGCAGTGGATTTACAGAGAGTAGTGGGAGAGCACTGAGAGCACTGAAAGTAGCTGGTATATCGAAATTCGAGTCCAGCAACATCGACTGAGGACTATTCGATTATAACAGCGAAAGTCCGAAGAGATTTAATAGAATCTCAGAAGAAGTATACGAAGAATAAGTATTGCAAGTATAACGAAGTTAAGAAGTATTCGAAAGGCAAACATATACTGAGAAGAGGATTCGAGAGGAGATATTGTAGTATTCCGATCGATGTCTGAGCAAGTCTAAAGAACTGTTCTCTAACAGGAGAAACAGTATCTATATATACAATGATAAACTAGTGATTGTCCATGACCACGGTCACGGATCAATAACCAAAAACAGAAAGAGATAACTCTGCAACTGTACATTAATACATAAGAACCGTAAAGAATATAACAGAACAATCTAGACGCATTCTTTCAAGATAAGCGCTGATAAATCACTCTTCCAACGGAAACAAAAAGAAGGTTCTAGACAAGTTCTAACCGGAACTTTCTAAGCAACCTAAACATAAAAGATAACAAAAGTATTAAAAGTTATTAACACACCGCATTATCCTTATCCATAAAGTACTGTCTCATCGTAAGGAGAATACTTAAGAAAGTACAAATATTAGTAAGAGAAATGTAGATACTTCCGTATTTTCAATACCCCTTCTCACTTTGATCCAAATATTTTTGAACATAAGTGGTCATTAACATATCTCGACATTCCCTTTGTACATATATCTGCCAAATTTTCTTCCGAAGGTCAATACATAACAGACACATTTCCTTGATCGACTTGTTCTCGAGTAAAGTGATATGCAATGTCGATATGTTTTGATTGGTCGTTAAGCTTTGGATTATATGCCACATCTATTGCAGCATTACTATCGCAAAAGAGAGCCATAGAAATATCTTCTTTCCGTAGCTCTTGAGTTCCACGCTTCAACCAGAGATGATATTTTGTCGTCATAGCAAGTGCCATATACTCAGCCTCGCAAGTAGAGGTAGCAACGGACTGCTGTTTCCGACATCTCCAGGAGATAGTAGTATTCCCAAGTTCAAATATATATCCTGAGAAGCTTCGTCTCGTATCTAAGCAATTGCCCTAAGATGCATCTGTATAAGCAGTCATTTTGAGTTGATTATTCCATGGAAGGAAAAGGTTTCTATCCTTGGTTCCTTGGAGATATCGCAGTACTCGTTTTGCTGCCGTTAGGTGCTTTGCGGAGGGAGATGAGTTGAATTGAGAGAGGTGAGTGATTGTATATGCTAGGTCAGGTCTTGTTCCAGTAACTAAATACATCAAAGATCTGATTATTTGTTGATATGCCATTGCATCGGTACGCTCGTCTTCGTCTTCAATAGCCTTCAACTGATGGTTTTAGTCGATAGGCGTCGAAACGGGCTTGCAATCTTGCATCGAAAAACGATTTAGAATCTTGTCAATAAAAGTTGGCTGGGAAAGAGTGATCCCATCGTTGGTAAAGTTTATTTGGATTCCTAGAAGCCAATTGAGTTCACTCATGTCGTTGACTTTGAACTCAGTCTTCATCACATTAATGGTTTGCTCCTTTAGCTCTCCAGTCGCTCCAAACAGTGTAATGTCATCCACATATATAGCTAAAAAGAGATCTCCTGTTTCGTCAACAAGAACACAGGGATCCCAAGCAGTGATAGCAAATCCAAAAGGTCCTAGGTATTCTACTAACCGGTAGTACCATTCCCTCGGAGATTGCTTCAATCCATAAATACACCTCTTCATTTTTGCCACCATTCCATCTAATCGGCTGCCTTCCGGTAGACCCATATAAACTTCTTCGTTTAATATCCCATAGAAAAACGCAGTCTTGACGTCCAGTTGTCGTGGTCACCATCCTTTGCATGCCGATAATGCCAGTAAAAGTCTGAGAGAATTGTAATGAACCATGGGGGTGAATATTTCATCGTAATTGTGGCCTAAGATTTGTGAGAATCCTTTGGCAACTAACCGTGCTTTATATCGTTCGACTTCTCCCTGAGCATTTCCTTTACCTTTATATACCCATCTACTAGCCACAATATTTCTTCCTGCTGGTTTCGGGATAACATCCCAGACATCATTTTCCTTACGTGACTTAAGTTCTTCATCCATTGCCTTCTTCCAATCTGACCATTGTGGTGACACTTTGGCCTGTCAGTATGACTTTGGTTCTTCAACCGTCAGTACACTTAAATTTGCCCACTGACTTTCTTCGATTCCTTCCAGAGGTTGAGGTTCCGGAGTAGGAGGTCGAGGAGGTGCATCACACATGCTGGCTTCAGGGGCATAACCCTTGAAACCGTCGCGCTCATGTGGATTAACAACTCTTCCAGCACGAGTGACGACCTGACCAAGTGGAATTGGTGGTGGCGTCATAGGCCTTGGAGCAGCAGGAGGAGGACATCCCAATGGAAGTTGAGATTGTTGGTTGGATTGATGATGTTCTAGAAAGTGGTCTGCAGGAACAACCATTCTGATAGATTCATCGAATTCTTCGATCCTGTCGAGTTCTTCGATCAACACTCTTTCGTTAGGTTGTTCGGGTTGTTGGGGTAGGTGTTCTTGGTAAGCCATATTATTGGCATCGTAAACCCAACAAGGAGCGCCTAGATATCCGTCTCTTTTTCGTTGCATGTAGTCTGCTCTCATTAGTCGAGCAATCATCTCATGACCATTGTCTACGAAATCATTTGCTACTTGAGGATTCTCATCCATCCATTGATGCCACATATCATCTGATGTTTTACCCTTATTATTATAGGTATATTCGACAGATGTTGATGGGGTGTTGCTTTGGAGGGGAGTCAGAATTTGATCAACTCGACAGCTTATCATTGCCGTAGCCCCTTCTATTTTAAGAGGGGGGAAGAAGGTGACTGCCGATACTATATTCTTTTTGGTATCAGGTAAGAACACTCTATAATGATGGGGGACATTGGTGTATCCGGTAAAAATAGCCCTTTGTGCCCTCGGAGATAACTTCTTTCCATCCGGTCGTTTCTGATCTGGTACATCGATATAGCATTCTCTGCCGAAACGTTGAAGGTGCTGGATCGATAGCTTGGTGCCATGAAAAGCCTCATACGGAGTTAGATCCTTTAGAGCCGAATGAGGTTTTTGATTTTGTATATATACTGAGGTTAACACAGCCTCAGCCCATAACTTCTTATCGTAAGTCGATGCACTTTCAAGCACAGCTCTAAGCGACTCTCCCATTGTACTACTAAGAGGTTCTGCAACTCCATTTGACTCGGGGGAATACGGAGGGGAAAACTCATGTATATTTCCCTTCGAAGCAAAGGACCCTTTCAAGTCCTTGGTAACATACTCCCCACCATTATCCGTTCGAAATGTGGCAGGAGTTTTGTGGTTTTGAAGTTCCATTTCTGCAACAAAATCTTTGACTATTTTAGTTGTCTCTGACTTTTGCCTCATAAACCGAACCCACGCAACTCTAGTAGCATCATCGATCAGAATAATAAAGTAACGGGAATTACCATATGACGGAACCGGATAGGGTCTGCTCAAATCGGAATGAACAAGCTCAAGTTTTTTCCTATCTTTTTTCGACGATACCGTTCGAGGAGACCGAGTCATTTTGCGTCTAACGCAGGGGGAGCTGAGGCAATTCGTAGGCCTTATTGGTATATCTGCATCGGAGTACAACTGTAGCGATTTGTCCATTGTTGATGGTGCTAGATGTCCGAGTGCCTGATGCCAGAAGTCATAAATAATATGAGCCGAATGTAATATCTCAGGAATTTTAAACAAATTTCCGTCAAAAACAGCTTCAAAAACAACTTTTGTTCCCTTATTAATAGAAATATAATCCCCCTCTCCAAACTCTGCATATCCTTTTTCCCGCAATTTTCTCCAAGAAATCAGAGGATGTGCCAAATCAGGAACATGCAAAACACCTCGGACACAAAAAGAAGAAACCGATCCATCTCTCAGAACACAGTCCATCACCACATCTCCCTTGCCAACAATCTCCATGGTCTCTTGAGAACTGGATTTTACAAATCCGCCACATACCGAGTAGTTGAGGAGAAGTCCTGCATAAGGGGTCATGTGTGAGGTACAGGCCGTGTCAAAGTAGAAGGATTTGTTCCTTACTTTTAAGTCTTCACTGGTAATATTTGCTTCCTCGGCCTTATCCTTCTCTTTTTTTTCTTTCTTCTCCTTATTCATTTTTTGCAAACGAAAACATTCATTCCAGGTATGTCCTTCGGATTTTCCTGGATTATGTTTCTTGCACCAAGTGCAAGTTTTCGAGGAGGAGGAGGAGGAACTGTTGGAATTTCCCGATTTCGATGGTTTCTTCCCCTTTTTCTTATTACCCGAGGGTTTAGAAACAAAGAGAGCCGAATTATCTTCGATATTGGTTGTGTCGATGTCCACAAGTCGTTGCTTACCATCAGCATACGACAAACTATCTTTTGTTGTAAGATTATTGATCACGTTTTTATGGTGTTTGGCCAAAAAACCCAATAGGAAATCTCTCTTGGCCTTATCTTCGTTAAGAAACGTAGCGAAGGTCTTTCGGTACGAATCGGAGGAGGCTTTCGAGAGTTTTGTAAGGTGGAGCCACTGGGACTCAAACTTGGATATAAATCCTGGTAAGTCTGTACCAGAATATTGAGTAGGAAGGGAGACCAGATTCATTATCTGGGAGACAAGTGCAAAAGCCGAGTATCGATAATATTCAGTGCGAAGCCAGGTCCACATCAGGTTAGGATCCTCCAACTCGACAATTTTCTCCAAAATGTCACAGGAGACCACCTGTATAAATATGGTCGACGCGGTATGTTTACGATGCTCGAAGGCATCTATTTCTGTCTGGTCAGCATCATCTGCTGGAGACACACCATCCACCACTATCTCATACGCCTTAATGCCCTTAAGAACAATAGTCATGGAAGCGCTCCATATCTGATAGTTGTCATGTCCAGTAAGTTTTCCGATGCTATCGAGTGTCACATCTGCTGGAGTTTTCTTGTCGACACGAGCCGAAAAAGAGAACATAGGATTCTGTCCGGAGGAGGAGGAGGAATCGCCAGGAGCCATTGGTGACTTTGGTCGAGGCGAAGGAGGTAATGATCCAAGTGGTGGTGTAGAAGGTTTGTATACTTCAGGATACTTGACGGGAACAGAGTGAGTATTGAACAAATTCTGACTTAATGGAGGATAATCAGGATTTGAATCAGTGTCGCTCATCCGGGCTCATAACCTATTCGATTATAACAGCGAAAGTCCGAAGAGATTTATTAGAATCTCAGAAGAAGTATACGAAGAATACGTATTGCACGTATAATGAAGTTAAGAAGTATTCGAAAGGCAAACATATACTGAGATGAAGATTCGAGAGGAGATATTGTACTATTCCGATCGATGTCTGAGCAAATCTAAAGAACTGTTCTCTAACAGGAGATACAGTATCTATATATACAATAATAAACTAGTGATTGTTCATGACCACGGTCGCGGATGAATAACCAAAAACAGAAAGAGAAAACTCTGCAACTGTACAGTAATACATAAGAACCGTAAAGAATATAACAGAACAATCTAGACGCGTTCTTTTAAGATGAGCGCTGATAAATCCCTCCTCCAACGGACACAAAAAGAAGGTTCTAGACAAGTTCTAACCGGAACTTTCTACGCAACCTAAACATAAAAGATAACAAAAGTATTAAAAGTTATTAACACACCACATTATCCTTATCCACAAAGTACTGTCTTATCGTAAGGAGAATACTTAAGAAAGTACAAATATTAGTAAGAGAAATGTAGATACTTCCGTATTTTCAATAAGGACAGTGGATCTGCATACAGCAACGGATCTACAGATGACAGCGAGGGGATTGCTGAGTGAAGCGGCAGATTTATCGGGCTACCGTCGGTGCTATATTCGAATTCCATGAGTGCGAAACCAACAGCTGAAGGCAAGTCAGGAAGGTATAAATCGAGAATTTTGACCTTAGAGCCTAGAAAGAATAGTATCCTCTAGTTGTAAAATCGGGCTAGGTTAGAAAGAGGTGCCACCCTTACCCAGGATCGTTTTCACAATTAGCCTTGGGTGAAAGGGATAGTTCAGAATCGGTATCACCATGTCCCGGGGTTCGTTCACAAATGTCTCACCGGTTACCGAAGGGGGTTGGCACCGTATTATGGAGTACTTGAGGCTGGCCTAATTCCGGAAACGGTCTCCGGTGACCTCGGGGTTCGGATTTTCCGGGAATTCTCCGTTCTTCTCCGTTCTTCTCCGTTTGGGATGACCAGTTCACCATAAAGTAGCACTACAAATACTCGATTTCCCTAACACGTTGCAACCTTTACAAGATTATGTGGCTTTAATTTGATAAAGATAGGAATTCAAAGTGTCAAAGCGGGTAAATACAGCAGCACTATCCCTAAACCCAACAATCCCCTAAGCCGAAATCTATTCCCTAAAAATCACCAACCTTGACAAGCAACGGCCTGTCATATTCTTGACTCATGCTGAGGCTTGCTTCGAACGGTACATCCCCCAAAGAAACAACCCATCTGCTGTCGTTTTGTGCCACCCTAATACCATAATCGTCGTTCAACAACGACTTGTGCATACGCTGCATCATCCACAGCCCCACCGTGAAGTTCACAAGCAACCCGAGCAAGACGACCGTTTTAACGAATTCGAGGAAGGTGTTGCAGCTAGACCTAGCAGGTGGCTGTTGCACTACGATTGCTGCTTCTTGCGTTGGGGTGGAGATTTGGTGGGAGATTGTTGTGCCATATCTACTACTGAGGTGTTAGCACGGAAGAATGGCAAGTGGAGAGACATAGAGTGGTTTTGGGCGAGGATGTGGATTGTGGAGTTAGCGAGGAGGAAAGAGGTGGGGATTTAAAGCGAAGTGAGAGTGATCAAACTCAACCCTACTTACCCACGCTTCTATCAGGATATACCACCAAGAAATTATTAAAGCCTTCTCATAATATTTGTGCGGCCAATCGACGTTGTTTGGTGGTGATCCCCAACTCGAGTGGCGTAAAACACGACCTTTGTGCAACGGTGGCGCACCTGTGAGACACCGGACGAAGTCAATGATAGGTTCGGCAGCGCCGAATGCCACATCACTCTGTTTATCGCTCAATGCTGAATTTCTCGGGGCTCGGCGGTGGGGGTTTGGAAATCGGTATGTCCGAAGTGTTCGAACCTGTATATTAGTACACTGCCAAGAAGTATGGCGAAATTATCTGAGTGCTCAGCAGTACCCGGGCTGCGTGATTGGCGGTGGTGCTAATGAAGTTGAGAACTTGTGTCTCCACAGCTAGTTAAGCTCCAGCTCATCCCTTAGACCGCGTGTTTCTGGTTGTCAGTAGGTATGTATTTATGCCACTGTGGGGGTAGAACTGTAAAGATTGTGATCAGAAGTGACTTCATATATTGTGCTTGTTTGCACTCACATGGTAGAGTTCGGATAACTCACAGTCTGCTGTTCTGTTGGTAGTCTCGGAAGTCCGCCTAGGTGTCTGGGGTCTCAAGCAATGACTAAAACGTCCGAAACCAGTAATATGTATGTACAACTTATACTGTAGTTTTGAGCGTCGCTTGACGCATAAAAGCTGCTAGTTGGCTAGCTGGATTTTGCAGGAACTTGAAGATCATAGATGCAGCTCCCTTCTGGAGAAGCGGTCCCTAACGCATATATCGTGTCACAACGTTTCAGGAGGGAAAATTATATCCCCTTGAAGCTCGCATGAGACAGTTAATCAGAAATGATGCAGGATGGAGGACATAGTAGTTCATGGATCATTGCGCCTCACTCAGATTGATAAATATAGCAATAAGTCTATTCGCATAATTTATCCCCCTGCATATTAGAGTTCAGTAATTGCAGCTAAGTGTGACATGACAAGTTAGCGGAATGGATTCTGTGGGGTGTGTACGCCCCACAGAATCATCCTCCGGATCGTCCCGGCAACTTCCACGTTTCGTGGCGTGTAATGACACACGGTGATAACAAGATGCGTCCCGATCCCTCCCGATTACCCGCTTCATAATGTTCCTAACACGCCGCTCCATGCTACTTGAAATTGATGCTTGCACTCTCGACTGGGTTGTCTTGTCGCAGCGATGCATCATTGAAATCTCTTGCCACAATATACAGCTGTTTGGGGGTCCATATAACATATAATTCAGTTCTTGTCGAGTGAGTTTCTACTGGCGCGCTTACTATGCTGCACGTCGTTGAATGGGTTCTCGGTTGCTCGGTTGTCTCCGGAGAGCGGTTTTAGCTACTTTATAGTCGTTAGCTAGATCAACTAGCGTACTCGCCTATCTTAGTCGTTTTGCAGGGTTATCGCTTATCGGGAACCTTAACAGCACATGCATAAACCTTGGACCCATTAGTTTGGGAATCGGTTATTATGCAAGTTAACCCCCGCACAGGCCGTATTTGTAGGATAACTCTCTACTAAAACATAATGACCAAAATCAGTTGCATTAATATGGCACTAATATTGCGATACTGTGTTCAGCATCTTCCCTGCATTTTGTGTTCAAAGGCTGTTTGTTGGGTACCGAGAAAGGAATGAGTACTCATTGCCAACAATGACTCAAGCGAGGTAACTACTCAAAAATAGTAATTACATGTCAACAAAACACCACACGAGGAGATAAGGGTCCTGTCATACTCTAGCTAGAGTAAATACAGTATGAATAAACAAAAACAAACACAACACCACACAATTTGTGCCCATGCTACAAATCCGGCGAGTTTTCTCTGTCTGTTTTTATTCTTCTACTCCCTTGATTTAACAATACTTATAGAAGGTTCGCCAAATACGGGGGTTATTCTACATAACTTTTTCAAATGGGGTGATTTTACAGAATATGGTCCTCTCAGGGGGTCACCCTACGTAATAACTGTTTAGAAATTGAACTCACACAAGTTCTTTCCGTAGACCAGTCATATTTGAATAGAGCATATGAACTTAATTAGCCCACGACTCTCGTCATAACGCACTTAAAGTAAATCAGTAAGAATAGTAAATGTAAGAAATGAGAATCACTCTACCCATCCAAATCCCGCGACAAGCAGATTGTCACCATCGAACAGAAAATTTGGAGATCACGAAAGCAAATGCCACTACGTCACGTCTTGGTCGATGCATCTTACGCAGAATAGGTGCGGTGATGAACACTGCACTTATAACAACACAACAGGAGAAAAGAGCTAGTACTGTGGTCTTATGGATTAGGAACGAAATGAAAGTTTCTCTTATTAGCGACTTGCAAGGTCAGTGAAGGAAGTTTCGATACGGCACAAAGCTATATATCCACGATCACGAGATTTCATATAATGGTTCTGCTGGTAACATGTCAGTGTACCCCGGAAGTCTTCCCACATGGACTTAACCCGACTCACCAAGAAATTGAGATGCGTCTACCACGGAAATTACCGTGACTGTATCTCTGCCGGTACTAGAACGGGAGCCAACGTCAGGCTGAGGATGGCGGTCTAAGTATTCATACTACAATAATTATTGGGTTTTTGCTGGGTAGTATCACCTCCGCTGCCGCTCCGGAAATAACCACCAGTAGAAACCTAAGCTGATGTAAACCCCACGATTTTATACCCCCCATCCCCTCCAGCCCATCAATCTGCAATCTTTTTCGCTTGTTTGCGAGGTTGATTTTACGCTGGCCTCGGTTCATAGCTCCGAAACCTTGGTCTACCGCTCTTTAACTTGGACAGCGGACTTGTGCTATTGACGCATTTTGTGGATGCATTCATGTAAAACAGTTGATTGGAATTGCCACCAAGTGGTTTTGACTTATTTTGATTGATGGGATTCACCATCCGGTTGCTTTTAGCCTGATTCCACTCTCGGTGGCAAAATGGATCGGTCCAGATCAAGCCCGTCCATGTCCGGCAGAATTTAAGACAAGTCTGAACCCGGTCTAAAGGCTCTTCACACTGGATCTGTCTGTCTGTACAAGGACGGTTCAAGACCGGACTAATCCATGGTTGGACGAGTGAAATTATTGAACTGCAATGGACACTAAATAGTGACCTAGTGAATGTGCTTGTCGTAGCTTAGTCTGGGGGATAAGACTGCTAGCTCTTGCAAATACATAATGTTGAGAGCTTCAAACAATAGATCCTGCCTCCCTTTATTATCAGAATGTTTTGAATAGTTGTAATAGAGATGTCGATATACTCACCGAATTTTCAAGTCTCCGGGCACTCCTGTCAATGATTAGATGACTCCGATAAGATTATGTCTCATGCAATAGTCCTCTAACTTTGATGTGTAGTTACTAAACTTTTGTTGTATCGCCAAGGGCGCGTATAATGAGGTCTCCAGACACGTCATATAAGCGCCCTTGGTGACATCAAAAGTTTGGTAACACATCACACTTTGGATGACAATTGGGCAAGACCAAATCTTATCGGAGTCATCTAATAATTGACAGGGGTGTCTAGGAATTTGAAAATTCAGTGAGTAATGTATACCCTGGATACCTGACTCGCCGGGGTTGTGAGTTAGCGCATCTTGCAAAGTGGGTAGTAGGGGGGAAGGATTAATAGAAGGCTTGGAAGACATATCTGTTTTTACCTCAGAACTGGAGTTCGGCTCTCACGTACCAACACGATTTCGAATTTAGTTCGCGCAAGTGTGATATCTCTACCTCGTGAGTTTGCAGACATGGTATTATCTTCGCCTGAGGTTGCAAACAGAAGTGTTGCCTCCGGCATATAGTATCACTTGTGCAACTTCAGGGTGTGACATACAAACAAACGCGCAAAATAGAAGAATACGAGCTTCTAGGAAAGACATGCTAGTTAGTAAAGGAGCTAAGCTTCTAGCCGTAACCATCCAATTCCAGCATAACGAATACATGTTTCAGAAAATACTTTTGGTGCAACAATGGATATTCGCTATCCACCTGTTGGGTATATGAAACAGCACTATCCTCTAACCCACCCCTTCTTTGCCAACCTAATACTGCCTCACAACCAACGGCTGATTCCACATAGTCATCCCAACACCGACATTAAAAGAATCCCCCTGCGTAGACACTTTCCAAGAAGTGCCGCTCCCTTGCCTTACAAACGTAGACACGTCCCAAGAAGTTTCTCCTTGCCTCACATAGATACCGTAGTCCCTATCCGACAATGATTTGTGCATTCGATGCATCATCCATAATCCGATCGAGAGGTTCACAAGTATTCCGATCAGGGCGAGTGTCTTGATGATCTCGAGGAAGATGGTACAGCCAGATCTGGCAGGTCGCTGTTGTATGATAATTGGTGATTCTGGCGCCATGGGAGGAGATTTGGTGGTGGAATGTGCTATGTCTACTTCTCGGGAGTCAGTGCGGAATGGATAATGGCACTGGTGGACTTACAGTAAATTGAGTGAAGCGTGGTATGGGGATGGGGATTGATGAGGAGGAAAGGGGTGGGAATTTAAAGCTCAGAACTCCGAGTGTGAAATGTTCGGGCTCACCGTGATAGCCGGCATGAAACGGCTAATTAAAAATGTGCCTGAGTGATAGTCTCCTTATGAATGGCGCGAAATACGACTTCCGTACGACCTTGGCATCCCTGTGTGACTGCAGACAATGTTGATGATAGGTCCGACATTGCTGACTGTCACACCACTCGGCTCAAGGCTCGGCAGCAAATTTCTTGATGCTAGGCAGTGCGGATTCGGAAAGCACTATGTCCAAAAGATTCCGAGCCTGTTGATTGTTGCACTGCCGAGAGATATAGTTAAAATTATCTCAGAGCTCGGAAGTACCAGATATTCAAGATGTCACATGAACCGTCACTTTCGTTGGGATCAACTCTAAGGGAGCCTGAAATGTGCATTTCGTGCCTTTCCCCAGACAAATGAATACCGGTTGTATGGTAAAAAAGGCATCAGGAGGTGCTGGAACTCATTTTCTTACCTTTTTGAAAGTCCTAATGCCTTTTATTGTGTGCCCTTTGGGCTTTGACTATTTGAAGACCCGACTCCCACTAAACGTGCCCTAAATCTGTGACCTTCTACACCGTGTTCCCAAGTGCATTCCACCCAATCCAGTGTTCCAAAGCGGCCCGGCCTCCATTCCGAAAGCCTGCACTAGCGGTCGGCCCGGCCAGGCCTGAATCAAAAGCCGCCAAACCTGCACGTGATTTCAAAAGCCTGTATCGGCCTGCATTGGCCTGCACAAGCCTTGATCTGGTTGATGGATGGAATGCGGCAATGCGGCAATGGCAGGGCTACGATGGTTGGGTTGGATATGGTGTATGTTTCGTATTTTGGAGGCTTTCTTAGAGTAGGCAGCAGAGAGTCTTTCGGTCACAATATTCTGTTTAGGTTTTGTTCCGCAAATGCAAAGCCGGCCTGGCCGCTTAGGAACACTGCTCCAATCATCCAAGTACGCTCGATTTGAATCTCCCAAGTACTTGACTCATGGCATTCAAGTGCGCTCGATTTCAAGTACTCAGTGCACTCGACTCCAGCGTTCCCAAGCGGTCAGATCGGCCGTCCGGTCATCTATAGATTCGTAGACCGGTCAGGCCCGACTGCCTCTGAGAAAGTCACCCTCTCCACCAGCCGCGGGAAAGTGGGATCATGTAGTTTCCTCATACGAAACACGCGATTGGAAAGTGGGATTTCTACTGGGGGAAAGTAGAGACAAGTCATATCGTAAATTTGATGGGTTTCCAATGCATTTCTCCCTGCACAATCATCCCTTTTCCAGTCTTTTCCATATCGTTTCCCCTATGCCACACCAACATACCATTTTCCACTCTTTACCATGCTGTTTCTGCTCTTGAGTACTTTCCAACCATTTACCAAGTTCCACATAATTCACCCTTTCCTCCACTTTCCAAAAGTCACGATGTTTTTTAAGATTGTTATCACAGTGTTGAGGTTTTCATCATGCTATACCATGTTCACTTTTACAGTTCTTGCTATGGGGGTGTGACTTCTCCAACTTACTTTTTGCTACAAGTAAATTGGGCCAGTTTCACCCTTGTGGGACTTGTGTTAGCGGGTGTGTGCAAGTTGTAGGTGCGCGAAGGTGGGGCTAATGGTAGTAATGAAGCCGATAAATCTCACGATGCTTGGAATTCCCGGTCTCGTAACCACAAAGGATCCTACGTACCCACAGACATGACAAGCAGGTTACACATATGTGCGAAAAAGAATGATACGGAAAAGTATTGGTTTGTATACTGGAAAGTGGGTTTTCCATATCCCACATTCCAATACTTTCCTTCCCACTTTCCCGTGGTTGGTAGAGCCTTGGCATAGACTGGCCCGGCCAATGCTTGAAAAAGCCTGGGTATCTATGGATATTTGTAGATATCTACCTTGGCATAGATATCTGCAGTATCTACAGATACCTGACGCTTGGAAGGAAAGTGGTGGATATTCTTGACTATATGGTTCAGCTTGACTGAGGGCTAGTGGAAGCGAATTGGTGGGCGGGACTCGACTGACGGTTAGTAGGGGCGAACCTTTTGGCCGACTGAGGGTGAGCAGAGGAAGGTGGTTGAAACCTTGAGCTTGAGCTTGAGCTTGAGCTTGAGCTCGAGCATGAGCCAGAGCCTGAGCTTGGGAGAGAACGAAAGACGCCAGGAGCGAGGGAAGGGGGCATATAAGAGGAGCGAAGAGGCAGAGGTTAGGCAAGCAGCGCGTCCAGCATCAACCCGCCCACCTGCACCTCTGCGTATACTAGTTCTGCATGTTTTTGACTCTACGCCCAGTGAAGGGCTTCCGGCCCAGAATGAGAGAGTCCAGGTGGAGCCGTGGCCGCAGCGGTGGCCTTCGTTTATGGTTCGTTTACTATTACGTTTCGGTTTTTGCTTTGGTGCCATTTCTTGTGCTGCAAATGTTTGTATTCGACTGAATGGAAAGCTCGTACTGGGGGGAAGAGCGAGTCAACTAGCTACCGGTATCTATGAAAAAGAGTGAAAATACAGTAGTATATAAGTCCCAAGATTTCCGTGCGGAGTGGTAATGAATCTTCAACAACCCTTCTTTCGATATGAAGCAACCCGGTGGAGCGGTGGAAGAAGTGGGGGAGAGCAAGAGCAGGAGAAGATGTGAGAGAAGGGCTTTACTTTCTGCCTGCGTTTGTGGCTTTCGGTGCAATTGAACGAATTTTTATTGCATCACGTGTCATCTGTAAATATCTATCCCTTTGCCGGTAACCGGGTTTGGGCCCACAGATGGGTCAGCTTTTAAAATACACATCACACAACCACAATCCAGCCAAATGCCCCCAGAATAAATAGAAATACTCTACATATAGTGAAATTCATGAAAACAATTTCGTTTGGGTGTGAAACATAAAGCCTCATTGCAGTCCTCACACTTTATGCTGGTTTTCATGCCTTCTCCACTACCACCCTGACTTCTTCTCCACCTGCAAAGGAAA
>Ga0307512_10003051_pt1 | contig 20078 bp, 22 predicted proteins | sample 14_EM_MG_FD_200267 | JGI IMG/M metagenome (GOLD analysis project Ga0307512, IMG submission 200267) | Populus trichocarpa ectomycorrhiza microbial communities from riparian zone in the Pacific Northwest, United States - 14_EM | ecosystem: Host-associated > Plants > Roots > Unclassified | place... | reverse complement strand
AGAATCAGCCAGATAGTGCCGGAAATGCCACAGCCGGAGTGCACTAGAGAACTCAAGCCACTCTATCTCTATCGGAAGCGAAGATGAATACTTCCGTCCACCGATGTGGAAGATGTGAGCCGAAATTCTCCTGATGGTGGGAGGGGTGGACTGAGGTCAGGCCCTGAAGATACTGAACAGGGTGTTGATGACATGTTCTTGACGCACCAGGATGGAGACGAAAAGGTTGGAGACGACAGCGTAGGTAACCTTTCCGGTGCTCGCCTGGTGAGTCGCTGTGAGACTAATAAATACGGACACGTTGGCCGCGAAGGTAATACCGAAAAGCTTTCGGTAAACGGAGAAGAACATATAACGGAGGTTCCAGATTGGCCTGAAGTGCTTCTTGTAGAGGGCTCTCTCCTTGCTGGTCACATCCTGAGAAGAGTGGCCAGAAGAAGCAGGCCCCGCGATAGTTTCCTCAGATTTTGCAGCGGTAGGGAGGCTGATGACTTTAGGTTTTTGAGCAGCCGGTTGTAGGGCGGCAATGATTTCACCGCTCGACATCTTGAATGTTTGAATATACTTGAATTAGAAGATGTTAGAGAAGAGAGTATTAGAGTGCGTTAGGGAAGAGCACTAGAGAAAACTACGGGAAGCATCTTTCAGGCCACATACCATTTCGCTCGGATCCACAATACGGCCTCAGGGTACACCCGTGCAAGAACCCACCCGATAGTAGCACGTAGTTGATCGGTCCTAACCGGGAGGGCCGATGGTGCCAAGGAAGGTACAACCATAGAGCAAACGGTGGGAGGGCCGAAGCTAAGTTGTCCCGGGTCGAGGATTGCATCATCAGTTTAGGGTACGAATGGAGTGGGCTTCCCAAGCCAAAGCACGGGAACACGAGGCTCCTCAACCATGAAGCTAAGGCGCCAGTGAGGGTTAATCCCCGTCTGTCGATACTGGATCAAACGTGTGCCGCAAAGCTAACCCGCGATCCTTTGTGAACGGGTTATGTTTACTTGAGCCCATGCATCGTTGTCTACGCATAATGATGGCAGAAAGGGGGGATGACGTGAAGAGCCGGGTAATCCACCGCCGGCCAATCGGAATCCCGAGAGATCACTACTTCGTTCTCTGTTCATTTTGGACGTGGATCCCTGGGTGCATACTCTTCGCTCCTATTATTTGCCCGTCGGGTAGATGAACCGGTAGATTAATACCAACCCAATCAAACTGAATGTAGATCGGGATCAGTTGGTGAACAAGGGGCGATGTTCGCTTCGAATCGAGGGGTAGATTCTAAGAACGCTGTACATCTCCCGCTCACGTGACCGACGTACGGGGATAGAGGACAAGGGCAAATCGGTGGCGGGAGAAATAGGGTTATCTTCTGGGGAGTGATATGTATCTCGCTGGGGCGGTACTGCAGGGCCCAGATATGGTCGAGGTCACCTCCAGAGCCAAAGGCCAACGCCGTTGATATCGTAAAGAGCCCCGATGGAACAGGTTAGATAGATCGCTCTCTGGGATCGAGCCGCGTTCGTCAGTAAGTTTGGCGTCGGGCGCCGGGGGTAGTTACGGTGGATAGGCTCAGCCGGGCTTTGCCCCGGCGCGGTTTGCAGCCAATAGATCCAGGCATGTTCGGGTGTCCTAAATCCGAGTTTTGGGAAACATTCAATGTTGGCCGAAAGCACTCAGCGATGCCATTACGACGCCACAGAAGTCGAGCGGGCCAATTGGGTTTTTGTAGAACAAAGATCACCCAGATTACTCGTAGTCCAGAGCAGGCCGGGGCGCAGAACAATGGGAGATTAATCGGCGATTGAGCCAAGGATACGCTTAAATTGATTCTTAGTCATAATAGGGTAGATTTCAGGTGGTGGGACGTACCAGCTGCGTCTGAGGGGGCTCTCGTAGAGGTGAGCCCACTCTGAAGACCCCGTACTTTCCTCCCCCAAGTCCCTCTTCTTTCTCGCGTATCGACGGTCACCACAACAGAAGGCTGCTGTGGTCACAAGGAGTGCAAGCAGCACAGATTGATGGGGTCCCGTCTCGTTTTCAACCCTGACGAATGCTATACCCAGGAAGAGACTTCAATATGGTGGCTCCGCGACGGGGACAGGCACCATTGAGTGCAGGGAAGCACCCAGACTCGACACATGCCGTGCAGTACGTGACAATAGTGCTCAACTCCCAATTCATGCCCGTTCCGGATTGACGGAGCCGGTTCGCGGCTCCGCAGCATAAATGCAGAGGGTACAAAGAGGAGCGCGCTGAAGGTAGCAATACTTCCAACATTGGGAAAGGCCACATATCGGGGGTTTGCCCTCAGAGCGCCTGTGAGCATGGTAACGAGTGCTGGGTAAAGGATCGTTTTCACTCGCCCACCCTTAGGGATACTGGTCCACTGACAGCTCACGTTGCTGCTGCAAAGACTACCTGTTAGTATGACCGCAAATATAGCGAAAAAGCGACGCACACGAATGGTCCTCCGTGGTGGACCGCTCCGTGTGTATGTTTTCGGTCTGTGATGTCTTCCTGGAAGCAGGTCTCAGCATCGGTGATAACTCCTATCCAGAAACCAAAGTCCGTGGTTTATCTATCCGCAGTAGCACATGGAGAGTCGAGGAACATGCTCGCGCGGGGTTCACACGTCTAGTCCACGGCGGCATGACAGCATCACATGATAACCCAGTTGTCCCACTCGGCAGAAAGAGCCAATAACATCAAAGCCAACGGTAGGCCTGCATGGTACGTCGCCCAGGGTGTACAAAATACGAGGCATGGCCGACGAGGAACTCTAGACATCCAAGGTCACGGTCAACTTCGAGCTCGCACACCGATCGCTTCCGTCCCGGCTGAGGATTTCGTCCAAAAAAAAACACTTGTCATTAAACCACGATCATCTCGCGGGAAATCGCTCGGTCTACGAGTAGGTACAACGTATTAAACACGTATACAATCCGAACGACGTGTGCTAAAATATGTGCCAGGAAGAAAGGGGGTTGAGGGGTATGGTCATGACCGGATATCACTACCTCCTTCGGGTCGACGTGGGGGGCCTGCCTCTAGTCTCATCCGTTGTTCGGGTTTGAGCCGCTGCTCCTGTCTTCTTCTCCTCCCTCGCTCTAATCCTTTCGGATTGCCGGACTGGTCGCCCTTTGGTATCAGCTATACAATAAATGGTCAGATACCTGATGTGTATTCAAGGGGGACGTTACTTACCAGGCATCGGAAAGTCAAGTGCCATCTTATCTTTATCAAGCTCGTCCTCGATCGAGGTCAATGGGGTGAGCGGAGCTCGCACTCCAGGCGATAGATACCTATTGTACACGGAGCTCGCGTCGCTGTCTGAAGGCGACGGACGATTGCTTTGTCCCCTCGATCCTGCAGCTACACAAGCTTCGCATGCCCTCTCGGATACAACAGTAATCGGGTCCTTCGTAGTATCCCCGTTCCGTTTGCACCATCCGAAAATGAACGGAGTCGGAGGGGCTCGCTCCCGGCTACCCTCTCGCCACTTCCGCATCCTCCCCATCTCCCTATCCCGTGTTCGGATATAATCACTGCATTCTCTATCCTCCCCTCCGCGACTGAATACGTTATGGCATGTGGGACACTTGAAGAGTATTGGTTGGTGGTAGCACATCGTGAAGAGGTCGTGAGCGAGGAGGGAGGTTATGGGAGAGTGGTGGGTAGTTGGCGTTGCTGACCACAAGAAGCTCCTTATATATCTGGTCTCCGCTTGGAGCGAAACTTTGTAGGAGTGGTCATGGCTGATGGAGAGCCGTTTACCGTGCTCACAAAGGAACGGCCTGATCTAGCCATGATCTAGCAGACATGGCGAATAACCAATTCAAAACGCCGGCATGGCGGCAGTGCCGGTCACCACGCGAACAATAGTACCTCTCATGGGGACATAAGCGAACAAAGGCGCGAAGAGCGCGGAGACGAGAGGCGCGGTCTGATCAAATTAGGATCTACAAGCGCCCATATCCTTTTGTTCTAAAGGAAGTTGACCCCAATCCCGACCTCAAATCCTCTCCGGTGCCCATCACTCTTACTAGCAACTAAAGGGACGCCAAAGTTCACCTCCACTCTCAATGGATCGAACCGATAGACTATCCCCAGTCCGGCGGATATTGATGGCCGGGAAACGGACTCTCGCACGTTCGATGCGAGCGATTTAGCTGGCATGGCAGGTGATTGGTATGGCCGAGACAATGAAGAAATAAGTACGGCAGGAATGAGCTCACCTTTGTCTACGTTGTCTAGCCGTCCAGCATTGAGGAACAAATGAGTCTTGACCGGCCAGTGTGGCTTCTTCGGGAAGTCTGAGATCAAACTCAGACCGGCGGCCCAGTATAATTCCCCACCCAGCGAATCTACTACATGGTCAAATAAGTTCCGAAATGAGATGATGGAGAACGCAGAACGAGTCTTACCCCCATCCCGAGGTCCCATGCTATTATTTCGGAACATGCGTACGCTCGTGGATCCTCCTAGCTGGAACCGATCAGAGAAGTAGGCGGGACGGAGCAAACTCCACAAGACTCCGGCCCGAGTCGAAAAAGACAAACACTGAGAGAATGAAGATGAAAACCTCCCCACAAAAAGAGAGGTGAAACGAGTTACGTACCGCATTAGAGGCAACCCTCCGCGAGATCACGGTCTCCGATTGAGCTTTATAAAACGAAGCGTCGCCACCGATTCCAGCAAACTCGTGGGACAGTTTCAGGTATTCCCCCTTGGTTGCCATGATCGGGTCGTCACGGGTATCCCTCGTCCAATTGTGGAATATTGAAGATTTGATAGAAGTACCAGCGGCTTGTCGGATGCTTGACATTTGTGTCAGCATCGATCGCAATCCCAAAAACGGAGAGATCTACCTCATAGAAGCGGTGGATGTAAGATTTCCAACATGGCGTAAAACGGCCTCGTAACCAAGCTCATGCGAACCATTGTTTTCTGTCTGTGCGACGAACGAGGTGTGAATAGGTGTGAATGAGTGTGGGAGAATGGCTCTAACCTAGCTCACCCTGATAGTCGCTCTCAACCCTCTCAAAGCCTCCAAGGAACTAGCAAAAGCAGAATTGTCACGTTCCATTCCGAAAACCGACAGTGCACCGTGTGTTGAGAGTGTAGGATTGAGGGGAGCTGTCAATGCAGCATGGAAAGACCTCTTAGTTTGTGTGCCAAAAGACAATTGGCCTTCTAAGACTTCAGCGCCTCCAAAGACATTACCCAGGCGGCCCACCACACTCTGAGAGGAACTTAGATATGTCAATCTAATCGCAATCGCAAGGAATAATACGCACTGCGCTGCCTTCTTGGTTCCCAAACTCTGTCGAGGTCTTAAGCTGTAAACGGCCCCTCTCCTTGGTTTTAAAGACAAGGTCTACATCATGCACAGGTGCGGTCACGTCCCGAGCAGGCTCAAGAGTTGCGTTCACGTGGTGGAATAGGCCGGTCTCCTGTAGGGTATGTCCAATGTTCCGAGCTGTGAGTAGCGCGGCTTGTAGGGTGGATTCGTCGTAGGAATGGGAGTCCCCCATATGGTGTCTGACAATAGAACCGAGGAAGGACTTTCTGGTATGGTCTGCGCCTTCAATGCGCACTGACGCGATGCGTAAAGGAGTGGAAGAGTTATTTTGTATCTGAAAACACGAGAACGGATCAAAATACCGCAACAGTCGTCCATGGTACGCGAAAACGCGTACAAGTTCAGTCAAGTGCATAACGGAAGACTCGTATTCTCCCCGAAGTTTCCTGGCAATCCGCTCTTCCTGCCATTTCAGAATCTTCTCCAAGTCGTCCGGCTCCTTGTCTGAAGGCGATGAAGTGTTGGCCAGTGGGGGCCGAAGAGGAGGGGCTTCAACCCTCTCGTCGTCAAGGTCAACCATGTGCAAAGGATTGGTCAGGAAGTTTGTGTCAGAGGGCGCGAAGCTGAAGTCTATTTCGTTTCCCACGGTTGCAACCGTTTTCGATGGACCTCCGCCTCCCAAGGCGCACTCTGGGGATGGGATTTCCCATCATCTCGTTGGCGATATGCGTTCAATTCACCAGTCGGCAGGGATAACGTGGCTAGGGCTTTGCCACCATATCATCTGTTGATGACTCTTATAATCAATGCTCTGCCAACCTTTGTTGGCAATCTCTCCGTTCGGCCTAGTTTCGCTCCTCGCACACGATTCTAATTACGCCCAGTCGCGTCATTTCTGGTTGGCGGAGATGAATCTCCCCGTATCAACGAGATGTCTCCATCGACATATGCTCCTCTTGGCGTTTTCGGGTTATCCATACTCTCTACTGCGAGATTCAGTGGATCATGTAGCCTCTGAGATCTGAGGACGCGAACACTCAGCGCACGTCACCTCGTTGCTATGGAAGTGGCACATGATAGTGATAACAAGACGCCGACGGACGAACCAAATGGACGTGGCTCTCTCCCTCGTGATGCAACCCACGCCACCCCGTGCCCATTCGACCATCTGTTGTGAAATGGTTTCATATGGGTCCTAAAATGGGGTAGCATCAAATGTGTTACCAAGGAGCAACTCAGTAGGTGCATGTGAGGTGGACACTCGGACTCGAGCTAACTGCGTTGGGTAGGAGCGCAGGTTTGGACACACCAGGGTTGGAGATCGCTGAGCAGACGTTCGGCTCTTTTGTTGAAGTACACACCAACCACACGCTCTGACCGAGGTAAACTTATCACCACCGGTTGTCCTCGTCCGCCGAAACGTGAACTGTTTTAATCATCTAGATGTCCATTTCCACTTCATTAGCGCCTACTTTCGAAATTCCCATCTGCAATCTCCTCTGCACAAACCTGGAACAACCGGCTCGGTTAGGATGTGGACGCGTAACAAGAGAAATACCTATGAACGCACCTATCAAAGAGATCCAAGACTGCAACGCCCTCAAACTGAATCGGGACCCAAGTGCTCAATGGGCTTGTACCAGACTCATATGTGGCCTGACCGACGTATAATAACAACCCTTCGGACTGGGCCTGTACCTCTATCCGTTGCACCTCCCCTCCGCTAGTTCCGACTGCTGATTGCACGTCAACTTCCATCTCACCCCCTATATTACTCGAGGAGGACAGACGACGGGGAATTATCGAGATGGTTCGAGGAGATTTCGCCATGGGTATAATCACCGACAACAGGTTGGGTAATGACATGTCGGAGTGATAAGGTATAGGGACGAACGTCATAGGGTATGGAAACGCAGTGGAAGATATTGTAGCGCCTTCGCCATTTGGCTGCATTGTGGTCCATGCAAACTCAGCGATGGTGTTGGGGTCCGTTGCAAGAAGTTCTTGCATCCGGGTATCCCTCCACCAAAACCTAGAAAACAGCATGAACGTAATCAAGTTGGCCATTTTCCCTACAGGAGAAGCAGACTACCCACCTAAACGATGTCTCACAATCACCTATGTCCTGACCCTTCCACTTAATCACATCCAGGACATGCAGAATGCCGTTCTGGGTCCAATTATGGTCAAGAATGCAATCCAGGATTGTATTCTGCGGGAGTATCGAGGGAAATGCGGGCAAAAGATGTTTCCCCACCAGCCGGGAGCGTAGGACCGTGTTCGGCACTGCAATCACCATGGGCGAGGTCAGTATTGAGATAAACGAGCATTCGATCATCGGTCCCATCGTGTATCATACCGACTGTCAAGACGATGAAGAAAGTTCGTACCGGTACCCGCAATCCCAGAAGAAGCGTAAGTGACGGCCAAACACCTCTTCCCCACTGGTACCCCGGAGATGGCTATCCAGGCCCCGGTGTCGAGATCATCTGGTAATCCGCCCTCGACATCGATCTGCGGATTCAACGCCGGTCCGGGGTTCAGTTCAAGCAATTCAGCGTACATGCAACGATCAGCCCATTGGTTCCTTTTCTGCCCTGAGGCCTTTGAAGTTGTGGAATTTTGCGATAGCCCAGCGGCGGTCAATGAGGGCTGTGGTTTCTGTTTCCGCTTCGCTTTTTTCTTCTTTTTGCTGCGAACGGCTGGCGGTTGCGGTGAGGTCTGTTGGACGTCATTTGTTTGATGATCCGACTCCTGGACTTGAACGTGTTCTTCTGCGATCGCACCAAAAACGTTATCAGCCTGGGAACTGCACAGCGGCTGCTGGTCGAGGGTTCTCGAGGGAGACGGCATCTCTGTTAAGAGAAGCGAAGCGAATTGGGAGATTCCCCTATGAATGATTTGCGGAGGCTCGTGGTTATCGTCGTCTTCATCATCAGAAGGGCCTAGATTGAGGTCGGATAGGATGTCTAGTTGCCGCGCGGAGTCATACCGCTGTTCTCTGCGCTTTTGTAAACGAGGATAAGAGGGGGTGTGTCTAAGGCGTGGCGAAAGGAAGGGTACCTACACGTCTCTGATCTTCTAAAGCCTTTACTTGATTTCTCAATCATTTTCCCTGCGATAGGTTTCCGATGGGTTTCGAAGACGCACCTGGGCACGACGAACTGCCTGAGATGCTCTAGTGCTGGTGAGGGAAGCGGGTGGTGATTTGAAAGACTTTCTATCGAGAGGCATACTCGGTCTCACGTGAAGCGGAGTATAGAAAGAGAGAGTTGCGGCAATCGGATGTACTATAGAATCCGGAGGAGAAGTCCATCACCAGCGGACGACAGAGGAGACACTCCTTTCGCTTCCCCCCTTTCCACGACGACGACGGTGACCGACAATCCCGTCGAACATACTCCTACCATGTCCTCGAGCCAACCGCAGATCGTCGCTCCGATTCTTACTTCAGGCGACGGCGAAGAGTCGGTGCTCGACATTCCCCCGCATTTCCTCGCCTCCGAGAACTTGGGGAACTTGACCGCATCTGCACGAACTTCGCGGACACGGGTGGATCTACTACCAAACCCTCCTCCGAGGGAAATCACTACGGCAGCACCATCGATTCAGGACGAGGAAGGGGATGCACCTCCCGCTCAGGAGCCACCGAGGGAGGAAGCTAGGGCGGAACCCATGGTCTCTCTCACCATACTGGTCCTTTCCGGAGACAGGAAAAAATTTACATTTCACCCCGAAACGACAGCTGGGAGAGTGAAGGAGATGATTTGGAGCACATGGGATGCCAGTACGCCACCAACGTCACCTTGATGCACCCTCCGAATTTCTGACAGAATTATTACGCATAAGATTGGACGAAGGCTACCATACCCCCCAACCCATCATATCTTCGTCTCCTGTACATGGGGAGGATACTGCAAGATGATGATGTTTTACAAAGTGAGTCGGGGAAGCTGTCTTTTCTGTAGGTTTGGGCTAACCCCACTTGGCAGAACTTAAATTACCCTCGCACACTCCGAGACCGGATTACGAGGAGGGCAGGGATAGTCCATACGCGACGACGATCATGCACTTGTCGATTCGGCCGATTGCTCTGCCAACAGACGACGAACTCTCGAAGAAGAAGGGGAAACGTCGACTCCGGTCGGACGGGGGAGTCGAAGAGGACGGGGCGCAGGGTGGATGTTGTTCTGGGTGTGTTATTTGTTAACGGCATGACTTAGTTTACTTCTTGTTTTCATTGTTCTGGGACTCGCATCGTTGTCGCTTTAACCTGAGAAGTACCGCGCTAGGATTTATTTAAGATTTTTGTACGTTTTTACTTAAGCTATAATATCGCGACGTGGCTCGTGACCAACGCACCGTTGGGGATTCGAAGACTGTCGTTCGATGTGCGAAAAGGAATTTTTGCCGACGCTGGGGTAGGCTTATATATAAAGAACGCGTCGGAGACAGTCTGTCCGTTCGATTCCCTTCACCCACGCGCTGTCACCAGAAACTAAATCAACAAAAGACCGTTGGGGTCTGGATCTGATTCGTCTACGTATATAACCCCGTCCCTCGGATAGATCACCCTCGTATCCCCTTCTCTCTTTCCCCCCATCTCTCTCTTAAATGTCTGCAAAGGGTCTGCGTCCCTTCTCCCCTTACCTTTGCCTCCTCTAACCTCTTCCCTTATCCAGCGATCCGCGAATACGACGCAAAGCTTCTCCTTGCCTTTTGGCTTGAGCGCGCTCCCCCAGCCCATCCTTCCGCCACCGTTTCCCCGAACTTCGTTTACCCTTCTCCAAAAGTCGCTCAGGTCTCTTGGGATCCCGCCACTGGCGCAATCACCCCAGATATCCAGCTTCCCGCCTGGGTCCATACCACTAAACTTGTCGCAAAACCCGATCAGCTGATCAAACGTCGGGGTAAGGCCGGCCTCCTCGCCCTCAATAAAACTTGGGAAGAGGCAAAACAATGGATTTCCGAGCGCGCCGGAAAACCTCAGAAGGTGAGCCCATTATCTCCAAGTCATCTTCGAACAAGATCTTTGCGATCAGCTACTTTGTCTTAGCGCCCTGCGCCTATGATCCGCTCTGCTGTTTCAAATCGATGACTGACGTTTTGGATTTTCATCTGCTCTATAGGTCGAATCGGTGACCGGGACCCTCAACAACTTCATCTTGGAGCCATTCCTTCCTCATCCCTCGAACACCGAGTTCTACGTATGCATCAACTCCAATCGTGAGGGTGATTCTATCCTCTTCACTCACGAGGGTGGTGTCGACGTCGGTGATGTCGATGCCAAAGCCCTTCGGCTCGATATCGGCGTTACTACCCCCTTCCCCTCTCGTGATGTCTGGGCTGAGACTCTTCTAAAACATGTGCCCGAAGAGAAGAAGGAAATCCTCGTCGACTTCCTCATTCGTCTCTACTCCGTTTACGTCGACCTCCACTTTGCTTACCTCGAAATCAACCCCCTTATCTGTCTCGATGGTGTCAACGGCGCTCCCCCGACCATTCACTATCTCGATATGGCCGCCAAACTCGATCAGACAGCTGAGTCCATATGCGGACCCAAGTGGGCAATTGCCCGTGATCTCTCGGTTTACGATGGTGCTAACGCGGCGACCTCCAAGGGGAAGACCATCTCCGCTGATCGTGGCCCTCCTATGGTACGCATATACTGTGCATATATCCTCAATTCCACCGAGATTTGATGATTGATCTGGCGCACAGGTCTGGCCCGCCCCTTTCGGTCGTGATTTGACCAAGGAAGAAGCCTACATTCAGAAGCTCGATGGTTCCACCGGTGCTTCCTTGAAACTTACAGTACTGAACCCAGAGGGTCGCATCTGGACCATGGTTGCTGGTGGTGGTGCTTCTGTTGTCTACTCAGATGCGATTGCCGCCCACGGTTTCGCCCACGAGCTTGCCAACTATGGAGAATACTCCGGTGCGCCAACCGAGGGTCAAACCTACGAATACGCCAAAACTATCCTTGACCTTGTGACTCGTGGGAAGCCCAACCCTAAGGGAAAGGTCTTGATCATTGGTGGTGGCATTGCCAATTTCACCAACGTTGCTGCTACCTTCAAGGGTATCATCCGTGCCCTTAACGAGTTCAAGACACCCCTCATTAACCATAAAGTCAAAATCTACGTCCGTCGCGGTGGCCCTAACTACCAGGAAGGTCTCAAGGCCATGCGCTTGCTGGGCGAGTCGCTCGGTGTTCCCATCAAGGTATATGGCCCCGAAACTCATATTACCGAGATCGTTCCCTTGGCTCTGGGCGTCAAAACGAGCGATCGCATCCACGTCCCCCAGACTCCCCTCCCCCCTCCCACTCCTATTACCCCTGGACCGAGAACCGCTGCTTCTGAACCCCCCGCCATCGGTGCAATTCAACCCGGTGGGGGCCGCAACCAAGCTCAGGACCAGATCGTCCATTTTGACACCACCGTTGTGAAGCAGCGCCCCGATTATCTCCCCTTCGATAACACCACTCGTTCGTTCGTGTATGGTCTCCAACCCCGTGCCATCCAGGGCATGCTTGATTTCGATTACTCATGTGGTCGCGCTTCTGCTTCGGTCGCTGCTATGATCTACCCATTCGGCGGACACCATATCCAGAAGTTCTATTGGGGTACCAAGGAGACTCTGCTCCCTGTCTACACTTCGATCGACGAGGCCATCTCCAAACACCCAGACGTTGACGTTGTTGTCAACTTTGCCAGTTCCCGAAGTGTTTACTCATCCACCCTGGAGATCCTGCAATACCCCCAGATTAGGAGCGTTGCCTTGATCGCTGAAGGCGTCCCAGAACGGCACGCGAGGGAAATTTTGCACCTCGCTAAGGCCAAGGATGTCTTGATTATCGGTCCAGCCACTGTTGGTGGTGTCAAACCGGGTTGCTTCAGGATCGGTAACTCTGGAGGGTGGGTGTGACGTGCAAATTCCTCAACCATAAGCTAATGCTGATTGCCTTCTGACAGCATGATGGACAACATCATCTCCTCGAAGCTCTACCGCTCTGGATCGGTCGGATACGTCTCCAAGTCCGGTGGCATGTCCAATGAGTTGAACAACATCCTCTCCTTCACGACCAACGGTGTGTACGAGGGTATCGCGATTGGCGGTGATCGTTATCCCGGATCGACCTTCATTGACCATCTGCTCCGGTACGAGAAGGATCCCGAGTGCAAGATGCTTGTCTTGCTCGGTGAGGTTGGTGGTATCGAGGAATACCGTGTTGTCGAGGCCGTCAAGAAGGGTATCATCAAGAAGCCTATCGTTGCCTGGGCTATTGGTACTTGTGCCAAGATGTTCACCACGGAGGTGCAATTCGGACACGCCGGTTCGATGGCCAACTCGGATTTAGAGACTGCGGAAGCGAAGAACACGGCCATGAAGGCTGCTGGTTTCATCGTTCCCGATACCTTCGAAGAATTGCCTCAAGTGTTGAGGGAGACCTACGACGAGCTTGTCGCCAGCGGTACGATCGTTCCTCAACCAGAGAGGGACCCACCGGTTATCCCGATGGACTACAAGTGGGCACAGGAGCTCGGCCTTATCCGTAAACCGGCTGCGTTTATTTCAACCATTTCAGACGAGCGTGGTCAGGAGCTGTTGTACGCTGGTATGCGCATCTCGGACGTGTTCAAGGAAGACATCGGATTGGGTGGTGTTGTCAGCTTGTTGTGGTTCAAGCGGCGTAAGTCAAGTCAGATTCAGGGTATATGGGATGTTCTGACGATGGCTTTTTAGGTCTTCCACAATGGGCTACCAAGTTCATCGAGATGGTCCTGATGTTGACCGCCGACCATGGACCCGCCGTCTCTGGTGCAATGAACACGATCGTTGCCACGCGTGCCGGGAAGGACCTAATTTCTTCTCTGGCCTCTGGTCTTTTGACTATCGGAAGCCGATTCGGTGGTGCGTTGGACGAGGCTGCCGCAATGTTCTCTGGCGCTCGCGATACGGGTTTGACCCCTCGTGAATTCGTCGACAACTCGAGGAAGGCCAACAAGCTGATCAGCGGTATCGGCCACAAGATCAAGAGCGTGAATAACCCAGATCTCCGTGTAGAACTGGTGAAGGAGTACGTCAAGAAGAACTTCCCAAGTCACTCGCTTCTGGACTATGCCCTCGCCGTGGAGAAGGTTACCACAGCGAAGAAGGATACATTAATCCTTAACGTCGATGGGTGTATCGCTGTATGCTTCGTCGACCTTCTGAGGGACTCTGGAGCGTTTACGCGGGAGGAGGCGGACGAGTACATCAAGATTGGTACCCTCAACGGTCTGTTCGTCCTGGGACGATCGATCGGGTTCATTGGACATCATCTTGATCAGAAGAGGTTAAAGGCTCCTTTGTACCGTCACCCAGCGGACGATATCTTCATCAACATGGCGGATATGGCTCAACCTCGCGTACTGGGCAAGATGTATTAAGCATCCGTTCTTACATTTTTCTTTGCTTTCTCTCGCTCTTTAGAACATGTTTTTCATCGTCTGTAATAGCGGTAGCCCTGTCGTGGAAAACAGTAGAAGTAATCAAAAGGACAATTCGTTATTGTGTTCTCTCTATGTGTGTGGTCTGGATGCAACATGATGAAGGGTACATAAAAATCTAAACCGGACCCAGCCCGTTACTCTACCCAGGCATTCTTGCTTGGAACAAAGAGCCAGCCGAAAGCTAACAAGAATCTAATACCGGTGGCGACGCCTAATGCACCACTGGATCCGATCTCTGCCACCATGACTCTGGAAACGAAAGCTCCAAGGAAGAGGGCAAAGATGGCGAGGATCTTGTGATCTCTGGAGATGACTCGCTTCCTCAAGCTGAACAACTTGGGGTCAGCCATGAGCTCACACCAAACGGAAGTGAGCACGACGGTGGTGGCGAATTGGCTGTTTATCTTTTTGCCCATTATTCCTTGAAGACCCATGGAAGCCGACATGAAGCCCAGGCAAACGAAAGAGACGGTGTTTGACCAGGCCGGGCTAGAGCGGTTTGGAGCTATGCTTCCCTGACCAGATTGCCAGATCGTGACCGCGGCGGCCATCGTGAAGAGCGCTTGGATCATCGTCCCTGTGTTTTTTTTCCATTTTTGTGAAACAAGATGAATGGGGAAGAGTGGATTTTCAAATCGGCAGCGAAAGTGTCGTCGTGACGGTTTGAATGGAATGTGAGTGGAATCGGCACCGTTTTCGCGGTGTTGTTGTTTTTTGGCGGCGGCGGCGGCGAATGACCGAGATTGGAAGCGTGGAGGGAGAATCGGCGAAGGTTGGAGGAAACAGTAGGCATGGAAATTCAGAAGTGAGCACGGTTGTAAGTAAGGGGTTTTTTCTTTTTCGCTTTACGTTTACGTACCCGTGAAAAGCCATATTCGGGTATTCGAACCCATCCTGTCGCCCAACCTGCCGATGGAAGCTCCACCAAGGAAACTCAGCAGAGAACATAACGCTTGCTGGTCGGCTATGCGGAATGACTTGTCGTCCGGAGTCTCCCGTAACCGGGCAAGTGCCAGAGCCAGCTACACAACCCCAACACATACACACGGAAGAGAAAAACTCAGAAAGAGAAAAAAAACCCAAGATAAGCCATTGGGAGTTTGTGCGTACCTGAGCAGAGTTTCCGGTTTGGAAAGCGCACCAGATGAATACCGCGGAGAACGCGACGATGTCCCTAGATTTCGTTTGGATTCACGTTCGCGAGGGTTTGAAAGAAAAAAATGTGACGGACATGAAACCGGTCAAGAAACACCATACCGTCAAAGGCCATACTGCCTTTGCGGTATCGATGTCTCCCCAGAGATACCCTCCCTTTCCGAAAAAAACGACCCACCGGTTGTTGTTTTTCAACACGAGTTCGCGATTTTGACGCTCAGGGTCGACGTCAGGGATCCTGTTTGCGCCGCTTAGTGGCGACGATGAATCGTAAGAAGTGACGGTCGGACTCATGGTGAAGGGGAGGGGAGAGAGAGGGGACTCGTACGACCGGAGGGGCAGCGGACCGCAGATATGTACGACTCCGACAACCAAACTTCTCATCTTGCGCCATCGGTCTCTCGGCACTCCCACTCTGAGAATCTGATGGCAACAAAAAAAAGATAATCAGTAGCGCCGACAGGCGGCATGGCCCACGACCGGTCTTTCCACCCAGAACCCAGAACGGCGAGGGTACTCGGGGAATCAAGTTTTTTCTTCTTAGATTTCCGACCGCGTCTGTTCCCACCACCTCTGCGTTTTGTTCCTCTCGCCACTGTCTTTCCCGTAATCTTCGCCGTTTTCTGTTTTTCCTCCTCATTTTAGCTTCATCTCCACCACTTCAGATACGTCAGACGACCGACCTCTTTTCTTTATTCTTCAGATCGTCATTTGATGATCTGTCGGTCTTCCAAGTCACGCAGAATTATCACCCCACTTAGAGATGCCGCTCTCGAGATCATCGCGTATGGATTTTCCGTCCCGATACGTCCCGCAATATCTACTGTGACATGTTCCAGTCCGTCCCCATGCCTTGTGAGCGGTATGGCTCAGCTCGCTTTTCAGATGACAGACGGGAGCTGCAGTGAATTGCACAGGCTCCCAAGTTCCTCAGAACCCGAATGAAACTAAACTAACAGTGGACCGTGGGTAAAAACGATTTCAAATTTCCCAGAAAATTAGGCTGCTGTGCCAAAAGTTGATCGAACAGACATCAAGACCCCCTCCCTTACGGTCGTGGGGATTATGTGCAACAACGTGTCGTAACAACAAACAACGGATGTAAGTAGAACACGGGTAAGACAGCCGTCAAGAGGAACAGGCAACCCTTACAGTACTTCACCGTTCGTCTAGACACCCCCACTCCTCTAGACAAACGGCCATTTCTCTTTCTACAACTACATTCTGGTTATAGTTTTAATACCATCTCGTAGCTATGATATCCCTCTATGTCCCTATATACTAGTTATATTGTTTTATAACAAAATCGAGGCAAAATAGCGAAGACGCGTCATAGTTTGAGATTTGATCAAACATTGTCATCGGTCTCAAGCATTTGCACACCATAAAAAGTGTAAAAATTGGGTGGTATGCGATTAAAATTGGCACCACGCTCACGCTCGCCCTCTTCCCGCAGCAGGAAAATGTGTTCTTCAAGAAAATCTCCCAGATTCTTGTGCAAAGGTGACTTGAGTGTGACAGTGTGTGACGGAAACATGTCACACGCGGGTTGTCACACTCATCCGGTTTGCGAGTCGGGCGACTTTCAGGTGACTTTCGGGCGACTTAACTAATGCGATTGGGGGCTTGGAAGTGAATTTTATTGTTGTACTCAATAGTCGAGTGAGTTTCTGACCACAACAGGTCAGAACGTCCCAGATGAAGAAAGTGTGACATCACAGGTGTGACACTGTCTAAACGAGTGGAACCCGCGTGTCCCATTGCTGCTCTCGCGGATTCGTTCCACAGGACCTAAATCAAATAAGCAGGCTAATTTTTTGGTAGGGTTACAAAGGTACGATACTACGCTACAAACACATGTTATTTTCTTGATGTAAAATGAGGTATTTGGCGAGAAACAACAAAAAAATAGTTTAAGCGTCTGGACGAACGGTGAACGTTTTGTCGCTCAGATCTGAGCGACAAAGTCTGGCTGATTGAACAGAAGGCGGCGGCAACAACACTCGGTTGCACCTGGCTCGCATTCGAACCCCTTGCACTCAGCAAGGAGCCCGGCCTCTGGCCGAGCTGCTGGGCCGTTCGAAGTACTTGGATGAATTTATCGAGCTGAATTTCATCCGTAATATTCTCAGGCTCATCCCCATCGTCAGGATCCTGTTCAATTGAATCCTCCGTTACATCACCTGGACCCACATGGTGGGGCGTTAGTGCAGCATGAGGCTCGTTGAGTGAATTTCGAGCTCGAAGGAGGTTTTCCCTCCTGGCGTTGTCTGCCTTTCGACGTCGGCCCATGTTCCAAGGAAGATATGTTATACCATATATGGAAACTATATCCTAATTGGGTATTTAGACGCCTGGCCAAAATCTGAGTCGAAATTTTGAACTTTGTCCAAATGACTTGAAACGTTGAATAAAGTCGAGCTCTCGAGGAAAGTATATTTTGTATATATCTGCGGCAGATTTGGAGAAAATTGAAAATGGTCTTCTAGCACCTGAAGCTATGGCCCTAGCCTACGTTTCCTAGAGCTTATCTCACTTTGTATAGTATTATATGTTGTCGAATAACTCCCCATATGTTGCGATCATTTGCTTACATAAGGGTTGCCCGTTCCTCTTGACGGCTGTCTTAGTAGAAACGGATCGAGAGTCTTTTTCCAAGTTCAACTTATTGGATCAGGGATAACTTCATAGCGTACGCATCTTCACCGTCCGCATCTGCGAAGTTGGGGTAAACACACGTGGCTGGTGGCTGAGACGGATTTCGGGCGGACTCACAATACTTCTTCTCTATGTCTTTCACCGTAAATCCCAACGTGTCTCGGTACAAGCTCAGAGCGGCCCGATTCGACCGTCTTACGTGCAACGAGACGTAGGCGGCGCGGTATATGGTGGCCATTGCCTCTTCTTCGGACGAGCGTCAGAGGGTGATCTCAATTTTGGATAAACCGTTTTTCACGCACGAGACTGGACCATAAGCTTTTTTGCCAATCCCAACCGGCGGTAAGACCTCAGTACAGATATGGACGTGACGTGGCCGTGGGGCTGATCATCGGGTCCAACGTCTTCTTCCCTGGAAAGCAGAAGACGGTCACAGATGGTATCAAAGAGTTGAATGGAAGTGACGTACATCTTTGCCAAGATGTAACCCACGATTCTCCCCTTGGGATCCTCGGCGACATACGATAGCGACGGCCAGGACAAGGCATGGTAGAGGTCTGATTTTCCTGACAATCGTCAATCCAGAGGGGTGAAGCGATCCGTTGAGCCGTACAGTATCTCATCGTATAGTTTTCCGGGAGATTTTGGAGATTGCACGCTTGCATTCCAAGCAAATCATCAATCTATCTGATCGTTTCAGTCGTAGGGACGAGTAAGTCAGACATGGGATCATACTTTTATAGGTCGAATGTTCATGGACATGGTGGCGGGACGTTCGAAACTCTGGGTGTCTGATCGTTCCGTCATCGATCACCCTGTGTCGGAGCGGGGCCAGGGGGGGGGACACGATGCACGATTACAGGACATTGGGCGGGTGCTAGACGACGACATAGGGGTAGACGGGCGGATTTCCCACTCGTCCGCTAGCTTTGACCATCGTCATGGGAAAATCCGCGAGCTTTGGGCTGAAAATAATCGCACTGCCTCGTACCTGAAAGGCACCGGAGGCAGAAACGGCTGTTCCAGCGGTTCACACAGGGGTTAAGGTGGGAGAACAGCGGATGTCGGACGTAGAGACGACAGGTATGTTGGAAATATGTATGTTACATCTCTGGTAAGGAACTCGTACACCACAGAACGCAGGTTCAAACGATATACGCTCCAGCTGGAGATGTAGAGGTCTATATGCTCTTGGAAACGCGGTAGGCTCTTACGAATAGAAAGGATGAGCTCGCAAGGGGACAATAAAGCGAGTCCTTGAAATGAGTGAAGAAAAAAGAGATTATATGCCGAAAAGGGAAGTGGTTTTAAACGTGTAAATCACGTGAGATGGAAGCGTGTTTTTGGAAGGTTGAGTGAATTTGTAAATTAAATCGCGGAAGCTAATGGATCTCACCGACTGGAAAGGGAAATCGCAGAGCTCGTTCTTACCGGAACGGCCAAGAAAAGGTTTGGTTTTTTACTCTTTTTGGATTGGAATGGTTGAGAATGCTTTGACGGGGTTACCGGGAAGAGATCTGGGCGACTAAAGTCCGTTTCCGCAAACATTCCATCTGTCCGGGTGACATTGACACTTTCATGTCATGTCTGATTTTCCTGTTCTTTGCCGCGGCTTTTTCTTCCCAGTACATGTCTTTCTTCCGTTGACTTCTCCTCCTCCTCCTCTCTCCCCCTCCAACCATGCCGGCGAGGATCCTCCTCCTCCTTTTCCTCGTCGCCGCCGGCCCTGGAGTCGTTGTTGCTCAGGGTCCTCTCACTTCCTCCCTCGTTGACGACCCTACTACCCTATCCACAACGCTCACCACCATCCGCACCACCGTCATCATCACCCTCACCAGTTTGTTCTTTTTCTCTCTCAACTAACGGCGCATATATTCACCTAATATTCTCCACTCAGCTTCTCCACTCACAACAACCGTTACAAACCCATCTCTCACGACCACGACCACCTTGTTTGTGACATCGCTCCCACCGCAAACGACTACGACCCGTCCAGACCAATCATCATCATCCCACGATCCTTCCTCCAGTGTTCGCAACACGCCCGCTACATCAGGAACCCTCGTTCCTCCTCTGCCTCCTACAAACTCTAGTTCTCTGTACGCGAGCTTTGACAAATCTCGTTTAATTCTATTCACTGACCGGATCACTGAATATAGCGCACGGAATCCAGGTGCCCTTGCCGGCCTCATTGTCGGGCTTTGTGTGGCCGTGGCTGGCATACTCGCCCTTGGGTGGTTTACTATCAAGCGCCACAAATTAAGGGAGCTCGAAAGCCAAGGGTTCGACCCACCGCCGATCGGCTCTGTGAGACATAGTATGTCTGCAGGCGATGTTCCACCTCCGAATCGTCGCTCCAGAATCATCGATGATGACCCCGATCTCGAAATTCAATCATCCGTTGGGCACGATGTGCGCTCCTCACTCGTTGGCCACGGCGGCATCGTTTCAACCCCTCC
>Ga0307512_10003050_pt1 | contig 20087 bp, 23 predicted proteins | sample 14_EM_MG_FD_200267 | JGI IMG/M metagenome (GOLD analysis project Ga0307512, IMG submission 200267) | Populus trichocarpa ectomycorrhiza microbial communities from riparian zone in the Pacific Northwest, United States - 14_EM | ecosystem: Host-associated > Plants > Roots > Unclassified | place... | reverse complement strand
TACAATCGAAGAATACCTTCAACGGCGGTCTACTTATCTTAGACTCCGCGCACATGCCGACTGGGTGTGGCACATGGCCAGCCTGGTGGAGTAACGGTATGTACGACCCTTTTTGTCGTTTTTTTTCTTCGGCGCTAACGCATTCCCAGGACCCAACTGGCCTGCTGGAGGCGAGATCGATATCATCGAGGGCGTGAACGATTACACGAACAATCAAGCGACACTCCACACCAACCCCGGTTGCGGCCTTGCCAGCACAGATTCCAGGGCATTGTCCATCAGCGGAACCCTCATTGGTGGTACGGACTGTGCCGCCAGTTCCACTTCCAACCAAGGTTGTGGCATACGAGCCAATTCCAACACGACTTTCGGAGAGGGCTTCAACAACATTGGTGGTGGTGTTTACGCCAGTACGTTTTCACTCCGGTACCGAGATCGTGGTTGACCTGAACGGAATCCAGTGCAATGGGATACTAGCGGGATCGCTGTCTTTTTCTTCCCCCGTGGATCAATACCAGCAGATATCCAGGCTGAGGCTCCTCAGCCGTCCACTTGGGGTCTTGCTATGTCCAGATGGCCCGCGATTGATTGTGATCCATTCAAGTTTTTCTACGATCATGTCGCAATCTTTGATACCACCCTCTGGTACGTTCCGCTTTTTATCGATGGTAGAGAACAGTGTTTAGTAAGCTCTGCATCTACAGTGGCGACTGGGCTTCCGGCGTATGGTCGTCGTCCGGGGTACCCGGCCAAGATCAGAGCTGTGCTGCTCGAACTGGCGTCGCTACATGTGAAGATTTCGTTCGCAACAACGGACAAGCCTTCCAAGAAGCTTGTGAGTATACATCTATATCCTAGAGGTTTCCACACTTAGTTGATACATAACCGTTTGATTCAGACTGGGAAGTCATATCGTACAAGCGATACCAGAAGAACTAGACATGATATACACGCACTTGTCGCCTTTTCCCGTTCTTCTCATCCCCGCCGTTACTTCCAGCTTCCACTGAATGCTCGCTCTCTGTCACATTACTATCGCTCGAGTCAACGACACCATGAAGTCCAAACTGCTGTATTCACTAGTACATATCCCCTACTGCGGGTACCCATATCATTATAGAGCTCTCTCTCTCTCTCTTTCTCTAGGTCGTCTTAGTGCTGGACATTTGTATCTTACGACAAAGCGTTTTACCTAAACCCTTCCTTTCTTCTCATTGTAGGTATAGACACCTGTCGATACCATTCCCAAGCCCCGTCACCCATCTTATACTCACCTTCCTGTGTTTTAACTCCATTTTTGGTTAGTTCTGTCACATGTTTCTTCGATAGAATCAACACGCTGGAGTAGACTTTTCACGAAAATGCTGGGCCCGATAACGAAGATCGGACAAATAGCCTGTGTATGCGGCGGGGTACAGAAAATCATTAAATCGGTGAACCTACACGGGCGTCGAGAGGGATATACGTGTATGCTGAGGTTGCGAAAACGATGTGTGCGTATGTGATACATGCGTGTGGGGATGGGAGAACGATAAAAATAACACATCGAGACAAAAGGAGATACAGGGTTTATCGTGTCCACTGGGAGAGTACTTGGAGCTAGTTACGGGTCGTTGTATTAAGGGGAGGTCCGCATTTCCGGAGGGATGTCTGTGTCCATTGGAGGTGGAGGTGCAAGTTTCTGGAGCATGTTAAAAAGCTCGATCTTGTTCGCGGGTTTCGAGAGGAAGGCATCCATTCCCGCGTTCAAACACAGTTGCTTCGTGGATTCTTGGCAGTCCGCGCTCAAGGCGATGACTTACAGAACGGGGGGCATGAGCGCGAGTACCACAAGAACGTCACAAGCTTACTTGGTAGTAAAACATCGTATCCGCGTTCTACTTCGAGTGCTCGTATTCGCCTAACAGCTTCGACGCCGTCGCATATAGGCATATCTGAAAAGTTGAGTGAGGCTTGAGGAAAAAAGAGTCAGAGAACAGTTGAACGTACGATGGTCAAACATAGCCGCTTGGAAATATCCGGGCCCGTGTTTCTCCCAAGCCGCGATGGCCTCTTCGCCGTTCGTAGTGGCTTCAACGTGAAGCTTCACTCGTTCCAATTGTGCCTTCAGCAGCTTACGCGCGATCGGATTATCTAAACAGGAAGCGGTGAGGGTTATCATGTCTGCCGACAGAGTGAAAGTCTACAGAGTTATTACCTTCCGCAATCAAAATCTTCATGCCCGCGAGATTCCGTTTGCTGTTGGGGTCCTCGACGGGCTTACCCTTCACAACCCTCTCGGGTACGGGTACAGTCACCTGAGGTGACGGGTTTCTCAGCTGCACTAGTGTCTGCAACATTTTGAATGTCCGAGGGGGTTTCGTTAAACGGAGAACCTTCTGTGAGCTGTCTCTCCCGGAAGTACCAGAGGAGTTCCCCTTTGTGGGAGTATAGATGTGGATGATCCTAGTGTCAACAAGGGAGGGCAAACCAAGTGCATCGACCATAGTGGCAAGATCATCCGCGAGATCTCCGGATTGAGTGTCCAAGATGACGAAGTCTACTCTTTCCACCTTTCTTGCAAACTGTTCGAGCCACCTTTGCGCTTCCACTTGTGTACGGGTCGACGACACCCTGAGTCCAGTGAACATCGTTTCCAAGAGCCTCAGGGTGGTATCTGAAGGAGAACATATGATAATTTGTACAGGACGTGGATGCGTGAGTTGCGATCTAAGGAGCTCAAGATCTTCCATGCTCTGCTACTCTGTCAGCATGACCGAATATGAGCACCGAATAAATCCAACCTTGTCTGCCTCTGGCCCACGATACACGCTCACGGGGAAAGTAAACCAGAAGGTGGATCCACGTCCGAGCTCGGATGTTACTCCAATTCCACCCCCGAGTAGTTTGGCGAGTTCACGTGATATTGAAAGACCTAGGCCAGTCCCGCCAAACCGGCGAGTTGTGGAATTATCGGCTTGCTGGAAGGGAACAAACAGCGATGCACAGTGGCTCTTCGATAGTCCAATGCCAGTATCCCTGAAAAGAACCTCAGCCAACCGCGACATGTTAGAGATGATAACGCACTGTATGATGAACTTGATTGAAACCATTTCTGGGTCAGGTGTTGGCCTGTTTGGATCCACGGACACCGTGCACTTCACAGAACCTTTGTCAGTGAATTTTACTGCGTTCTGACAAGGAATTGACATCAATTTCTATTATCTCCGGGCCCCGGCCCATGACTTACACCGATCAGGTTCATGAGGACTGAGAAAATAGGTGTTAGTTTTTGAGGGACATGAAAACGGTTGTTCAGTTACCTTGGCGAATACGGGCATAGTCGGAGTGAATCCCTTACGATGGAGCGGTCAGTGCGAAGATGGAGAGATTTGCCAATTTGCTGTCGCTCACATGGAGGCACATCACGGTGTATGAAATAGGATAGATCCATTCGTTCAGCCGCTAATGGAAGGAGTAGCTCCAGACAGTCCTGCATGGGTGTCATGTGATCAACGAAATGTTATAGTGGGAAATGTCAGCATACTGCAACTATATTCTCGACAGGGAACGCCGACGAATCCAACTTCACAGCTGAGATTATACCATTAGCCCTGCGGCCGCGAAGGGGCGAAGCAAGCTCACCTGACGCCTCAAGCTTGCTGTAGTCCAAGATGGAGTCGATGATCTGAGGGTATGCACAGCTATGAGACACCTTTGACGGACTTTGTCAGAGTCAACGTTGGCTACCTTCAATAGAAGTTCGCATGACTCCTTGGCCGTCTGTACTGAAGAGGGTTCAGGTCCCTGGCGGGCAACAGAATGGTTCTACCTTACCTGTTTCTCGCTGTCCGGGATTGAGTTCAGTTCCGCTTAAAATGTCTAATAACCCGTAGAAGGAACTGAAAAAAATGAATTTCGATCTTAAAATCGTCTGGGATCACAGACCTGAATGGTGTTCGTAGCCTATGACATTACGGTGAACGACGTCAATTATACATGGAGGGGGTTGACGACCGAAACGACTCACTCGTGGGACATGGACGCCAAGAAGTTGCTTTTTATCTGGTTTTTCGAATGTTAATGTTGAAGATGAAGTAAGCGAAAGGTCTCACCTTGGTGGCCTTGAGCGCGTCTTCGCGACTTTGACGAGCGATTGCGAGAGCTTTCTTCTGCGTGTCAATCATTCGCAGGTTCTCTCTCGTTCCAGCCTGTACAGATCGGAACAGAAGAGCGTTTGTGATGCTAATAGTCGCTTGTTGACATAGTAGGTGGATCATTGTAACTTTGCGTTGGGTGAACGGGTGTTTTGATGCAAGGTATATCGCCCCGGAGGTCTGGCCTCGGTTACCAACTATGGGGAGACAAATCACGGATCTGTGTACACTTTCTGATGCCTCCGCAAGGAACCGCGAATCGGATGCCACATCGTTGAAACAAAGCCTTTCCTTGGAGTTCAGCACTGGACAAAGTCAATATAGATGAGAGGAGTTCGCACGGTTCACGCACCGTGTTCGATGACAGCTTTCTGGAGTGCATCTCTGATCGACCCGACGGGCTTCGAATTTCTGAAAGCACATAAGACGGGCCCTCTGGAAACAAGATCCGTGCTCACACGTGCACGTGACATGCCCCAGGGGGTTCCATCGTTGTAGCGATGGAGTAATCCCCGGCCTCTCTTGCTATAACCAGAGACACCTTCTCCGGGGCACAGATTTCTAGGGAGGGATCGGATGAGGAATAGGTGTCAAAGGAAAAGGAGACGCACCGGCTGAAATCTCAGTAAAACGTTGCAGAGCTGCGAAAATGCGTCAAAGGATAGTCGCAAGAGCAAACGAAACACCCGCCTGCAGCGAGATTGATGTCGCTGGATATCTCCTTGCTCCATTTCAAGATAGACGAGAGATCGGTGACGCCCAAACTCAATGGACTCATCTCGGAGTCATCCGTCGCCGTATCTGTATCACTGAGTTGCTCATACACCGGGGTTTGCATCGCCGGCGTGATGACGACAGTTTCCGTCTGAACACCCACATCGGAAGAAAAGACGTGTCGCTTCAGGGGCTTTTGCGAACGCGGCCCAAGTACAGAAGAGAGGCGGTTACTGAGGGGAGATCAGGCGCGAAAGACACGAAGGCGTAGAAGCATACGTGATTCCCCTCGCACCCCATTGGAAGTGCCGCTGCATACCACTATTTGCGGATCAGAGTTGCAGACACCGCGGACGTTAAAAGTACTTACCGTCGTTGTAATTCCGTACCCAGTCCTTCAACGCCGCACCGAACAAAGTGGCAGCCTTGCTGTTGCAATACAGGCTACACTTTAGTCCAACACGAGTCCCGGTGGAGTGCAACGCACCAAGTATAGGCTGTAACCCTCTTCCATGAGCCAGTCGTTGTTCACGGACAGCCTTGGAAACATTTAGCAATTGCAAAACTCGCACGGCTATTGCACATACTTTACGGCCACATCGTAAAGTTTGAACGTGTCTGGCGTGTTATTCAAGGAGGCGATTTCTGCGTCCTGTTTAACACCAAGGTCAATCCCGTTCTGTACGGTGCTTGGATGGAGTAACATACAATCAGGGCAATCCATGCACTATTATTTACCGGCGACGGTGAGAGCCACCTTGAGGGAACCGTCAGTCTCAAATCTAGGCTGCTAAGAAGCGAACATACTTCTTGATGTAAGCCATGTTCTTCTCCACTTGGTCCATGTATCTTTTCCGCACTTCTGTAGCTAGCCGACCCTTGCGAACACAGTCTATCAGGGCGAGACAGTGAAAGAACAGGATGTATCGGATGTGTCGGTGGCTGGATTACGTCAGGTGCGGCGTGCAATCGACGGTTGTCGGCAATACGCACTTCGGATGGACGTCCTTAGTTTCGTATACAAAGAAACCCCGTTCTGCCGCCTCCGCAACATAGCCCAGACAAAAATAGGCGACCACTTTGAATCCGTCATACCTAGGAACTGAAGTAAGTTGAACGAAGGTCAAATGTTATCAAATTTCTACCAGTTCAAAGTTATCGGGGGCATACGGCCCTGCGAGGCGAGGTTTCCTGCATATTCCGATTCCACGAAGTCTTCGGTATCAAAGATGTCCTCAGGAGATGTGGCAGTAGTATAGCCCCCCAACGCTCGGATGCAATTCAGAAGACCTGCGGCTGTGAGCTACCGAGCTTGAACTGTGAGGCATTAAACCCACCTTGGAGCAATATAACCAGCCCGGCGTTTGGAGAGCAGAGCTTCGCGTCATTGAGAGACTGTCGTTCATAGCTGGTCAGAAACCTTGGGAATCGCTCCGTGGTGATACCCACCTCCTCCGTGGTAACGACCAGTTCACTGACTGAGATATTGTAAACAAACACTCAAAATGGTATGTTTATGACTTACGATGGTCACAGATATATAAGCGCGTGGCGTTGGCATGTAGCACGGCAAACCCGCAATAGATCCTGCAAAACGTGATAAGAGAACGGAAAACGCGGAGACACTGTACCCACCCATCGCCGGCTGTTTTTCCATGTTTGAGGGCGATATCCATGCGACTGAGGTTTGCGCGGTAATGGACGTTGTCAAATCCAGAAACCATCGCGCAGAACATGACTTGGGAACGGCTATCGTACGCGAAGTTGATCACCACTCGCCGAATGACATTCCGTCCATGCGTACCACTTATCCATACTGCTCCCATGTTTCTCGGCAATACGCAAAGCTAACTTCCCAAGGTCTGCGGAGAACCTATAAAGCTCCCTCCGTTCGGCAGAAACTACTCGTAGTCAATATAACGAGTGAATTCTGTGAAAGGGTTCACACCTCCTAATACCCAGAAAAATCCCATAGAAGTCCCAGGACTCATGCCGGATCTGTTCCGATTGGATCAGGTAAACCTTACAAGGCCGACAATGACACAAACCGTAATGCGAGTTTGATGGTCTGTCGTTTAGCAAGTCAACAAATCGCCTCACGTAGTACACGCGTACTCACTGTGAGTCCAATAACGTTGGAGAATCCTTCTCCCCAGTAAGCATTGGTTCCTTGTTCACCATAAGTGAAAAGAATGTGATTTGAATGGTCTGGACACACCGGCGTCATTCAGTACAGCAACAGCCAGGTCTGTTCGGGGATCTGTCGCACGTGGGATCTCTAGAATCTCGTCAAAACCGATTGCTAGAATCTCATCCTTGACTCGTTCAAACATGATATCCTGGTCACGTTTAGTGGGAGCCTTCGGAACCTCGATCCCAAGGATATGCAGAGCTGCGAGGCTGTCGTTCAGAGCATCATCGAAGCTTCCCTGTATCCAGTTTATCCGTGACCGCAGCCGCAAAACCCGAGCTCTTTCTTCGTCACTGATGGGTTTACCGAGGCAATCAAGGATTATTCGGTGCGCTTCGTTGTAGTTTCCTGCGTTGCTGTATCAATTCCCTTTCCCGATGAGATGAAGGCAGAGGTTCACCTTTCCATGTGGTCAGCCTAGAAAAATTAGCCTCGCGAAGGATGACGAAAGAAGATGGACTTACTCTATCAGCCTTAGGTTTATTAGGCACGTCCTTTCTGGGTATTGCACCCACGCATCATCATCTTGTAGGCACCGCGCATTCTCAAAAGCCTTAGTCGCAAGCTGCAGAGTGGTGTTAGACTGGAGTGTGAGGGTTTTGAACCCCGGGTACCTCATGTGCCCCCCGCGTCCATGTAGCTTCACCAGCTCTAATCAAGGCCTCCACTAATTCGTCCCGTTTGGCGTGTCGACGAAGAAGAGGTAAACAACTGCCAAAAATCATGAGGGCGCTGGAGAAAACGACGGTAGACCACCTTACTGTTTCGAATGCTCAGCGATCCTATAAACATCCGTTGATGGTCCATGCAGCATCATGAGAATCACCTGTTTTATGCCGTCACTATGACAGGGGGGAGGGAATACTAAGAAACCATACCAACCTTCAAGGACATCTTAGCCACTGCCTCCTCCGGAAACGTGTCCAGTTCTGCCTGGGCTGCCTGGCGATACCGATCGTGGGTAAAGCTGCACATGTCCCGAGCACGATTAACAAGCCATCCCTCGGAAATGGAAATCTGCTGTCCTCTGATGGACTTTCCGATATTTGCTGATTCCTCGTTGACCGTAGATAGTACTTTGGCGAAATCCCATGTTTCGATGGGTTCTTCGTCACCTTCGCTGCCGCTGGACCATTCCATCATCAAGGCGACTTCCGTCACCTTGAACCTACCCCAGGGTCAGAAAATATCCATGTCCAGCAGTACCAGAACTAACATTGCGCCAAAAAAAAGTGCCCAGATTATGTACATCCTAGCTTCCTCTGGAAGCTGTCTGAGCTGCATTACCAGGTATGTCACGTCGCTCGGGTCAGATACAACGTTCTGAGCGATAAGACTCTTTTCAATGGCGGAGATATCATAGCTGCGGGAAAGTGTCAGCGTGATTCCATAAAATGAAGGGATAGCACATGCTCCCAGTGGTTCTTCTCCATGTCAAACTTGATCTATTAGGATAATTAGACGGTTTCGTCAGAAGAAGATACGAAATTACATGTCCTTGGCGATGCAGGATCAAGAGGATGCTCCGCGCTGAAAATGCGTTGCCCGAAGATGCCTTGAGGAGAAGGTGAGAGAATTTCCCACAGTCCTCAACTGGTCTGCGTAAAGTGCGTGATACAAGATTTGAGATATCCTGATGCCCAAGAGATTCTAGGGCGATCCACGTTGCACGAGAGCTGCTCGGGAACACCCGTCTCAGACGGTCGACAACCTCTCTGTTCGACCATTAGTACTTCGCGATCACCATTATACAGGGTTCCTCACTGTTTCTCCGCCCTCAGCGTCCCGAAGATAAGCTAAAGAGAAATTGGTACTTGACGGAATGATTTTTTCCATACGCACCATTCGTGTCCGAGAATTTGCTAGAGTTTCTATAAGGCCCAGTGTGCTACACGAACAGATCAACAAGTTAGGGTTAAGGAGTGAAACCAGAGTACGCAACTAATCATCAACTTCTTGGAGGTCATCCAGGAACAACGCGAACAGCCGGATTTCGGCCATGATGGATAGGATGCTGACCATCAAGGTCTGGAACCTCGTTCGTAACTCTGAGGTGTCGAGAGACTCTTCTGGACGGGCTTGGATATGAATGTCATGCGCAGCCAAGATATCCTTCAATTCAGGGGCACCATGGTATAGGAGCGGGAGCAAAATTAACTGTGGTCCAAGCTTATACTTGAGCTGAGCGACGAAGCGGTGTAGATCGGTGTCAAAAACCATGAATTGCCGAAGGACTGCGGAAAGACAAGAAAGCTTGGGGGTAAGCGTAAGGATGTGCATAATTTGTGGCGGGCGTGCATCGCACCAGGCCGGAAAACGGTGCAGAGTCAACCCGCTGGAATTTAGCTTGACCCCATAAGCCGTGAGCTTAAAATTTTACTTCAGCATCGATCCCACTCAAGACAAACTGGTGGCCGTACATCTCCACGTTGCTTGGTTAGCAAGTACCAATGACGTTTTACCCGCTCTAAGGAGTATGCTAAACAAGTGTTTGGGGACGAATTGTACCACTCACCCTGCTGGCCCCACAACAAATACCGCCCGCGTCCTGGAGACACGACTAGATGGCACCGCAGAAAACCTGTTCAGGCTGTCCCCAGAGCCGGTTGTTGATTGTTGGTCAATAGATAGGGAAGCTACACTTTCCGCGGTGCCAACAGCTCGGTGCAAGGAGGTTGCGACAGAACCCTCACTGGACATAGTATCGCTGTGGTCCTCAGTACCGCCACCACTCCCAGAACCAGTGTACTGGGAACCAGAAGATACCAAGACATAAGGGTTCTTTGCAGACGTTGTATGCGAGGCAAATAATTCCGAAGTTTGACGGATGATATTGCGCAGAATCTCTGACTCCCTGTCTCGACCGAACTAGGGAAGGAATTAGAAAGATGCGAATGTGGTCTCGAAATTTTTCTTACAAGGGTTCGTGGGAGGGTGAATTCCTATTCTCCGTGACATGTTAACGAACCGTCACCATGACACCCCATTTGGAACTCACAATGAACTTGTCTTGTGTGCCGATCGGAAAGTACGGAATGAGCTTGGAAAATTGAGCAAATATTTAATACAGCACGACCGGATACCCACTTCTGAAGCGTGTTCAGACGCGAGCGAAACGGCCTCTAGAAGCCGTTTCTGGCACTCCATCAGATCATTCCTTACACCCAGCGCACTCTGATATCGTGCTTCCGGGTTCTTGGAAAGAAGCTAAATCGGAGTCAATGCAGGGAATTCGAGCGGAAGCACGCTCGCCACCTTCTCAACAATCGCCGCCAACACCTGTGGTACATCCCTGCGAATTTCGTGAACAGGCATCGGCCGCTTCTGTACGATGGCATGAAGGAGCTGTAGTGGTCCTCCTTCAAAAGGTGATGTCCCCCTCCCGACGAGCAGGGTCCAAAAAAAGATCCCCAGGGAATAGAGGTCAGTTCGGTGATCCTCCGCCATGTTCTCAGCACCCCCTGTCTGCTCTGGTGCAAGGTAGCACAAAGCTTCCTTGACCTTTGCTCTGTCCGCTTCCTCAAGGGCGTGTGTCTTTATGACAAATGCAGATGGTCCTCCCGACTCCTCGAGCGACACGGACCTGTTACCAAAATGGATGAAACGGACCAACCCGCCGTTCGAGTTATAGTGGAAGGCATTCGCACGGACTGTCAATGAAAAAATTAGAAGACACGGGTGCATCATGTAATTCGTCTGTTACCTTCACGGTGAGTAAACCCATTCCTAAACAGACGTAAATTCACCCCCTTGAAGAAATAACGTGTTTTCCTTACCGATGAAGCAACTCCAAGCAATGGGTAGCTTGAATAGCGAATCTTAAAGGTTTAAATTCAGAAGGGGACATCCGGAGATAGGGGAGGACTTACTCGAGGAAAGTTGCTAGGTCCATCATGTCGCAAGCCTCTACCTCCTCCATCATATCCAAGTCGTCCATCATGTACATATCTCCATGACCCAGGGCACGTACTCGAGACATGTCGCCCAGAAGGATGTCATTGACCTTCGCGGGAGGGTAGTACCGTCCCAGAGAATTGATGCCAGGGTGAACGAGAAGTAGTACCACACAGTCGCCTTGGGATCGCGGTATTGTGAAAAATTCAATCAGCCTGAGCGTTGCGTTTATTGACTCCGACGACGTTGCCATTCGACCGAGGCTGGTGCAATTTTAGAGGGTTTGAAGGTGAACCACGATATGCACCCACATGTGAGCCTCCCTCTCGAGACACATTGATCCATTGCTATGCGCCGTGGCTATCTTGGCTAAGACCCTAGACCCGTCCTTGAGACCGACTCCTTCCGCGACGAGGGTCGCGCTGCCAGTGTCATCCCACTGGACGGCCTGTGGACGATGGTGAGCCATGCGAATGAGCATTGGGGGTTGAACGGTGAATCACTCTCTCGAACGTGTAGCCAGGGACAGATAGGATATCATCTTTGAAGTACAGCAGCGGAGACGCGGGCGAAGCGTACTTTCTCCTCATGGGACTCCTCTGAGCGAGAGCGACTGAGGTGACGGAAAGGTGATCGACTTCTCTCCGACAAAGGTTCCGGCAATGATCCAATTCAAACCGTCTGTTCAATTGTATGTAAGATAATCTCATTGGGTGGTGGGTACGATTATGCTTAGTAGCTAACAGGAATTACACTCAGAGGTCAACACAGCAAACAAGATTACGAGGTCACTGGACACGATCCAATGCGTTGAGAACTTGAATAAAACTCGAGCGGAAAAACGTGACTCACTGTAACTGGCGGGATCGATACTGTCAGGCAACTCCGTCATAGCCACCTCGAACCTGGCTTGGATGGCATCCATCACTTGTTGGTCACCCTCCGAGGACACGAAAGTAATCGCCAAACCCTTGGTACCGAACCGACCAGCACGGCTGAAAAGGATTATCAGGAAATGTTTGTTGGTTTTGTTCAAGCAACTCACCCGACGCGGTGAAGGTAAGAGTCAGCATCGGGGGGAGCATCGTAGTTGACGACGATGTTCACCCGCTCAACGTCAATACCGCGACCAAAGATATCAGTGGCCACGAGGATACGCTTTTCGAAAGCTTTGAACGCGGAGTATCGGCTGATACTAAACGGAAATATCAGGTGAGCAGCCCCAAGATGGAAGGTGAGTCAGACGTACCGTTCCTCTTGGGCAAGGCCAGAGTGAATACTGATACTTGGAAAATTGCAAGAAACGAGTAATTTATCCAACTCGATCGCGCGCGCGACGGATTTCACGAAGATGACGACCTATTCGGCGAGGTTGAACAATAGGGCAAGGAGTCAGTACTTGAGGGCAAACCTGATTGAATTCTAAAGTGTCAAGCAACTCGTTCAATTTCCTGTTCTTCGCGACTTCATCCAACTTTACGAAGTGTTGCTGGAGTCCGTGTAAGGTCAACTTCGTTTCATCATCGACAAAGATTTCGAGAGGCTGGAAAAGTGGCGGGTGAGTGAAGGTGAGGCACATCAATGGACAGCTGGACATACATTAGCCATGAATTTTTTGCACGTAGCCCGGATCTCCTTGGCAAGGGTAGCACTGAACATCATGACTTGTTTGTGATGGGGGGTGGTCCGGAAAATTTCTTGAACATCGCGACGCATGTCTAAGATGAACGACGAGTGAGATGACATGGTCGACAGCGAATGACGAAAATTAGAATGAAGGGTGTTCCAAGTGGGCCTTGAGAGGGGGAGAACGGGAGAACCAGGACTCGAAACCGTCTTGAGAAGACCCGCGGGAACGAGAAATCTCCTGACATAGCCACAATCGCGTCTCGCCATGTCCACTCAACCCAATCCAACCGACAACTGACCAGCCCTTGTGACTCCATGTTGCAAGCGGAGCGCGCGCGCAGACGGACGAGATAATCGCAATGCCAATAGCGCAATGAAGAGAAAGAGGGATGCAGGTGGTCGAAAGGCGTATGACTAACCGAGCTGTTCAAGCATCTTGTCGCACTCGTCTAACACAAAGTGCTTAACATTTTTGGCATCCAAGACTTTGTCTCTCGTGAGGGCGTTGAGTCGTCCAGGCGTAGCAACGACAATGTGTGGGCATTTTAACTTGTCACGTAGAAGTTCGGCATCCTTCGCAACGGGAGTGCCACCATAGAAGGTCGCAACTCGAACATCCGGGAGGTACTTGGCGAAACGGGCGTATTCATTCTTGATCTGGAATGCCAACTCTCGGGTATGGCAGAGGACGAGGACAGATACTTCTCCGTTCACTGGCTCCAATTGCTGGAGGGTGGCAAGGACGAAGACGGCAGTCTTTCCGTGACCAGACTTGGCTTGGCAGAGCACATCCATCCCGAGAACAGCTTGAGGAATGCATTCCTGCTGGACTAAAAGGAAGGGGTTTGAGAATGTGGACGAATCTTATGACCTTGGAAAGTATACCTTCGGAGGGGTGCTCAAACCCTAGATCACTGATAGCGCGAAGCAATTCTGGTTTCAAGAGGAAATCCCTGGAAAGTTGTGAGAAGATGCAAGACCAAAATGCGTACACGCGATTCACCTGAAACCGGTGGAGTGAATACCAGAAAAGTTCTTTTTCTCCTTGTCGTTATCGTCGCCAGCGCGCGTGGCAGCAGCAGAAGCACCGGTACTATTTGTGACAATGTCGCCCTCATCCTCATAGTCAATGAGTTCCTCGTTATCGTGGGACATGTTAAACTGTAGAGCGAGAAGAAAGAACTAGAGAAACAGGAGTTGGTGGCAAGTCGTGACCAAAGGGAGAGAAGAGGGGTGGCGTGACAGTGACAGTTGCTTCCCTAAGAACCACGTGCATGTGACAACCACGTCTATTTTCCCCTTCTATCGGCTAGACCGGGCTGAACGGGACAGTCAACCTCACCTACAACAACCCTCATCACCGGTGGTAGGAAAACCGTCGTCGCTCTATTTTCGCATCTGCTGTGTGCTTGCGCTGTTCCTAAACTTGGCCGGAGGGTTAGGCCGTCAGAATGCCGAACACCGCGAGCTATCCGTTTGGGTGAGTACTTTCGACCCCAGTCGCGGTGGAATGGGTTGACTTCATTCTCGACAGACTTGGAGGTAATGTGTCTTAAACCGTCCTACCGACGCCAACATCCATTGACCGAGAGCCCTGAATTAGGTGTTGCAGCTTCCAGTATGCATCCAAATATTCCTGGTGTGTTCATTCATTGACGTTATTTGCCTGTAGTGGCCGCCTGCTTCACACATCCTCTTGACCTGACGAAGATGTACGAACATACCGATCTCCCTATGACGCCAGCTTCTAATTCGACACGTGTAGCCGGATGCAAACTCATGGTGTCGAGCGTCTGTCCATCCTGCGCGTGATCCAGGCGTCGGTGTCGGAGTACGGTATTTTCCGGGGCCTATTCACCGGAATATCCGCTTCCATCATGCGTCAGATGAGTTATTCCCTTGTAAGATTGGGAAGTTACGAGGCCATTAAGCAAAAGCTTTCCGGAAAGCGCCGGGCCTCAACGGTCAAATTGCTGTCTGCTGCCGCATTGGCTGGTGGGCTAGGCGGGGTTTCAGGGAATCCAGCAGGTGCGTATGTTCGTGTAGGGTCACGGCAGTGAGCTTGACTCTCGAAGACATCATCCTTGTTAGGATGACCAGCGACAGCACGAGACCTCCGGAACAACGATACAACTACAAGCATGCCATCGATGGCTTGGTGAAGCTCGTAAAAGAGGAAGGGGTCAAAGGGTTGACCCGCGGATTGACGCCAAATACAGTGAGAGTTGCCTGGTTCTTCGCCAGCAACCAGAAAGCTAAAGTTCGGAGAAGACAAGGGCTGTACTCATGAATGTATCTCAAGTGGGATCGCAAGTAGCTTCATGACATCCCTATACCAACAGTGATTTATCACAGATGCAGGTACGACTACTTCAAGCATTCCTTCCTGGGCAAGCCGGTTCCGTGGGTTGGATACCAGTTTCAAGATAACCTAGTGCTACACACTGTTGCCAGTTGTGCTGCGGGAACAGTTGCTACCAGTTTGTGCCCCTCCACTCTCTTCCGATCGTTGTTAATCGATAGCTCTAGCTGTCTGCGCTCCTGCTGATGTGATAAGATCGCGAGTGATGGCGCACGTAAGTACTCAGACTGCCCTCGTCTACTCGTAGGTCACTCAACATCTTCACGCAGTCTGGCGAGGAAGGGATGTTTGAGATTCTCAGAGAGTCTCTCCAAAAGGAGGGGCCCAGGTTCTTGTTCAAAGGCTGGACTCCGGCATTCATGCGCTTGGGTCCTAACACCGTTCTTTTGTTCGTATTTATGGAGGTTCGTCTTCCCATCCGTTTCGGCTACATTACCGAAGATTGACCGTCTTGCTTGCAGCAACTAAAGAAAGTGTGGCGTGCCTCGCATTCATCCTAAATTATTAGATTTAACTCACATATCCCCCTCTAATCATCGAGTAAACCATGATGCTGTGATACTGTCACATTTTAATACTTCATCTGCATACAAGCTATAGACATGTCAGCACAGTTGGACCCCCCCTGTAATCACGGCTAGACAATCACGTCCCGAGCACGGTCCAACATCTCATCAAACTTCCCACCATCCGGACGCCCCCTCGCAAACCCCATTCCTTTCTCCGTCAGCATTTGGCAGATCTCGAGGTGGTCACCGAGCTTCTTCTCCAGGTAGACCATGGCGAGGGCCGTTGCGGCTAATTCTTCGTCTCCCCATGATCTAGCTTTCTCCAGCACATCCCTCCCCACAATCTCACCGAGAGTGTCCGTCAATGCGAAGGAACCCGATGTGGACATCTGTAGGACCAGAGTCACAACGTCGGGATTGATTGGAAGAGGCTTGAATTTCTCAGCCCTGTCGTTCGTTGAAGAGGATGGTGGGGATGGTGCGTATGGCACCTGGGGTGATAGAACGTGGTTCCGCCGATGCCTGGGGCTGGAGTGTCGAGGACGCACGATATCAATGCTGGAATAGCTCTCGAGGGAGCTAAGCGTAGAGAAGCTGTTGTTGCTATCTTGGGATGCCCACTCATCGTGGTCCTCGCTGCTATCGCTGTAGTCGGTGTCCGGTTCCGAGGCCCCTGAATTCGTGCCTTCTGGACTAGACCATCCTCCTGGTAGTCCATTAATGTGTCCTTGCTTTGGCTGGTCATTGACTGTCGATGATCGGAACAGAGAGGTAGGGTCCGTGAGATATTTCCAGAACGCACCAACGAGCGAGGTCACGGTCGTAGAAAGGTTGAAAGACTTCTGCTGATTCTGGCGACTGGGATATACCTCTCCATAATCGACTGCAACGAAGGACGTGTGCGAACTTGCGAGTTGGTAATATTCGCCAAGCTCGACAATCTCCCTCCTCAGGTCGGTTTCTGAATGCTTCCCCTTTGCGTCACCATTTTCGAGGTCTCGTATGAGCCTGTGCGCCGCCAGAGTATGGATGAATGGAGGGTCTGAAAATCTACGCCCAAACTTTGCGCTCTCCACATCCACACGTATGAGCACTTCCTTCCCGTCCGCTTTTCCTTGTATTATCACCTGCTTCGGGACAGCCTCGGTGGAGATGATGGCGAAGTAGAGGGAACGGCTGAAAGGGTAAACCTCTGGGATGATCAGCTTGGGGGGACTTTGTTGTACTGTAGGCTTGGAAGATGGGTCATGATCAGGGGATATGTCAGCCGTCCAGTCCACGCTCACGTCCGTGACTGTGGAAGTCCTGCCCGCACGGAGTAAACCAGTGCACTGCGGCAAGATACTCTCTGGGGAAAATGCAAGAAGGTACTTTCCGCCTCCAGCATTTGCAAGCCCCTCGCAGACATCTGAGGAAACGAGCCCGCCAATCCCGAGAATAAAGAGACGCAATGGAGCATTCGAGGAGGTTAACATGTTGCGCCGTATGGCATCGTGGGCCCTCCGCGCTTCGTCCTAACCGGGGGAATTCAGAAACCAGTATCAATTCACCAACCTATGACTGACCGTGTCGACTCGCCCATCCGTCAGAATGAACGCTGCTGTAGGCACCGACGTACGACGGGAGCCTAAAAATGCTTCCATGGCGTTGCCGAGTTCTGTCCCACCGTTGGCATCTAACCCATAAATGTAGTTTGTCTACGGGTGCCAAATGTGAGTATAAATGCCAGTGAATTGATGAGTTGAGACCGAGACCCACTGCTTTCTGAACATTCCCGACGTCATATGTCCTGCTCTGTGGCCATAATCGGTTGTGTGTTACCGCAAAGTCGAAGATGTTGAATACAGTATCTTGGTTCGGAAGGCAGCGTAGAAGCAGTGTAACGCACTGCTGGGCCATTTCAATGCACCCAAATTCCGTCATACTACCACTCCTGTCAATTAAAAAGAGGTACTCCTGTTCCAGTACCGGGGGAAGCTTGAAATGCGGGATCAACATCAGTTGCAGGGCGATCGTCCCGGGGAGTCTTGGGTCATTCTCGGCGAAACACCGCGACCGTTCCAACTCGCTGGCTTGAATCAGGAGCTCAAAATCCCTGTCCATGTAGGTCTTGGAGGAGATTTTGGCTGTGACTCTCCGGCGCGAAGATCGTCCATAATGTGTTGTGTACTCCTCGAGGGAGAGCCCTCGGTGAGATGGACTGGTGACGGATCGTATACGTCCACTCATTTGGATTTCGACCGTTATCTCCAGTCTAATGCGCCCGGTGTTACCATCGGCATCCTCAAGCTGCTCTGGAAGGGCGCCATATCGTTGGCCAAGTGCCAAGGGTAACAGCAGCTGAACTTTATCTGACAGGAAGTCATAGTTCATAAGGTCCATCACGAACTAGACAGGTGTTCAGATTCAATACTTTAGGAGACTGGCATCCGCATACGTACAACCGTCTTGGTTGAAACAATTCCACGGGGTGGAATCGAACCCAGCGAAATCCTGAAGACTAAACCACCGGTTAGTTACGTAGTCCTCCGGTTCAAATGATTGGACGACTGACTATCCCCAGATACCTGCTCCTGCAGGGCGGCAGCCTTTTCCTCGCCCACCGCAGCCTCAAATTCCTTCGTAGCCTCAATCCTATCCTTGGCTTTGGCATATATGAGGCGTTTGTCCCCAGTCATCATGCTGAACGCGCAAATCGCAGCGCGCGATGGAACCGGGAAAACGTATCGTACTGTGGGGGTGGGTTCATCTGACATGTTTTTGTATGTTTGGGTTACGGTGACCCTACACGAAACTGATGCACCACATTAACTCAATGATATTAAAAGCGTGACAAAAGCGCATAGGTCATGCTTACCATCGATTACTACCGCATCGATGACCGACCTAAGAAGGGGGACATGGGATATTGCCTTATCCCCGCCACCGAAAATGACACCGCAAAATTGTGACTCTCCGTTCTTTCCAGCTGGAGGTGTGCTCATGGTTGGGGCACGGACGAGTGTGTGGCGGACGTGGTCACAGTTTATATCCTATGGAAATATACAGAAGACGTGCGGCACCGCACGCCCTGCCACGCTGATGGCGGAAAGGAGCAGAGGCCTTCCAGGAACGAATAACGCCGATGATGCCATTCAGAACGAGAGAAATCGTTGTCATTGGTCAGGGGATCATCTGAATACGATTGATCGTAGTGTGGCGGAGAATTACTGAGACGAGCTCGGGAACGTGTCCTCACCTCGAGATCAGCGGTGATCAGCTGAGTCGATTACATTTCACGATCTATGTCAGGTGGAAGGCGAGGAAGTAGGAATAGTACATGTACATACACCATCAGACAAGTAGCTTGAGTAGATAAATACACCGACAACGGAAGACATGAGGAAAATTGCCCAAGACTGGAAATCACAGCCCGAGTTGGATACTACAAAGAACCCTGAGGGGGTTAGAAAACATTCATAGGATGAACTACCGCCCAGCATGGAATCCAGCCTGGTATGGGTAGTTCGCCGCAGGTGGCATATTAGTTTGAGGCTGTCCCATCTGCTGGTACATGGCCGGTTGCATATGCATGGGGTTTTGAACGTAAGAGCTGGCCGGCTGCTGGATTTGTTGCTGTTGTTGTTGTTGCTGCTGCTGCTGTTGAAGCTGTTGTTGGGCGCCATAATTGTATGTCGTGGGCGGCATGGAAGTGGGGGTGGGCACGGGATACCCAGCGTTCGGGTTCATAGAAGTAGTGAAATAAGGATGGGTTAGTGCCTCGGCAGCGGTGATACGCTTGGATGGATCAAATTGCAACAAGCGTTCCAATAGGTCAATCGCTGTGGATTGATTAGTATCTGGAGTTCAAGAATTGTAAGATGAACCTACCCTGCGGTGAAGCCTTCGGAAGTACTTGCTGGAACGGTATCTTCGGGTACCTTGGGAATTGCTTGATAACGATTTCGGGCTTCGCGCAACGGTAAGAATCAATGCCGATGAAGCGTCATAGTGACGGAACTCACTGAATCAGCTGAAATCTTCCTCAGGGTGCGATCGTCTGGGGATCCAATAATCCGCATGATATGGAGCAATTGGTCCTGGTTATCCCTTCCTCTGAAGAGAGGAACACCGGAGATCATCTCGGCGAAGATACAACCACATGACCAGACATCGATGGAGGTGCTGTACGTTCGAGAACCGAGGAGAACATCGGGAGCGCGATACCACAGTGTAACAACCTGTAGATGTCTAAATCCACGGAAGGCCGTGCAAATATGACTCCACGTACCTCGTTCGAGAAGGTGTTGACCGGCACGCCGAATGCTCTGGCGAGACCAAAGTCTCCAATCTTCAACTCTCCCTTTTTGTTGATCAGCAGGTTCTGTGGCTTGAGATCACGATGGAGGACTCGATTTTCGTGACAGAAGGCTGTGCCCTTCAGAAGCTGATACATGAAGCTGCGCACTGTTGCGGGGTCAAGAGCGCCACGTTCGCCGTGCACGTCCATATACTTCTTAAGATCCCGGTCGCAATATTCGAAGATGAGAACCAACTTGGTCTCGGTGTGGATAACATCATGGAGTCGGACAATGTTGACATGCTTCAACTCCTTCATCAACGAGATTTCACGGATCGCAGTCGACGGGGTTCCTTCCTCGGCATCGAGGTGA
>Ga0307512_10003049_pt1 | contig 20087 bp, 11 predicted proteins | sample 14_EM_MG_FD_200267 | JGI IMG/M metagenome (GOLD analysis project Ga0307512, IMG submission 200267) | Populus trichocarpa ectomycorrhiza microbial communities from riparian zone in the Pacific Northwest, United States - 14_EM | ecosystem: Host-associated > Plants > Roots > Unclassified | place... | reverse complement strand
GTCGTACGCGGAAACAGCATGGCTCCCGCGCTGCTGGACGGGGACCACCTGATCGTCCGGGTCGGCCGCCGGCCCGTCCCCGGCGACCTCGTCGTCTTCCGGGCCCGCGACGTGGTGCCCGAATCCAGCGTGCCGTGGCTGGTGAAACGGGCGACCCGGGTGGCGCCGGACGGGTCGGTCACCGTCCGCGGCGACAACGCCCGCAGCCAGGACTCGCGGCACTTCGGCCCGGTGCGCGGCGAGTCGATTCTCGGAGTGGCGAGACGCAGGAGGCGACGATGGTCATCGTAGGCTGCCAGTTCCTGATCGGCGTGGTGTTCGTGGCCGCCGTGCTCGGCAAGGTCACCGGCTATCCGGCCTTTGTGGACTCGGTTGCCGACATGGGGTTCAAACCGGCCGCGCCGATCGCGGCGCTCGTCCTGCTCGGCGAGGTCGCCGTCGTCGCTCTGCTGGTGGGCGTGCCGGTGGCCGGGTTCGCCCTCGCCGCCCTCCTGCTGCTGGCCTTCGCGGTGGGCATCGTGCTGTCGCTGCGCCGCGGAAACAGCCGGCCCTGCCGCTGTTTCGGGCGGTCGACAACCGCCCTGGGCCGGCAGCACGTGTGGCGCAACGTCTTCCTGATCGCGGTCGCGATGCTCGGCGCCCTGACCGGCCCGGCACCGGCCGGCCCGGCGGTGGCCGTGCTGGCGGCGGTGACCGGGCTGGTCGTCGGCGGACTGATCGTGCTGCTGGACGACCTGCGGTTCCTGTTCGCCTGATCCCGGCGAGGGTCAGGACTGCTGGGCGAGGGCGAGATAGCCGTCCTCCAGATTGGGGTCGGTGGGCCGGGCGTCCGGTGCGGGCTGCTGCGGCCCGACGACCCGGTAGCGCATGCCGGTGTCGTGCGGGAGCGCCGAGACGATCGTCCCGCTCGCCGGGGCCGGCCCCGAGGTGACCACCGTCCACACCCGACCGTCGGCCTGCTTGGTGAGGCCTTCCACGGTGCCGCGGAACACGAGCCGCCCGTGCGACAGTACGGCGAGCTCGCGGCAGGTCTGCGCGATGTCGTCGACGATGTGCGTGCTCAGCAGCACCGTGCGCTGACCGGCGAGCTTTGCCAGCAACGTCCGGAAGCGGATCCGCTCCTCGGGATCCAGCCCCGCGGTGGGTTCGTCCACAATGAGCAGCCGGGGATCGGCGAGCAGCGCCTGGGCGATGCCGACCCGGCGGCGCATCCCGCCCGAGAAGCCGCGCAGGCGCCGGTCGGCGTCGTCGGTGAGGGCCACGACATCGAGCAGCTCGCCGACCCGGCGTCGCCGCGCCGGCCGGTCGTCGATGCCCTTGAGCAGCGCCACGTAGTCGAGGAACTCGCGCGCTGTCAGATCGGGGTAGAGGCCGAGGTCCTGCGGCAGATAGCCGAGGACCCGCTGCACGGCCAGCCGCCCGGCGCGCGCGGTCACGTCGTACCCGCCGATCCGGACCTCGCCCGCGGTGGGCCGCAGCAGGCCGGCGAGGATGCGCATCAGCGTGGTCTTTCCGGCGCCGTTGGCGCCGAGCAGGCCGAACATGCCGGTCGGCACGACGAGGTCCAGGCGGTCCAGCGCCGGCCCCTTGCCCCGGTACGTCTTCGTCAGCCCGGATATCTCGATCCGCATGCAGGTCTCCTATCGGGTGGTGCGGGTGCGCACGGCGTGCGCACCGGCCAGGACGACGGCGGCGAGGGCGAGCAGGAGGGCGATGGACAGCCACGCGGTGGCCGGGCTCGGCTCGGGGCGCAGGAAGTTCAGGCTGGCGCCAGGCACCGGGCCGGCCGGGGTGAACGCGCCGTCGCCGTGCCAGCCCAGCAGTTCCTGGATGGGATAGCCGCCGGCCGGCTCGAGCAGGCTCTGCGCCGTCGTCGGCATGGCGGTCGGGCCGATCAAGTTGCCCCAGAACCAGTAGCCGACGAACAGCACGCGAAACAGCGGCGCCGGCATGACCAGCGGGACCGCGAGCGCGAAGGCGCCCACGAAGAGCACCGCCGGCGCGATGACGACCGCGAACCCGGCCGCGGCCCAGGCCAGGGCGACCGGCCGGCCCGCCGTCACCGAGTAGAGGATGGCGAATCCGAAGTGCACCACCGCGAGGGGGGCCGCCGCGGCGACGCAGACGCCGAGATACTTGCCGGCGAGGCGGCCCATCGCCGGGGTCGGCGTGGCGTCCAGCAGCGGCGCCACGCCCAGCCGAGTGTCCCGGATCAGCCGGTCGGCGAGCAGGCAGCCATAGCCGATCGGCAGCAGCACGTTGAGCAGGAACGCCGCCCGCGCCATCGACTGCTGCGCGTCCGGGTCCCGCAGCGCCTCGCGGAACGACGACAAGCTGGTCAGGACCAGCAGCAGCACGATGACCCCGTTGACGATCCACATCGACCGCTTGCGGAGCATCATCACCATTTCGTACCGGGCGGCGGCGATCATTCGGCGCGCCACCCGGCCCAGTACCTCGGCGTCAGACTCCATCATTGATGAGTAGCGCGGTGTACCCGGAAAGGTTCAATCGTCAGGAGTGCTCCTGCAGCCCGAGCCGGTCATGCAGTGCGCGCAGCGGCCGGGGCGCCCACCAGTTCCAGCGTCCGGCCAGTCGCATGCACGCCGGCACCAGCACCGGGCGGACCAGCAGCGCGTCGAGGATGATCGCGAGGCTGGCGCACAGGCCGAAGAACTGGATGAACGACACCCGGGACGAGAGCATCGCCAGGAACGACACGGAGAGGATCGCCGCGGCGGCGCTGATCACCCGGCCGCTGCGGGACAGCCCGTCGACCACCGAGGTGGGCAGGTCGGCGCCTTGGCGGTGCCGTTCGATGATCCGCGAGAGCACGAAGACCTCGTAGTCCATCGACAGCCCGAACGCGACGCAGAACAACAGCACCGGAATGGCCACCGCCAGCGGCGTCGCGGTGTGCGCCAGCAGGCCGGCGAGATGCCCGTCCTGGAAGATCCAGACGGCGACGCCGAAGACCGCACTCATCGTCAGCAGGTTGAGCAGCAGCGCCTTGATCGGCAAGAACAAGCTCCCGGTCAGCAGGAACAGCAGCGCAAAGGTGGTGCAGGCGATCAGGATCAGCGCGTACGGCAACCGGGCGCCGATCGAGCCGGTGATGTCGACCAACTGCGCCGCCGGCCCGGTGACCAGGACCGGAACGCCGGCCGGCACCGGGACGGCGCGGACCGCGCGGGCCAGGGCGGCGCCCCGGCTCGAGTACGGCTCGACGTCGCTGAGCACCGAGAACCAGGCCGCGTCGCCGGTGGTGAAGCCGCTGCGCCGGGCGGTCCGGCCGGGCGCGGTGGCACCGCCGGCGAAGGAGCCGGCCATGCTGTCGACCCGGGTGACCCCCGGGACCTGGGAGACCCGGGCGGCGTATTCGGCGGCCCGCAGGTAGCTGTCCCGCGTGCCGCCCCAGTGCCGCGCGACGATGACGGTGGCGCCGCTCCCGCTTCCGGCGAACTCGTCGCGGATCGTGTCCGCGACGGCCCGGCTCTCCGCCTGGCGGGGCAGCACCCGGTCGTCGGCGACGCCGAACCGCACGTGGGTGAACGGCAGGGCGAGCACGAGCAGGACGAGGACCACCGGCGCCGCCGTCAGCACCGGCCGGCGCATCACCTGCGCCGCGATGCGACCCCAGAAGGCGGTGTAGCCGTCGTCGGCCGGCCGCCGGCGCGGCAGCGACCACTTGTCGATCCGATCGCCGAGCAGCACGAGCAGGGCCGGCAGCACCAGCAGGGCGGCGCCGACCGTGGCGAGCACGACCGCGATACCGGCGTAGGCGAACGAGCGCAGGAAATACTGCGGGAACACCAGCAGACTGCAGAGCGCCACGGCCACAGTGGCCGCGCTGAACAGGATCGTCCGGCCGGCGGTGCGGATGGTGGCGCCGAGCGCGGTGCCGACGTCGTCGCCGCGGCCCCGCTGCTCCCGGTAGCGCGAGACGAACAGCAGGCTGTAGTCGACGGACAGGCCCAGGCCCAGCGCGGTGGCCATGTTGATCGAGAAGACGGAGACGTCGGTGACGGCGGCCAGCAGCCGCAGCGCGCCCAGGGTCATCAGGATCGAGAAGATGCCGATCAGCAGCGGCGCGCCGGCCGCCCAGACGGTGCCGAAGACCAGCAACAGCAACAGCAGGGTGACCGGGATCGCGATGGACTCGGCCCGCGCGAGGTCGGCGGTCACCTGATCGTTGATGTCGTTGTTGATCTGGGTCAGGCCGCCGAACGAGACCCGGACCGCTCCGGTGGTGTCGGCCAGATCGTCGTGCAGGTGCGCGACCCGCTGCGCGCTCTGGTCCTCGTCGCCGTCCACGTGGACCAGCACCAGGCCCTTGTCCCGGGCGCGGTCGACCAGCTGCGGCAGCCGGTCGTTCCAGTACGAGCCGGCGACGGCGACCCCGTCCGTCGCCGCCAGCCGCTGGGTGATCCAGCGCGCCGTGGCGCGGGTGTCGGCGTCGTCCACGCTGCCGCCCCGCTTCTCGATCAGGATGACGAGATTCGGGTCGGCGGCGCGGAAGTGCTCGGCGAGCAGGGCCCGCCCGTGCACCGAGTCCGAGCGCGGGTCGTCGAAACCGCCGGTCTTCAGCGCACCCACCACGTCGCCGCTGACGGCGATCGCCAGCCCGGCCAGCAGCAGCGCGGTGAGCAGGACGAGCTTCGGGCGGCGGACGACGAGGCGGACGAGCGGACCGGCATCCGGGCCGGCGGTGACCGGGCGATGGTGCCGCCCGGCCCGGATCCGCATCCGCGTCCGCGGAGGTCTTACAGCGGTCATGTCACGCGCAATCTGCCGGAGGGGAGGGGGTCATGCGGGCTGCGGCACCGCGGCCGGGCGCGCCGGGTCGAGGGCGCGGGCCAGCAGATCGACGGTGGATTCGATGTCCTCGGTGCTGTGCTCGGCGGTGACGAAGAAGCGCAGCCGGGCGAGCTTTTCCTTGACCGCCGGATACAGGATCGGGTTCACGCTGACGCCGTTCTTGAGGAGCGTGTCCGCGAGCCGCAGCGCCTTGACGGAGTCGCCGGTGATGCACGGGATGACCGGTGTGCCCGCACTGGTTCCGACGTCGATCCCGGCCTGCCGGGCGAGCCGCAGGAAGGTGGCGGCGCGGTCGTGCAGCGCGGCCAGCCGCTGCGGCTCCTCCTGCATGACGTGCATGGCGGCCAGGGCCGCGGCGGCGTTCGGCGGGCTCATCCCGGCGCTGAAGATGAAACCCCCTAGCGTGTACCGGAAGTACTCGATCAGCTCGTGCCGCCCGGCGACGTAGCCTCCGCAGCTGGCCATCGATTTCGAGAGCGTGCCCATCCACACGTCGACGTCGCCGCGGTCGACCGCGAAGTGCTCGCCGACCCCGCCGCCGTGCGCGCCGAGCACCCCGATGCTGTGCGCCTCGTCCACCATGAGCAGGGCGCCGTGGCGCTTCTTGAGGTCGATTAGGGCCGGCAGGTCGCAGATGTCGCCGTCCATGCTGTAGACGCCCTCCACCACGATCAGCACGCGGCGGTAGCGGTCGCGGATCTGCTGCAGGAGCGCGTCCAGCGCCGCGAAGTCCTGGTGCGGGAACGGCTGGCGGCTCGCGCCGGACAGCCGGCAGCCCTGCAGGATGCTGTCGTGCGCGAGGCCGTCGTGCAGGATCAGGTCGTCCGGGCCGACCAGGTGGCCGATCACGCTGACGTTGGTGGAGTGCCCGCCGACCAGCGTGATGGCGTCCTCGGCGCCGACCAGGTCGGCCAGGGCCCGGTCGAGCTGGTCGTGCAGGGCCCGGTTGCCGGAGAGGATCCGCGCCGCCGACACCGACGAGCCGTAGCGTTCCACGGCTTCCTTGACCGCGTACGCGACCGCGGGGTGACCGGACAGCCCGAGGTAGTTGTAGCTGGAGAAGGAGATCAGCTGACGGCCGCCGACCTGGGTCCGGCTGCCGATCACGCTGTCGTGGACCAGGAAGTACGGGTTGGCCACCTGCACCCGGTCGAGGATCGCGCCGCGCCGCTGGAACTCGACGACCTCGGGCAGGAACGCCACATCGGCGACCGAGGGGCTGTGCGGCTCCGGCCAGACCGGGGCGGGCCCCGCCGCGACCGTGGGCGCCGGGACCGGGACCGGGGCGGGCGCCGGGAGACCGGCCTGCCGCGCCTGGGCCAGCGCCTGCGCGAGTTCGCCGACCGTCGTGATGCCGAACACGTCAGCGGGGGACAGGGGCAGGTCCGGCCACCGGCGCTGCACGGCCGTAGCGAGCTCGGCGGTCATGATCGAGTCGAAGCCGAGGTCGGCGCCGAACGAGTGCTCCGCGCGGACCAGGTCGGCCGGGTGGGCGCTGATCCGGCCCACCATCACCCCCAGCTCGGCCAGGATCTGGGCGGCGTCGGTCGGCGCTGTCTTCTGCGCGGGAACCGGCGGGCGCGCCGCGGGTGCGCACGGCGGGTCCGCCGCGACCGACGGCCGGTGGGCGGCGACCGCCGGCGAGCCGGTGGCACCGACAGCCGCGGCGAGGTCCTGCTCGTCGGGAACGGACGGGAGTCCGAGCGGCTCGGCACCGATGCTCCGCAGCGCCGCGAGCTGCTCCCGCAGCAGAAGGATGACGTCGTTCACTGGTGTCGGCTCTCCAATTCTGGTTACGGCCGGTAGCGCGGCGCGCTCCGGTGGGCGGGACTCGATCCGGGCGGCCGGCACCGGTGCGGTCGCGACCGGCGAGCGGCCCGCGCGTGCGGCGTCGCGGGCGGTACGGCGGATCGAGTAGTGCTGGGTGGCCAACGGGGACGGCGGCAGGGTCAGCAGGGGCACGCCCAGCCCGGCGAAGAGCGGCGTCAGGTTCACCGGCAGCCCGGCGACGGCCAGCCGGCCCAGCCCGTCGAGCAGCGCGTAGCCGTTGTCCGGCTCCGACGGCATCAGAGCGATGGCATCCAGCGCCGTCGCCGACGGTGTCTGGGCGGCCATGCCGAGCAGGCCCTCGCCGGCGCTGACCTGCACGAGGATGCGCGCGCCCGCGTCGACCGCGGCGTCGACGGCGTCCCGGAACAGCACCGGCGACGATCCCTGGCGGCTCCACAGACCGCGCAAGGTCTCCGGATCGGTCACCGCGCCCGGATCCACGCTGGACACCAACTTCCGGTTCGGCGTACGGACCGGCAGGCGGGCCGCGTGCACGGCGACCCGGGCGTCGACCGCGGCGACCAGCGGCGAGTGGAAGGCGTGCGACACCCGCAGCGGCACCGTCGGGACACCGCGGTCCCGGCACCGCTTCAGCAGGCGCGCTACGGCGTCCCGGTGACCGCTGGCCACCGTCTGGGACGGATGGTTGTGGCAGCCGGCCCAGACCCCCTTGATGCCGGAGCTCAGCTCTTCGAACCCGGCCGGGTCGATCTTGACCGCGGCCATCGCGCCCGGCGGCGGCTCGCCCTCGGCGGCCACGGCGGCGCCGCGCTCAACCAGGAAGCCGATGCCGTCGCCCGGCGTCAGCGCACCGGCGGCGACGGCCGCGACAAGCTCGCCCACGCTGTGCCCGAGCGTCACATCCGGGATCACGCCGCAGTCGGCGAGCAACTGCGTCATCCCGATCCCGGCCACCCCGAGCGCGGGCTGGCAGATCCGGGTCGCGCTCACCGCCGACTCGGCGTCCGGGCCGGGCGCCTCGCAGAGCAGCTCGGTGACCGCGGCACCGGTACGCCGGTCGACCACGTCGGCGAGCGGCCGCACGTGCCGGGCCAGGGCGGGGAACCGGGCGACCAGGTCGCGCAACACACCCGCGCGCAGCGAACCCTGGCCCGGATAGAGGAAGGCGAGGTGTCGCTGTTCGGGCGCGAGCGGGGCGGCACCCGCGTACAGGCCCGGTCCGAGCCGGCCCAGCGAACCCGCGGCCAACGCCCGGGCCGCGGTCGCGAGCCGGTCGGCGAGCTCCGTGCGGGTCCGGCACATCACGGCGAGGCGGGCGGGCAACAGCCGGCGGCTCGCCATCGTGCGGGCCACCGCGGCGGGGGTCATCGCGCGGTCGGTGGCGACGATGCCGGCCAGCCGTTCGGCGTACCCGGCCAGCAGGTCGCGATTGTCCGCGGAGAGCAGCACGAGCCACGGCCGGTCGCCGGCGCCCGGATCCCCGCCGGCGGCTTCGCGCTGATCGGGTGCCCCGCTGAGCACGACGTGCACGTTGGTGCCGCCGAAGCCGAACGAGCTGACGCCGGCCCGGCGGGAGCCGTCGTCCGGGGCGGCCGGCCATCGCCGGGCCTCGGTGGTGATCTCCAGCCCGGCCTCGGCCAGCGGCAGGTCGGGATGCGCGGCGAGGGCCGGCTGCGGCGGCACGGTCTGGTGGTGCAGGGCGAGCGCCGCCCGCAGCACCCCCGCGGCGCCGGCCGCCGGCAGGGTGTGCCCGATGATCGCCTTGCCGGACGACAGATAGCAGGGCCGCCGGTCGGCCGCCGGCGGACGCAGCCGCCGGATCGCCTCGATCTCGACCCGGTCGCCGACCGCCGTGCCGGTGCCGTGGGCCTCCAGGAAATCGATGGCGCCGGGAGCGACCCCCGCGTCCCGGTAGGCGGCCCGCATCGCCGCCTCCTGACCGGCGGCGCCCGGGGTCATCGGTCCGGCGCCCTTGCCGTCGTTGCCCGTACCGATGCCGTTGAGCACCGCATAGATCCGGTCGCCCGCCGCGATCGCCTCCGGCAGCGGGCGCAGCAGCGCGAGCGCCCCGCCTTCGCCGAGCACGAATCCGTCCGCGCGGGCGTCGAAGGGCCGGCACACGCCGGCCGCGGACAGCGCTCCCACCCGGGAGAAGCCGACCAGCGCGTTGGGGGTCATGTTGACGAACACCCCGCCCACCAGCGCCGCGCTGCACGATCCGGCACGCAGGTGGTTGACGGCCTCGTGCAGGGCGACCAGCGCCGAGGAGCACGCCGCGTCGACGGCGAACGACGGACCGCCCAGGTCGAGCAGTTCGCTGACGGTGCACGGCGCCATGTTGAGCAGGGAACCGGCGAGGGAGAAGGACTGCGGGGGATCGACGGCGGCAGCCGCCGCGTCCGCCAGCGCGTCGAGCAGCGCGGGGTTGCGAGCGTGCGGACCCGCCGACCCGTCCGCCAGCATCATCGCGGTCAGCCGCGCCGCGGTCATGTCCTGGTAGTCGGCGGAGCTGAGGCCGATGAAGACCCCGGTCCGCGCCCGGTCGAACTCGGTCCGCTCCCAGCCCGCGTCCTGCACGACCTCCCGGGCCAGATCGACCAGCAGCCGATGCTGCGGATCCATGGCCTTGGCCCGGCGCGGCGGAATGCGGTAGTGCAGGGCGGCGAAGTCCTCCACCTCATCGAGAAAAGCCACCCGATCGGTGTACGTGGAATGCGTATCACGACGATCGGCGGAGAAAAATGTTTCGTGATTCCAGCGGGTGGACGGAACGGCCCGAAATTGATGAGCAGCGGCCAGCGAGTTCGCCCAGAACTCGACAACGTCGCGAGCGCCCGGAAACCGGCAGGAAAGACCGACAATCGCAATATCCAATGGTGTCCCCATGCTTGCGTGCGTTGACGGCCCGACCAGAAGCCGCCAGGAAAGCGCAGAACACGCCGGTGGACGAGCGCACCGGCCAGGCGCTTTTCACGGATGCTACGGCAGCTTCGTACCCAAAGGATCGCTTTTCACCCTAAAAGTGATGATTGGGGTGTTTCGGTCGGTTTGGGCGCTTCATCCGGTAATGCTGGCGGTATAAAGCAATCGAGCGAGATGAGATGCCCGGGCCGGGGCCTCGTCGCCGTGCGCGCGGCCGGCGGCCGGCGCCGGTATGGCCGACTGCCTGGCGTTTCGCCCGCGGGACCGGCGACCTGCTCGCGGCTGCGGCCGACGACTTGACCGCCGTCGGTTGGGGGCCCGCTGGGCGTACGCGACGCTCTTATCCCATTGACCGCGTCACCGATCGGAGCTCAATTACCCGGCGCAACATGGTTGCGCCTTCGTCGCCTCGACGGACCGGGCCGCCGTCGTCGGGTGTCCCGGGCGTCGGTTCCATGGCTCGCCGCCGCCGCTCGCAGGCGAAGTTGGGCCGGATCCACCCGATGGTGCCAACCTGTCACCCTTGGGTGTGTCGCTTCGGGAATATGCCGACAAATCACCTACCTTTTGCGCATGAAGCACAAGACCATGCGGTGGCTCGCCACCGCCGCGGCGCTGGCAACTGTCGCCGCCGCCGCCAGCCCCGCCTTGGCGGAACAGGCTCAGCGCCGACCCGAGCGGCTTCACGCCGTGGCGTACTACGGCACCCTGGACGTCATCGCGCGCCAGACGCTCGGCCTGAAGGCCCGGTTCGTCACCCTGCACGGCCGCCCCGTGGCGGGCCTGCCGGTCGCGTTCGCCACCACCGGCGAGCGCTCCTTCCTGTGTGACGCGACCACCGACCTCGCCGGCTACGCCGAGTGCCGCAACGGACCGATCCCACCGCCGGTCTCGTTGGCGAACCTGCTCGTCAACGGGTACGACGCGACCTTTGAGGGCAGCCGGCGGTACGCGCCGGTGAGCGCGCACAACAACATCGGCATCGGTTAGCTCGACCGGCTGGTGATCGGCATGGCTCCGGCCGCCGGTCACCAGCCGCTTTCCTGTCTCAGTACTAGCTGCGGTCGGGACGGCGCCGTACGATCGCAGCCGCCCGGCGGCCGAGCGCCTGGCCGACCGATGCGACAGCGGTCAGCGTGCGCGCCGTCGCGGCTCCCGGCCGCCCATTGAGGACGTCCAGCAGGATGTCCACCGAAGCCCACCGCAGCTTGCCGCCGGAATAGATGGCGGCCCCGCGGAGCGGCAGTTCGGCCAGCCCGCGCTCGAACATGGCCAGGGTTGCCGGGTCGGCCTTGGTCGCCTCGTCGATCGGGGCGAGCCGCCACAGTACGGCCTTCAGCAGCCGGCCGATCCGGGTGACGCTGAGCTCCTCCAGGGTGGATTGCCGGGTGAAGGGGCGAGCGGGACGCGGCCGCGGTACGGGGCGACCCAGCCGTTCGCGGAACTGCTCGTCGGTGACCGCGACCAACGGCGCGCCCGGCGGCTCGGCGGCGGTGTCGACACCGCCCTCGACCGTGACGCTCACGGTGCCGACCACGTCGATGCTGGAGCGGGCCACCTCGAGGTCGTAGCCTCCGGACGGGATGCGCCAGTCGCCGGCCCGGACGTCGTAGAACGCGAACGCGCGGGCCGGGACGGTGACGCTGACCGCCCGGCTCTGCCCCGGCTGCAGCCGCACCTTGGCGAAGCCGGCGAGCTCGCGGCGGGGCCGCAGGACCACGCCGCTGCGGTCGTGCAGGTAGACCTGGATCACGTCGGAGCCCGGCCGCGGCCCGGTGTTGGTGACCGTGAGGGTGACGGTCACGTCGTCGCCGGCCGGCAGGATGGCGCGGTCCACCTCGGCGTCGCCCCACGCGAAGCTGGTGTATCCGAGGCCGTGACCGAACGCGAAGAGCGGCTCCCGGCCGGCGGTCGTGTGAAAGCGGTAGCCGACGAACAGTCCCTCGCGGTACTCGACCTGGTGCGGCTCGCCCGGGAAGAACGGGTCCGCGGCGACGTCGCCGAGCGAGGCCGGAAACGTCTCCGCCAACCGGCCCGCGGGCTCGACGTCGCCGTAGAGCACGTCGACGAGCGCTCCGCCGCCGGCCTGCCCGCCAAGGTAGGACTCGAGGATCGCCGCCGGGGCGTCTTTCCATGGCATCAGCACCGGCGCGCCGTTCGACAACGCGACCACGGTGCGCGGGTTGACCGCGCACACCGCCGCCACCAGCTCATCGTGCTCGGCCGGAAGGCCGAGGTCGGTACGGTCGAAGCCCTCGCTCTCCCGGGCCGGCGGCAGCCCGACCAGGACCACGGCGACGTCCGCGGCACTGGCGGCCGCGACGGCTTCGGCGATCAGCGCCGCGTCCGGACGCTTCGACGCGGGGTCGTAGCCGGGTGCGTAGGCGACTTTCGTGCCGCGGCGGCGGAACTCGTCCAGCGCGGTAGTGATCCGGGTCGGGTTGACCAGCGAACTGCCACTGCCCTGATACCGGGGCTGGGCCGCGAAGGCACCGATCAGGGCGATCGACCGGTCGCCCGCCAGCGGCAGCACGCCATCGTTGCTGAGCAGCACGGTGCCTTCGGCGGCGGCCCGGCGGGCCAGCGCGTCGTGCTCGTCGACGGGGATCGCCGACCGGCGCGCGGGCGCGGAGCGCGCCACCAGGTCGAGCACGCGCTGGGCCGAGGCGGTGACCAGCTCGGCGTCCAGCCGCCCCGATTCAACGGCCTCGATGACGTCGCGGTCGAACAGGCCATCGCTGCTCGGCATCTCCAGGTCCATCCCGGCGGCCACGGCCGCGACCCGGTCGTTGGTGGCCGCCCAGTCGCTCATCACCAGCCCGTCGAAGCCCCACTCGGCGCGCAGGATCTCGCTGAGCAGCCGGTGGTTGTCCGTCGCGGGATGACCGTTGACCAGGTTGTACGCCGCCATCACCGTCCACGGCTTGCTGGCCTTGACCGCGTACTCGAAGCCGGCGAGGTAGAGCTCGCGCAGCGTACGTTCGTCGACGACCGCGTCGACGACGAAGCGGTGGGACTCCTGGTTGTTGACGGCGAAGTGCTTCAGACAGGCGCCCACCCCGCCGTCCTGCAGACCGGTCACCATCGCCGCGGCGAGCCGCCCGCTGAGCAGCGGATCCTCGGAGAAGTACTCGAAGTTCCGGCCGCACAGCGGGTGCCGCTTGATGTTCAGGCCGGGCCCGAGCACCACATCGACGCCCAGCGCGCGGGCCTCGCCGGCCAGCGCCCGGCCGATCTCCTCGGCCAGCTCCTCGTCCCAGGCACTGGCGATGGTCACCGCGGTCGGGAAGCAGGTGGACGGCTCGCTGCCGGACATGCCCAGCTGGTCCGCGGCGTCCGCCTGGAACCGTAGGCCGTGCGGGCCGTCGCTGAGCACCGAGGCCGGGATCCCGGCCTCGGGCAGCGCCTGGGTCCGCCAGACGTCGCCGCCGGAGAGCAGGGCGACCTGCTGGGCAAGGGTGAGGCTGCGGGCGGCGGGCAGGGTAGTCATCGCACTTCCCAGAAACGTCGGTGTCGGTGGCGCCCTCGCTACGCAAGGGAACTGCTGGTATGCCCACCGAGCGTATCGATGATGGGAGCCCACGCCGCGGCCCCGAGCGCCGCGTCGGCCTCCGCCGTGCCGCCGTAGCGGAACCGGTCGGAGTGACCGGCCGGCCCTTCTCCCGGCAGCCGGGGACGATGCCCGGCGTCGGGGGAGGTCACCAGCCTGGCCGGGCGTCCCACCGAGACGCGGCGCGCGGCCAGCTCCTGCGCGAAGGCTAGCGACGGCCACATCCGATCGTCCCCACCGGCCACGAGAACGACCTGAGCATCCGACTGCTCGATCGGAATCACGGCCGCGCGGGCAGCCTCGGCAAACCGCTGCCGGCTCCGCTCGTACTGGCTGCGAAAGGAGACCGGCTCACCCGGCGCCTCCGCACGGGTCCAGCTCTCGTCGTAGGGGACGAACGGGACCGGCGCCCCTTTCCAGGTCCAGGAGGAACGATAGGGATAGGTCACCCCGTCAACGCCGGGGCCGACGTTCCCCCAGACCACGGAGGTGGGCGACAGGGCCACCACCGCCTCGACCCGGGGATCGTGAACGGCCAGCAGAAGCGCCGCCTCGGCTCCCTTGGACAGCCCCAGCGCGCCGATCCGCCCACCCGCTCTGGCTTGCAGCAGATCGATCGCCGCAACGAACGTCTCCAGCGGAATCTCACAGATCCCCGGCGCCTGCCCGGCCCCGCCAAACCAGCGAATCGACAGGGCGGTCATCCCCGCGCGGGCAAGCACGCGACAGCGTTCAACCTCGACGCGCCCACTCGAACCACCCAGCACCAGTACGCCGGCCCGGCTGCCACCGACCGGCTCGACCAGCACACCCACCCAAGGCTCACGGACCGCGTGCTCGACGACCTCCATGGCCCTCCCCTGGGAACATCGCGTCTTGCGATTGTCTCAGGAAGCACCGCGGACCACTGCCGCGTCGTCGTCGGCGGCGTTGCTGGTGGAGGCGGGGGTGAAGCGGTCGGTCAGGCGGCGGTTGTGCTCGGGGGGTGCGGACGGGGGCACCGCCAGGACCCGGAACGAGCCGCCCACCTCGGCGTGGTGGGTGCCGCTGGCCGTGGCGGGGGCGCCGCGGTAGAGCACGTCCTGCCAGGCCATCGGCGTGGGTTCCTTGACGACGGTGCGGCGTTGGCGGCGCTGCACCGGCTGGGCGGCGTTGCGGGGCTTCTCGGTCACGTAGAGGAACTCGATGAAGCCCAGCCACAGATCGACGAGCAGATTGCGTACGCCCATGAAAGCCACCACGGCGTAGGTCGCGGCAACCGCATTCACCGTCGCGAACGCCGCGTTGCCCCAGTTCCCGGTCTGCTTGTCCCGCCACACCGTGTAGAGCGAGTACGCGATGATCAGCAGCGGGGACACCGCGAACAGCAGGGACGTGGCGGTCCGGTTGGCCACCTTCGGCGTACGCGCGAATGGGATTTTCTTGCCGGTCACGGCCTGCTGCAATGACTTGACCACGCCGGCCAGGTTCACCGGGAGCAGGATCAGGTTGAAGCCGTAGATGCGCAGGATGTCGGTCCGCTTGTAGCCGCACCGCTTCAGGTCGCCGGACATGGCCAGGAAGTACGGCATCGCCGCCAGCACGATCAGCGGACTGAGCAGCTTGCTGTCGAACGGGTACACCAGCAGCAGCACCAGGCCGATGCTGCTCCAGCAGGTCGAGGCCATGTAGTTGATGCGCAGCCAGGTCTGCACCGCGCTGCCATGCTCGCCGCGCTGGGCCCGCTCGCGGCCGGTGCGCCACAGCTTCGGCAGGATCAGCAGGCCGCCGTTGGCCCAGCGGCGGCGCTGGATGGCCAGCGAGCCGAAGTCCGGCGGGGTGGCGCTGTAGCTCAGCCGCTCCGGATAGTTGATCAGCCGCCAGCCGTGGATGGCGAGGTCCAGGCTCGACTCGGTGTCCTCGATGACGGTGCGGTCCTGGACGTACCGGCGCACCTCGTGGCCGCCCTGGTGCTCGATCTCCACGATGTCGTCCAGCGCCCGCTTGCGGATGACCGCGTTGGCGCCCACCCAGAACGTCGCGTCGTGGTAGCTCATCCCCTGGTGCACGATGTGCTGCAGGTCGGTGCTCGCGCCGGCCAGCCGCTCCATCCGGGTGGCCGAGCCGGGGAACGCCGAGTACGGCGTCTGCGCCACGGCGAGCCGGTGGTTGTCCGGCTGGCCGAACAGGTACACCAGGCGCAGGCAGTATTCGGGCAGCAGGATCGAGTCCGCGTCGAGGGTGAGCACGAACTCCGCGTCGGGCACGACCGTCGACCCGCTCGGGGACGGCACCAGCACCAGCCCCTCGGGCGTCTCGCGGGGCTCGAAGCTGCGCCCCATCAGGCCGATGTAGCTGTTGAGGTTCATCGCCTTGTTGGCCTCGTGCGACAGCGAGGCGAACAGCTTGCGCTCGAAGCAGGTCACCTCGGCGCGGAAGGTCCAGGCCAGCCGGCGGTACAGCTGGCGGATGCGGTCCGGCGGCAGGGTCGCGCCCTCGGCAACGGCCGACGACAGTGCCTCGGCGATGCCGGCGAATTCGTCGGCGAGCGCGCGGAGCACCTGCTCGGCGAAGAACCGGTCGACGTGGTCCTCGATGCTCTCCTGGTCGGCCCGGTCGGCGAGCCAGTCCGCCGCCCAGCGGTATTCCTCGACGAGCTCGGCCAACCCGGTCGCGGAACCGGCCTCGAAGCGGTGCAGTGCCAGGTCGAAGCGCACGCGCGGCTCGCGCAGCCATTCGTTCAGCTGGGCCGGCAGCAACCGGGCGGCCGCCAGCGACTCGGTCTGCGGGTGCGGCGGGTCGTCCAGGAGCAGCACGACGCGCAGATCCGGGTACTCCTGGAGAGCGGCGGACAGCAGGGTCATCCGGATGGTCGGCAGTTCCTCCCGGTACGAGGGGACCAGCACGGTCATCGGCGGCCGGTAGTCGTCGAACGCCTCGTCGATGGCCGCCCGGGGCACCCGCCGGTGCGCCCGGGTCCGGTACAACGCCCCTTGCCGCGCGACCAGGTACAACAGTGACGACATGGTGAGAAGCGACATGATCACGACATAGACCACGGTCTCCGAGGTGAACCGCATGCCGCCCAGGCCCCGGTTCACGAACTGGGAGACGACGGTCACCACGATGTACCCGGCCCAGGCCAGCACGGTGAAGACGATCCCCAGCCGGCCCAGCGTGATGAGCGAGTCGCCGGCCGGGGCGGCCACCGGGGCGAGCGGGTCGGTACGCCGGTCGGCGCCCCACTGACGCCTACGCGTCGCGGCCATGACGTCTCCCGGAGCTCGATCGAAGTGGTCGGGCTACTTGATCGACGCCGGACCGGCCAACCTGAGCGGAGCGACGGGGCGCTCATCTCGCGCGGCCGGCGGCCGATAGGAGAACCGGAGGTGAGCCGGAGATGTCAGCCCCAGAGCCGGTGGCCGAGCCGCGTCGCCGGCTGTCCTGGCTGCGGATCCTGCTCGTCCTCGTGGTCGCGGGCGGCGCGATCGCGGCCCCGTTCGCGCTGCGCACGGTCCGGCACAAGCTGGGCGCCGCGGTGCAGGCGTCCTCGTTCGCGCCGTACGTGGACGTGACCGCCACCCCGCAGTACGCATTCGAGGACCCGGCCGTGTCCAGCGCCGGCAGCGTGGTGCTCGGCTTCGTGGTGAGCAGCACCTCGGTGGCCTGCCAGCCGAGCTGGGGCACCTTCTACTCACTGTCGACCGCGGCCACCGGCATCGACCTCGACCGGCGGATCGCCCGGCTGCGCCAGCGTGGCGGCGAGGTCACCGTGTCCTTCGGCGGCGCCAGCAACAGCGAGCTGGCCGCGGCCTGCACCGACGAGACCAAGCTGGCGGCGGCCTACCAGTCGGTGATCGACCACTACAGCCTGACCTCCGTCGACTTCGACATCGAGGACGCCGGCGCCAGCTCGGCCGTGGCGGTGCGCCGGGCCACGGCGATGCGGGCGGTGCAGCAGGCCGAGGCGGCCGCCGGCCGGCAGCTGTCGGTGTGGCTGACCCTGCCGGTGAGCCCGTCCGGGCTGACCTCGGCGGGCATCACCGTGCTGAACGCGATGCTGGCCGCGAAGGTGAGCATCGCCGGGGTCAACGCGCTGATCATGGACTACGGCACGAGCGGCTCCGGCCGGAGCATGGCCAGCCTGAACGAGTCGGCGCTGACCGCGCTCGCCGGGCAGGTGGCGACGGCGTACGCCACGGTGGGGACGGTGCTGACGACGGAGAGCCGGTGGCGGCATGTGGCGGCCACCCCGATGATCGGGCAGAACGACACCGCCGACGAACGCTTCGAGCTGTCCGACGCGCAGGCGCTGCTGACGTTCGCCCGCGAGCATCAGCTGCGCCAGCTGTCCATGTGGTCGGCCAACCGGGACAAGAGCTGCGGCGTCAACTACGCCGACACCACCGTGGTGTCCGACAGCTGCAGCGGCATCTCGCAGAGCAAGTCGGCGTTCGGCACGCTGTTCAACACCTTCACCGACGACCCGGCCGCTTCGGTCTCCGCTTCCGCCAGCGCACCGACCAGCGTGGCGGCGAGCGCCACCGCCGCGTCGGACGATCCGTCCACGTCGCCTTACCCGATCTGGAGCGCGCTCACCGCGTACGCGAAGAACTCGAAAGTGGTCTGGCACCACAACGTCTATCTGGCGAAGTGGTGGACCGAGGGGGACACCCCGGACTCGCCGGTGACCACCGAATCCGACACCCCGTGGACGCTGGTGGGCCCGGTGCTGGCCGGCGAGACGCCGGTGGCCACGGCGATCGCCTCGGCCGGTGCGTACGCGACGTGGATCCCGACGCACACCTACGTCTCCGGCGACCGCGTGCAGTATCAGGGGGTCGCGTACCAGGCCAAGTGGTGGACGGTCGGGGATCAGCCGGGTGCCGAGGTGAGCGATGCCTCCGACACCCCGTGGGAGGCTTTGTCCACCTCCTGAGCAGGGGTTTGCCGGCGGCGACTGGCGACCGTCCACGCCCCGGCGAGCACGGCCGACCCGGCCAGCCCGACCACCATCGCCGTGGTGTGTGCGCCGGCGCTGTCCGCGACCCGGGCCACGGCGTTCGGCAGGCCGAGCCGGTCGAGCAGCCAGCCGGTGGCCGCCGCGGCGGTGATCAGCGCACCGCCGACCCGCAGCGAGGGCCCGATCCGCAGCCGGGCGAGCACCAGGAGCGCCGGCAGCGCGAGCGCCACGAGCAGCACCTGGACCAGCTCGATGCCGAGGTTGAAGCCGAGCAGGCTGAGCGCGAGCCGGCCGGTGGACAGCTGCATCTCGGCGAGGACGAAGGAGAACGCCATCCCGTGCCCGAGCCCGAACAGCCCGGCCACGGCGGCCTCCCGCCCGGGAAAGAGCGGCCGGACCGCGTGTACGGCGCCGACCAGGATGCTGGCCGCGATGAACGCCTCGACCGGCCAGGCCGGAATGTTCAGGTGGCCGAACGAACTCAGCGCCAGGGCGACCGAGTGACCGATGGTGAAGGCGAGCGTGGTGCGACCGATCCGGCTCAGCGCCGTCCGGGTGCCGGTGAGCTCCCGCCACCGGCCGCGGGCCGCGAGCAACGGGGTCGGCAGCAGCAGGATCAGCAGGAACAGCAGGTGGTCCGTGCCGGTGAGGATGTGGTTGCCGCCGAGCCGCACCATGGCCAGGAAGCCGCGCCACGCGCTGCCGCCGCCGAGGTCCACCGACAGCGCCGGGATCTGCATGCTCCGGGTGTCGATCCGGATGGTGCCGACCTGCTCGGTGCCGTCATCGCCCGCGTCGACCCGGCCGGCGACCCAGTCCTGCCGCACCGAGACCAGCGCGATGTGGGTGACCACCTGGTGGATGATCACGTCGTAGCCGAAGGTGAACCGGCGCACGTCGGCACCGGCCGGCGGGGTGAGCACGGCCTGGACGATCAGTTCCCGGTACGGGCCGGTGGCGGTCTGCTCGGACTGGCTCAGCGTCAGGGCGCCGATCCGCACGGTCCAGGGCTGGCCCGCGACCGTGGTGGGCCGCACGTGCGCGGCGAGATAGGTGCGCACGGCGTCCGCGGGTATCCCGGCGGTGCTGACCGTGCTCAGATCGATGCCGCTCGCCCGGCGGAGCTCGTCGACCGGCAGCTCCAGTTGCGCGGCCACCGATGTTTCGTGCACGTCGAGCAGGACCACCGAGTGCGGCATCGGGTGGGCGGCCGCCGGCGACGCTCCGAGCAGGAGCGCCGCCGGCACTGCCACCGCGATCCCGGCCAGGGCCCGCCAGACCGTGGCAAGTGAGATGCGCGGCGTCTTCATTAGAAGGTGAACTCTCCGCCGTAGTCGCGGGTGTGGTCGCGGTAGACGGTGTGGAAGTGGATCTGGTCCTGGAAGACGATGCCGTTCTGGCAGATGAACTCGATCCAGACGCCCGGGCCGTCGATCCGGACATAGTCGCCCTGGGTGGCCAAATCGAGCCCGCCGGAGTAGGCCACGAAGGTCTGGTTCAGCTCCTTCTCGTACGTCTTCATCAGCATCTTGGCCGTGGCGTCGTCGACCGCCGCGACCCACGGGTGGATGGCCGCGAGGACCAGCGTCTTCTGCTTCGGCGAGAGCTTGCTGACCTGGATGCCCACCTTGGTGGTGGGGAACTGGCCGTCCTGGCCCGGCCCGAGCAGCACGTCGCCGAACGACTGGCTGAGCTTGGCCTCGGTCTGCTGGGCGGTGGTGAGGCTGGCGGTCAGCTTGGCGATGCCGTCCCGCATGATCGACAGCGGCTGGTAGGTGGTGCCCGCGGTGTCGGTGAAGCTGGTCGGCTCGACGCCGACGAAGAACGGCGTGGAGCCGGTGACCTTGCCGTCCTCGAAGGTGATGTTGACGGCGAGGTGGTGGCCGCCGAAGTGCAGCTGCCAGGTGCCGGTCGCCGACGGGGTGCCGAGGAAGGCCAGGAAGTAGACGCCGCTGCCGTAGTTGAAGCCGCCGCCACCACCTGGACCGCCGGGACCGCCGGAGGGCGGGGTGCCGGTCGGGACATCGGTGGCCGTGGCGCTCGGGTCCGCGGTCGCGGTCTCAG
>Ga0307512_10003048_pt1 | contig 20088 bp, 26 predicted proteins | sample 14_EM_MG_FD_200267 | JGI IMG/M metagenome (GOLD analysis project Ga0307512, IMG submission 200267) | Populus trichocarpa ectomycorrhiza microbial communities from riparian zone in the Pacific Northwest, United States - 14_EM | ecosystem: Host-associated > Plants > Roots > Unclassified | place... | reverse complement strand
TCACAGCCTATGTAGATAATAACTGCTCTAGTAGTCTGCGTGCACTTGACTGAAATTGTTTGTGTGTGGTGGAGGTACTCCAGCATATCCCCTAATGTCATGCAGGATAGACCCGAGTTCGGCCTACCTCTGAGTGAAGCATTGGCCAGCACTGAGGGCACTTCCACCACACACGAACAATTTCGGTCAAGTGCAGGCAGACTACCAGAGCAGTTATTATATACATAGGCTGCGACCGAAAACTTTTTTTTAGATTTTCGGTGTTGAGTTCGGGAGCTCGTTGCCTCTCCGGACCTCGGAGTAACACCGACGACTAAGTCGTCCAGCCCCTCCCTGGAGCGGGTATTCATTCCCGCACCAGGAAGGGGCTGGCATGCGAGCTTAGGTAAAGACTAAAAGTAGTGAGATCACAGTAGAGTGGTGCATGGTCTTTACCGAGCAGCAGCAATCAATTGCAGTTTGATCTTGTAATCTAATACGCGAGGGTTATTCTACATCCGCTTTAAATGTGGAAGCTATTCTACAGATTTCTCGTGTGAAAATTACAAGTCATCTATATAAGAATTCAAGCTTTTGGTATCTATAATTATTCAATAACGTACGGAACCGGGAAGCGAGACATCCCTGCGAAGGGAGACAACCTCAGGAAGCGAGACATCCCTCGGAAGGGAGACGGCCAAGTAAGAGTAAGATAACCCCGCTCTCTGTTCTGTTATCTCCAGTTTAACTTATCTATCGTCCACATACCCTTCCACACATCTGATACCCATCCTCGCATTTAGTTCAGATGCCTCGAGTAAAGGATAGCTTCCAGTTTACCCACCATTCGGTTGAGGAACGCTATAAGAAAGCTCTTGATGGGTTAGAAGATGGTACCTTTTAAGTCTTTCCAAAAAGCCGCTACAGCTTACAACCTAAGCAAGTCAAGCCTTGGTTATCGAAAAAATGGTCGTCTTTCACGACAGTCAGCGCATGAAGAAGAGCAAGTCTATACTCCTGTAGCAGAGAGAGCGGTTGTGAAGTGCATTTTAAAGCGCGATGGTTTTGTCTTTCCTCCTCGCTTAGACCACTTAATTGGAACGGTGGCACGTGACCCAGCTCGCGAATTATCCCCCCCACCATTCTCCCACGTCAACTTCACGAATATTGGTCCGATAAGGACGCTTATTAGACGTCAAGTGAGGTACATTGAGCTCTATTAGCCTCGAGCGCCCGATCGTGATTCCCAACATCCGTTCTTACTCGGCGGCCATTTTTGTGTTTTTGACACGAAATGTCACGGCATCCCGTCCGATACTATGAGGGATTTCCCGAGTTTGTTATCCGAAATCCCGTTTCGGGATGGGATGACAGAGCATAAAAACCGTCCCGTTACCATCCCGTGGTTTTCACTATCTGGGGGGAAGCAATTCATACGGTAGTCTATCTCCACCAAAGATCACCGAAAGAAGGCCTGAAAAGAGACGACCGGGACGGCGACCAAGCACAGTATGAAATGCCATACGAGATGCTGCCAGCAAAGAGATAACGTATCAAGCCCCTCTCCACAACCTACGTCGATTTGGATGCTACGCCAGCAGACTCATTCCCAATGTACAACGCCGACGCAAATTCCGCCCGAAGCCATTGCACCGCATTGTGGTAGTCTATGCACATAATTCAAAGATGTTGTGGAGGATATGGGACACCGAATTCTAGAGGGTGAAAGCCCAATCAGATGACGTCTTCGACAATGACCAAATGCACACATCTCGTGTCAACATGGCAGTAATGAGATCAATATGTTTCTACTACCAGAAAATGAGGAATATGTCGAGGAAACAGATAACGGAAAGGAGCCTCTCCGAGGACCAGATAGTAAACCTACGCACACAGGTAAGAGATCCACATCTCAAATGTATGAAACTCATGACGAGGAAGAAGAAAATGCCCACATCCGGCACCTCCGCCGAGTAGTGTTAGCAACGGTTCCAACCCGCTAGAACGGTTCCGGGTTAGGGTTGGAACCGGAACCGAACCGTTGCAACGGGCTTTACCACACGAAAAGCCGGACCGTTGCAATTGGGCCGGTTTTACCACTAAAAACCCGGCATTTCAGCACCACAACTTGGGCTCCAATTAAGTAATTGAGTTCTGATCGTATCATGACATGATCAGTACGTAGATGGTGCAGTTCTAGCCGCTCTCTCACCTCACTATCTCAGATTTGTGATCCGACCAATATTCGTTGAGTCGCTATCGAAACCCCGCTAATTTCGCTGAAAATTTGCCCATATTTCACAACCACTCAAGGAATATCAGTCGGATCGCAAACCTGAAAGCGGGAGGTGAAAGAGCAGTTAACACTGCACAATCTACATACCGATCATGTCACGATATGATCACAACTCAAACACTTAATTGAAGACAAAGTTGTAGGAACCGCAAAGTTTGAACAGCGGGCCGGTTCCAACCCGGCCAAAAAACCGCGAGTGGATGTGCGGTCCGGGTAACAACCCGCCAAGACTTAGCGGGTCGGGTTTTTGGACGGGGTCTGGAACCGAACCGGGGCCTCGGGATCGGTCTGAACCCGGTCCGCAGCTGGGTAACCCGGAACCGTTGCTAACACTACCGCCGAGAGAATCACACTCTCCAGCGTTGGGCGGCAGAATCGGAAAACCTCCACAGCATGCCCCTCCACCGAGCGGATCAGAGTGTGCAGCGTTTGGTATCAGACGCAGAAATCATCACCTATAGCCCGCGCCTCCGCAGAGAGGATCGGACTGCCGGGCAGCAGTACCCAAGACTTCATGCCAATGACGCCAGCAGCTCCGGCTCAAGCTCCGCCGATAGCGAGTCGTATCACAAGAAGTGAAGGGAATGCCTCCGCGGAAGGATTAATGACATCCGCAGCCACTGGAGATCCATTCACCTACGCGGAAGCAATGGAAAGCCCTCGACAAGATCTCTGGAAATGACCAATGGAGGAAGAAAGTACGTCGATCATGCTTAATAAGGAAACGATGTCAACCATGTCGTCTCGATACTCGAGAGATGCGCAGCAAAGAGCATCAAGTGGGCAAGCAGACGAGGGCTACAGTTCGACACTGCAAAGACGGAGGCGGCGCTGTTCACCTGCAGACGGGGCCACAGGAAACACCTCCAGCCAAAACTGACAGCAAAGATAAGAGTCGGAAACGGGTTCATACGATTCAACGAGCAGGCGACACGCTGGCTGGGCGTCTGGATGGACGCGCATCTGACGTTTCAGGAGCACCATAACCAATGCATGAAGATACCCAGGGCAGCAGAGGCCAGACTCCAATCGCTTACCAAGACATATGGGGTTGTCCCTGAGAGCGTACGGCCGTCCAAGTGGCGTGCGTCCAAGCGGTCGCACTATATTGGAGCGAGCTCTGGTGGGACCCCAGGGAAGTAGGCAGGCGAGACAACCTCCAACTCCTCCTCAATCGACAAGCCAGGTCCATCCTGGGCGTGCTGTCCACGACCCCGCGAGGCCCACTAATGAGCGAGTCAGGGCTTACACCAGCGCCGGTGACCTTAGACTCCAGACAACAGCGATTCATAGCGAGACTAGAAAACGCATGCAGCAGCTAGCTAAAGGAGCTACACAGGAACCCCTCCTCCGGGGCGCCGATATGCAGAGTAGTCAGGAAAGAGCATGAGCATGGCCGTACAATCGAAGGCATGAGCTGGCCGGCCCCGGGCGAAGAACCAGCGGTCAGGACCACCATACTGGACGACACCGTTGCAGCCAAAAGCGCCGCGCAGCGCTGCGCAAGGGAGAAAGACGCCAGAATTGGAGCGGGGGTCTGGATGTGGTGGGCAAATGGATCGCGCTCATACGATAGCCGAGAGGGAGCCACAGAGGTGTGTAAACACGCAATTGAATGGGGGCCTCGCCGCAGCTTTCTGGGCACCGGACGTATGGAAGTCTTCGACGCCGAACTGTGGGAGATCGGGCTTGCGCTTGATGAGGCGATCCAGAAGAGAGACACTCTGTAGGTGCATGGAATGAAGACGGTGGCAGTCTTCAGCGACTCACAGGCCGCAATTCGACGAGCGGCCCACCGGGATCCGGGCCCAGGGCAGCGACTGGCGAGGCGGATCAACAGCAGGGCACGGAGTCTCCTAGCCCACGGCATCGCAACCGAGATTCACTGGGTCCCGGGACACTCCGGCATCCCTGGAAACGAAGAAGCAGACCGCCTGGCCAATTTGGCCCGAAACGCAAGCGGAAGCACTGAGATAGAGTGGCCACACTCCTCGGCCTCGAACATGGCTAGACGAATCTCCGAGGGAAGGTTGCCAGCAAAGGTGGAGTGGGAGGCCGACAAGTGCAACAAGCACTTCAGCTACAGACTCAAAGGCCAGGTGGGGACCAAGAGACCTATCCCGATGACAAGCGTGAAACCGCTGGCCGCCAGGTTCTACCGACTGAAGTCCGGGCATGCGCAGGCTGGGGTCTACCTAAAGCGGTTCGGCCACCAAGACGACGACAAATGCTGCTGGTGTGGAGGGACTGTGGCCCAGACGCGGGAGCACCTCTTCCGCCACTGCAGCAGATTGAAAGACAAGCAGAAGACTCTCTGGAAAACAGTGGGACAGACACCAAGCTGGAAAGCGGGCAGATGCCGGCACGAGCAAATCTCTGAGCTGTGCATCATAGAAGAGAGCGACCAGGCGGTGATGGACTTTCTGGCGGCCACTGAGGTCGGGAAATTTCAACCCAAATGAAGGAGTGGTATGGAGTGGGGTGAGGGCTTGGAGGCTCGGGGGCGGCGCTGGCGGCAACGGGATTATACTATTCTTTCTTTCTTTCTGTCTTTCTTGTCCTCTTTGTCTTTCTCTTACCATCCATTTGTCAGCGGGGATGACGGGTAGCGGGGGGGGAGCTCCGCCATCCAGCCGGCTCGCCCGGAGGCGGAGGGGATATCAGTGTCCTGTCATACTCTAATTACAGTCAATACAGTATGATTAAACAACAAACAACATGCTTAATAAGACTTTCTCCGCTGTCAACTCCTGGGAAGCGCAGCAACAGCAAGTTAAGCCGAATGGCTCCACGTTGGTTTGAAAGACTGAACACAATCCTGACGGGTCCACATGTTGCAAAGCACGGCGAGTCATGAAGGGATACGAGCAGACACATTTCAATCACACTTATGCCCCTGTTTGGAAACTAACTACCTTTTGGTATCTCATCTCTCTCATCGGGACATACTGAACTAGGTGCAATATGGGCCATGTAGATGTAGTTTCCGCCTTCTTAAATTCCGAAATCAACCATGATGATATCTATTTGACTCTACAAGAAGGATGGCCAGAAGGCCTCAATGCACTGAATTTCTCGGCCCCAGGCGAAGAATGTTCTAGTCACTTCGCAGAGAATCTCAGTCTGCAGAGTGACCAGTCAACCCACGGAATAACTGGACTCCATGAACTGACCGGTCAGCTCAGGGAGACTACAAGCTAACCGTAAGTTCCACCGCTGGTTTCACCACTGCCTTCACTGCTGGACCATTTCGCTGAACCTCTGCTTCGACTGCTGCTGCTACTACTGCTTTCCCTGCCACCGCTGGTACTTCATCTGCATCCAATGTTGCTTCTATTGCCATATCCACAGCAGAGACAGCTGTTGCACCACCATCAGGCATAACATGTCCAGAACCCTTCAGCGGTGAAGCTCGAGATGCCCAATGATTCCACCAGTCCAGACGATCCCGGTCCGCAGTAAGGTTCAGTCCAGTCCAGTCTGATGGGAAGTTCGAAGTGGTACGATCCACAGACTGGCAGTCTTGGACTGGACGGGCTTGGTCCGGATCGATCCATTTACAGACATAATTTTGACATAGAATTTTAGCCAAGCACTACCGAAAACATAACTCATCGTCACATTTACCACCACTCACACACAAATACCCACTCTGATCGAATTTATACCACTTCGGTCTCTATATTCCGCTCCATCGAGATATATTGTCCCCAATCACAGATCAATAACTGGGAAAGTATACCCTAACCCTGGACACCAGGAGGGTTGGGTCCGGACCGAGCGCAGTCCACTCTGTCAGCATCCGGGATTGGTCCGATCCCAGTCCAGAAATCTCTTGGAATAGACCTGGACAGGACTGGACAGTTCCGGACTGGACTGATCCATTGCTGGACTGCTGGGATTATTGGAGATGCATTCATACAGCACATCAACACACCTGGTCATACGAATTGATTCCGCTTGTATGGATTGAAGCAACTCCAAATGAACGTAAGTTATAGACTGAGGCATACCTTGTTTACGATTGAATGCGGCTACTGACACACACCACAATCTTGTTTCATGTAGAACATCCAAAACACCCAGCTGAAACTATTGATCAGCTTCCAAATTGATACTCGGCTGGCCTGTGCTATCAAGGTATCAAAGGCCAACTCAGCTGTCAGCCCGAAGGAAAATGAAATCTACCTCAGTTTTCCCTTCATGAACATGAATTGTTTGACCACATTGTCAATGAGCATGCCAATGAACAAACACATGCTGGCCGGGACAAAACCTGGGCTCAGATTGATGGTAAATACAATGGCATTACAAGGATGGAAGTTGCCTTATTACTCGAGCAGTGTGCCACATGTGCTAAGACCAGATCCGGAATATCAGTGGCACCGCTGGACTCAATAATTGTCAACGAACTCTGGGAGCATCTTGGGATAGATGATATTGACTTTTGGCATCTCGGACAGAAATTAAAACGTTGCCCACATGTACACAACTACACCAGCAAATTCTCAGGAGCCTTCCCAATGAAAAAGAAACAATATGAATATGTGGCGCTTCATTCGGGAGGGATCATAGGACTGTTTGTGATTCCTGGAATTCTCCAATTCGACAGTGGAACGGAGTTCAATTCATCATGTAATCCCCTCGTTAAACACCATGGAATTGCTGTTGGTCGCAGCAAGCCTCGAACCCCTTAGTCAAATGGCGTCAATGAACAGGCCAATGGAGTACTGAAGTTGAAGATTCTCACGTGGATGACAGAACTGGAATCCACTGAATGGTGGATGGCACTACCAGATGCAAAGCTCTCCAGCACTGACACGTTCATTCAACCACTGCAAAGAGTCCATACGAGAGCCTCTTGAAGGAGCTGATTCCCAATCGCCCATGTATTTCAAGAGCTCAAATATCAACAGCAGTTGTGATTGATAAGTTCCATGACATACCCGGCCGGCCAATCAAAGCAACTGGTTTGAATACCATTCCGGACACACTGATTGATCCATAAATGCTGGGGTCAATGAGTCGCAGAACAGATTGCCTCATGCCAGAACAATGGATTACTCCAAATCCACAGGCAGCCGCAGTCCCGGAGGTAATTTGAGATGATTCTGTTCCTAGTCGATTGGAAAACTGACCACAGTATCTCCCTGTAGGACAGATTGCTGCAGCTGTTCAAACACTCAATGAGGAGGTGATTGAAAATACACAACGAATTGTCATTGGCATGGAGAAAAGGTACAATATGGTCCACATTGTTGAAGTATTTGAGGAGGGTGATCTTGTGCGCCTGAAAATTCTAGTTTAGGATAGATGTACAACTGATAACAAGCCATCTTCTGCAGGGTTGTTGAGCTCAACCATGGCAGTCAGTATGCTTTGCAGTGTCAATATCGTATTCATCAGAGATTGTGTCAATCCAAAAATATGGACTGGCTTTGTGCTACATTTCCCCATCAAATTCCAGAATAGAGTATGGGAAGCCATTCAAAGCTTACTCTCCGGGAAGCTGCATGCCTTCAGTCCGCTGCTGAGCTCATATAAGTACGTTGTGAATGTAAAGGGAATTGCGCTACCATTCGCTGCTTATGATTAGTGTTAGCAACCATCCCGTACGATGACTTGGAGTCCGGGTCCGGGCTAGAACCGAACGATTCACAGCCTGGCAGACCGGGTTGCCAATACACATGAACGTTCAATTCAGGCTGGGTTCGATGGAAATTTCCAACCTGTCTGGATCGGGCGGGTTGTCAGCACATTGCCCAGTGAGTCCATCTGTTGATTATAAAATGTTCTTGTGTTTGCAGTTGGATAATAGTATATTATTGAAAGTAGGTATTCGACAGCCAATAATTGCCATTTGCATGTCTTTCAGTCTGCGATATTGAATATCTTGCATTATATTTTTTCATGTCATATGTTGTATTTGTGGCTATAAAGGCAGTCAACAGTTCTGTTATCAGCTCATTTATCTGCGCAAAGCCTTCATTACCCAATATCCAAGACAAAATATTGTTGACACTCCATTGACGCTCAGTTCCATGATGGGGTAACGTATGTATTAGTCCTACTTTCAAATGAACAGGCTTCCACGACATTGTATATGAATCATTGCCACATCGCAACACCTAGATTTGACAAGATGCAAGAACAATGATATTCAATAATCCATTGATGCTCATTTTCAGGATGGGGCAGGAAGCATGCAGCAATGGTTTTTGCCCCTAAAGGCGGTCAATATATCATTGATGCATGTTTGCAACCAATCACCAGTATGATTGCCCAAGATGCAAGACAAAATATCATTGACACTTGGTTGACGCTCATAGTTAGGATAGGGCTGTGAGCATGTCGCTAATATTTGTGAGTCAGAAGGCAGCCAATACATGGTATCTGAATGGCTGGCACCAACCGCCACTGAGGTTACCCAAGATGCACAGCCAAAAAACATTGATGTTCAGTTAATGCTCATGTTCATAATGTGGCAGTGACTGTCTCGCGTATTCTATCGCCAACAAAGGCAGAAAGTACACTGGGTATGAATAGCACTGGCCAGGTAACTTTTGAATTGCCATACTTAAAAGACTAAAAATTGCGGATGCTCCGTTGACGCTCATTTCCATGATAGGGCAGAGAGCCTGTTGATATTATCTTTGACTCGAAAGAAAGCCTATCCCTCTTTGATGCATGCCTGCCATCGATGGACGCTTAGCCAAAGTAAGAGGCGCCGCCAACAATGGTAGACACACCGTTGACATTTATTCTCAGAATCGGGCAGCGACCGTGTCATTTACTATTTTGCCAAGAAAGGCTGCCACTACCCTGGTTTTGCTGTTTTTTTCATACTGTATTCACTCTATCGATTGTATGACAGAAGTTAAACACCCCCCCTCCGCCTGTGGGTGAGCCGGCCAGATGCCGGAGCTACCCACGACTGCCTATCGTCCCCTGTGACCAAGGAAAATCAAACAAGTGCACACCATTAGAGAGAGACAGGGAAAGAGACACAAGGAAACACAACTGAGAAGAAATGAGAGACTGACCGCCCCCAGTCCGAACCACAATTGAACCCTGCAGTTGCTCCTCATGTCCGGGCTCCTCTGGTAGTCTTGGCGGGAACTTCCCGACCTCAGTCGCTGCGAGGAAGTCCAGCACCCCTTGATCGTATCATCCCAAGGAGAAAAGCTCAAAGATTTGCAAATTCTGGCATCTCCCAACTGTCCATCACGTGGCCTTTCCGACCGCCTTCCGGAGCTCTGTCTGCTAGAAATTACACCGGCTGCAGTGGCGGAAAAGATGCTCCCGCGTCTGCAGCGTTCTGCTTCCGGCCCACCTGCACTAGTTGCCCTCTCGGTGGACAAACCAATTTAAGTCCTTATCAACCGGTGCATGCCTGTTCATCAGTCTGTAGAATCTCATTGCCATTGATTTCACGCTTGTCATTCGGATGGATCTCTTGCTTCAAGATTTGCCCTCGAGTCTATACCCGTAGTGTTTGGAGCACTTGTCGGCCTCCCACTTCGGCTTCTCCAGGGTCCTCCTTTCAGTGATCAGCCTGGCTCTTTCTGCGGCTGAGGTGTATATTAGCTCGCATACTGTGTAGCCTGAGTCTTCCCGTGCGTTGTTTGCATGGTGGTCAGCCCCTTTGTTCCCGGGAATGCCCGAGTGTCTTGGGACACGGTGGATTGAGGCGTCGAGGCTGTGGGCGCGGAGGGCCCTAGCATGCTCGTTGATTGCGCTGGCTAGAAGCTGCCCTGGGACTGGGTCCAGATGTGCTGTCCGTCTGATGGCCGGCTGCGATTCACCAACCGCTGCAAATGCCATGACACCGTGTGCGCGTAGGGCCTATGCTCTTGTAACTGAATTTCTGGGTGCGACTCTCATTGCCCAGAGTTCAGCATGAAATACCTCCGTTCGTCCTGTGCTGAGGTAGCCGCGGATGACCATCCAGCCGTCACCGTTTAGCGACACCGCCGCTGCTTCTACAGTTCTATCGTCCATTCGAGGTCTGTCCGGCCACCGAGTCCAAGTGCCAGATCCATCCTTGCATTCCGTTTTTTGTTGCCATAGCTCAGCAACTCTCTTGGCCGCGGCGTCCTCTTCCAGTATAGTGTTCCTGACCGCTGGCTTCTCCCCTGGGTCCGGCTAGCAAATGATCTCCTCGCTCCCACTGAGTGCTTGCACCATTGCGGCCACTATGCTGACTAGTGCCCTAGGTGTAGGGTAATCGTAGAGCTCTTTCGCGTTGGAGCCTTCATACGTGCTCACTACCCTCGATACACACCGTTGTTGTTGTCTGGCGTCAAGGGCCACCGCCGCAAGGGTGAGGCCTGAGTCTCTCAGCAGTTTGCCTCTCACAGTTGTCGGCAGTGCGCCCAGCACTGACCTGGCTTGTAGATTGAGTAGTAGCTGGAGGTCGTCTCACCGGCTGCGTTCCATCTGTTCCCGACAGAACTCGGTTCTGTACAGCTCAACGGCCTGGACGCAGGATATTTGTACTGCTGTCCCACATGCTGGTACGACCCCATGCGATCCTGTGAGTGACAGGAGTCGTGCTTCTGCGGCTCTAGAGTTCTTCATGCATGGATTGTGATGCTCCTTGATTGTAAAATGACCGTCCATCCAGACCCCCAGCGACCTGGTCTCGTCCCTGTTAAACCGGACAAAGCCGTTCCCCACTGTTATCTTGGTTGTTTGCTTCTGACGCAGGTGATTCTTGTGCCCTCGTCCACATGTTCAAAGTTCCCCTTCATTTTTTGCGGTATAAAACTTCAGCTCTCGTCTTTCCGCCCTGTCGATGCTCATTCTGGCGCTGGCCTCGAGGTTGTTGATGACCTGGTTAACATCGTTCGTCGTAGCTACCCGTCCGACTTTGTCCACACAGTACAGGCTTTCACCTCCGGCTACCCTTTCCGCAACCCATTTCATGAGCCCTGATGTGTACATCGCAAACATGATCGTAGATACAGGTGAGCCCTGTGGTGTACCTGCTTCCACAGGGTGTCTCTCCGTAACATTGCCCTCAACAAACATTTCGACCGTACGGTCTGCAAGATGACTTGCCGTCTATTGTTTGATGTCTCCATCCTTCCCCTTGCCTGTCATAGTGTGAATCACTCTCCCCCACCCCACACTCAGGTATGCTGCCTGGATGTGCGTCAGGAGTACGCCAGCTATGAGGCCGTCTCTCCAGGGTGCGTGTGCTCAGTCGATCATGATTGCCGCCACGTTGATCACCAACCGCCATATTCTGCTCCCATACTGGCCGTCGCGAAGCAATCCTCTTCTCTCAGCCACTTGATCCAGTAGCTGTGCAACCAGTTTTTCAACAACATTCCCCATGCAGGTTGGTAGAGAAATGGAGCGATATGCCTTCAGTCTCATTCCTGGCTCGCGGATTACGACCCCGCTCTCCAGCTTCCACCAACCTGCGTGTCTGCCTGTTAGAACCACTGCCTTGCAAGTTCCACTATTCGCTGTGTCTCCCACACGCAGAGTAAGTGTACAGCGTTACAAGACAGCTTGGCCGGGCCTGGGGATTCACTGATTGAATGCCCGTATAGAGCTCTTGCGACAGCTCGCCAACTGATGGACTCGTGCGCTTGCCCTGTCCGGGGTTGTTCATAGTACACTTTGTCCTCATTCAGGGGAAAGGACTCTCGTCTCAGCATCTCTCCTTTCTCCGTGATGGTCTTTGTCTGTTTCCCATCACTGTCGGTCAGGGCCTCCATGGTAGCTCCTGCCTGTGGGTTGGTGAACTTCGCCGCTCTCCAGACCTCAGCTCGTCTCAGGTTGTTGTGGTAGTCATTCCACATCCTGTCTTTGGCTCTCTGAATCGACTTCTGCGATTCGGCCTTGGCCTGGGCTGTTTCCGCAGACCTGCAACTCCTCCTTTTCTGCCTCTCCAGTTGGCTACTCCTCGCATTGATCTTGCAATTCCACAATCATTTTGATCGAGCACTGATCTTCAGTGTCTCTGTAGTGGCGTCGCAAACCATGCCCGGTGCTTCGTGGCACCACTCCGCTTCGCTCCGGACATTGGCGCCTGTGATCCCCACTACACAGAATGGCCATCCCCCGGCCCGCTCCCTCCAGAGTCAATCAGCCTGCTCCTTTCCCTCCTGTGACACGGCTGCTATGGTCCACCCTACTACCTGAGTTCCTCCTGCTTCCTCCTGCTTGTCCATGTCCACCTTCCATTCAATGTTCTCGTGCTTAGGCCCCATGACATGATTGCAATTCAAGATCGTCCATTTCCCAAATGGTCAGTTGGCCAACATAAGGTCCATGATGGATACGCCCTCGCTTTGTTCCCTCGTCCAGTCGTGACTAGGTGGGTCGGCATTTCCACTGCCCAGCCCGTGCTTGTTCAAAAGTCCTTCCCAGTACTCGGCATCCCACCATCGTCGGAAACTCGTGTCCCCCTGTTCGCTGTAGGCAGTGAAGTCTCTCTTGAGCACAGTGCGGTGTCCCCCCCCGCATGAAGACTTCCTGACGCTCAAGCCTCCTTGCTGGTCTCTCTCCTATCTCCCTTGCTCTCACATCTGAAATGTTTACAATTCTAGTGGTTTTCTCTGCCCACTTTTGAATGTCGACAAATATCAAGTCGTCCGCTGTGGCCTTGCTCGAGTCAGTTCATTTGTTCTTTGTGAGACCACTACCTTTGCGCACTGCTATCCACACCCTCTTTCTTGTCGTGAGGTTGTATGCCGTGTGGCTGATTCCGCTTCCAGCTCATTCACTCAGTGGCACATTCAGACATACCACATCCGCCTTCCATTCCACCCCTGACTCCAACACCGCCATCTGTCACAATTCGGGTTTCGAGTGATGGGCCGAAGGGTACACAGGAATACTAACGGTGAAGCGGAAGGAGTCATTGGTACAGAAAGGCGGAGACAGCGAGAGACGTGGGATCAGCGTTTGTGTGTTGCGGAAATGCGGAGGTATCCTTTGGAATGATAATGGATCGTTCTGAGGTGATGCGACGTCGGATGATGTGGCGTCGTTGTATTGATAAGAGTGGTGCCGGTGGTGTGTAGGATCATGGTTGGATTTACCGATGATACATCGGAGAATGGGGGATGGTTTGCGGATGGCAGATGAAGTGTATATAAAGAGAGGTTGATTGGTGTTGGGGGATTTCCGTTTGTTCTCTCTTTACTTGTTGTCTTGTATAGACGAGGAAGCACAACTTTGACTCAGCCCTGATTCTTGTCATGTCATGATTCTTTCGATACGAATCCCCAAGCGTCTTGTCCTGATCACCATGCTACGTTATTGTTAACAATATCACTTACATCCGACCCAGCTTGTTACAATAGAACAAGTCCTCTACAAATGTACCTCATAGTCAATGTAGTGTCAACAGTGTTTGACATCTTGTTTTGATCTTGCTTGGTACTACTGTGAAGTTACCGATAGTTATATTTCGATTTGCCATCTGTGTAGCCACGATCTTACAGAATTTGATGGGCCTACATACTTCGGACTGTTGTAAGTACTGTAAGGAACCTTGTACTGTCACCTGTGGGGTATATTTCGGACGAAATCATCGGTGGTTTCACCTTTGTGACGACTGCGTTGACAAGCTACCACGACTTACCAGAAGTGATGTCCGTCAGTACCCACCTCGATCCTCATATTCGAATGCGAGAGTACGACAGTCACTCTATATCCCCCACCAATTGGTTTGATCTTGCTGGGACTCATTGTTCCTTGTCCCAGCCTGAACATTTCAACGCCTTCGAGAGTATTGTAGGATTGTTGAACACCGAGGTAGACAACCTCACATTGCCCGCACATTTTTGGGAATAGTCAAATGTTCCCTCCCCTTGGAATATTTATTGGACAGAAGCCGCCACATATGGAGGGGGCTACAAATTGGATGATCCTCTCGTTGGAAATGACTGGGCGAAGGACTGTGGAGCCCACGCTTGGTTCGAATGTGACCCAGAATTACCTTGTGGGTGGGAAGGACCGAATTGGGTAGGAACGCATTCGACGGAAGTACACGCACCAGCTGCAGCAGCAACAGCAAAACCTGGCCAGGTGCCTTCAATTTTAATTGAACCCCCAACCCCAACCCCTTGAGAACTTGACCAGTATAATTGCCGCTGGTTGATGTGCTGGATTCGTTGTGAGGTTGGCATCTGAACAGCAAGATCGGGATGCTCTGGTGTCCGCGGACAACCAGGCCATCATGGGGAGAATCGTCAATGGGATCCTCATAGAGAACGACTCCGCCGAGCGGCAGGCCGTTCGAGAGCAGGCACAGCAGGTGCCGCGCAGAGTGCACAGTATAGGAAACCCGCGGCCATGGGACAGAGGGTGTGCGATCACCCGGCACAGATAATTGCATTACCGAAGCAGATCACGGACCTGCAAACACATCAATCGCTGCCCCCAGAGAGTGATCAGTCGACGTCCGAGGAACAGTTGGTGAAATTGAGGCAGGAGTCGCAGGAGCCCAGGAGGACCTCAAGAACGGTAGGAACAGACGAGGACCTCCGACAAGGAGTGGAGAATATGACACGTGGCGCCCGACGAGCAGGTGGTGATATCCAAGCCTGGAGGATGCTCTTAACCAATGTGCTATCCTCAATGTCCCGGGTATCCCCGACTCCCCCCCAGCAACCCGAAGACCGAGGACAGAAGTTTCCCGACTCCCCAGCCATTTGAGTATCGGTTTGAGCCTAGTTGGTAGGCTGGATTGCTCAACTCTAGATGGTCATACAACTCAAGCCCACCAGGTGTCCCGATGAACAGCCAAAGATGCGGTCCCCATTCAGTCTCCTACGAGGAGTAGCCCTAGGCCAGATTGTGCCACACCTCCAGGAGGACGGGGAGATAGGGCTGGAAGACCAACCAGCATTCATACGACACCTGGAAGCAGCTTTTGGGGACCCCAACCGAGTGGCCACAGCTGAACAGAGAATCTGGAAGATAAATCAAAAGAACCGTGCGTTCTCTCAGTACTATGCTGAGTTCCAAACTATCACCGTAGATCTGGATTTGAAACCATCGGCCTCAACGAATGCCTTACGCATGGGATAAGCTGAAGAAATGAATGACTCCTTCACGTACAGCGATATGCCAAAAGAACATTCCCCATTTGTGATGGATTGCGAAAAGCGAGATAATTAGACCCAACAACTACGCGCAGAACTGGCGGGACAGATTAGGGGTGGAGGGAGAGGATATGCCTCTTCCCCCAGACCTCCGGCCACTCCTAAGGATCCTGCAGGAGCACCCTGTACAATAGTGGCTGGATAGACCGGACCTGTAGCTATGGATCATAGTTCGGGCAGAAAGAAGATATCCACAGAAGCATTGTCAAGGAGGTTTACTGATGGAAGATGTCTCTATTGTGGTGGGTTTAACCACAGGGCTGCGGATTGTGCGGCAAGGAAGAAGGTTCAGACAGCTGAGGCGGGTGGAGCAGAAGTCAAGAAAGCAGGGACTAGGACAGGTTCCGAGGAATCAGGAAAAGAGAAGGTCAATTGAAGAAGGATGCCTCTTCAGTTGAAAGTAAAAATTGTCTTTTAAATGCTTTGAAATGATTTGGAATTCGGTGTCTTTCAGTTGGCAAGGTGGAGTTATTAGATGGATCAATGGAATGGAAACATTAAGTTATAACCTGCACATAGCCCGTGAATAATCAAGAAATACCCGCACTTGTGCTGATCGACTGCGGAGCTACAGCTATAGCATTTATGGATTCTGACGTTGCTCGCCATCATCGAATTACAACTCAAGAGTCGAAGGAGAAACGGCAAGTCGAGGATATCAATGGGAGCCCTTTTGAGTCTGGGGATATTACACATTTTGCTACAATAGGAATGATGATCCTAGATCATCGGGAGCAGTCACCGATGGTCAGTACGAAAGTGGGACATTATCCGATTGTACAAGGAATTCCCTGGATACGATTACATGATGTCTCTGTATGGTTCGCATTCAATATGGTCACTTTCGGATCACAATACTGGATGACGCCTCGTCATGATGCACCCGTTACGGTGCAAGGAGTGGAAGAGGATCCTCTTGAGCCAGTTTACGCCCATGGTGGGATATTGGAACCTCAGATACACCGTCAATGGTCTTTTCGAGGAAATATGGTTATGCTTCATGGTTCCTTGTTCCTTCAGAAAGTTAAGAAGGGGAAGTTTGAGCGGTTCAAGGCATCTCTTTATGACATTAATAAATCTATTGAAAGAAATAATCTTCAAGAACAACGACTGGAGGAGATTGTTCCGAACCGGTATCATGAGTTTCTTCCTTTGTTCAATGAAGTTTCAGCTGACCACATTCCAACACATCTACCATGCATCGATCATGAAGTACGCCAGAAGGAAGGAGAGACATCAACGTGGGGCCCCCTTCATTCGATGTCAAGGACAGTGTTGCTCGCCCATGAGAAATGGTTGGAGAAGGATATGGTAAAAGGATTTATCTGTCAGTCATCATCACCTTTTGGGGCACCAGTCCTCCTTGCAAAGAAACAAGGTGGAGGACTTCATGTTTGTATTGATTACCAAGATATCAATAGCAAGACAATTAGGAATGGATACCCACTCCCTTTAATACGGGAAACTCTGAATTCACTTGGAAAAGCTAAAATTTATACCAGATCTGGTGTCCGTGGGGCTTGTAATCAGTCACGGGTTAAGGAGGAAGATGAACATAAGTTAGCCTTCCAGACAGGATATAGATTGTGGGAACCATTGGTTATGCAATTTGGGACAACAAATGCTCCCGCTGATTTCCAGGGATATATCAATCATACTATAAGTGAGGAGTTCGATGATTTTGCATTGGACTCATCATCAAAAAACATTGCCGTCCGGGCGGAATGGCTCCGTCAGAGTGGATGCGCTCCGTCAGAGCTGTCAGAAACACCTGGGTGGCAGACTACTCAGCGCCCGGCGCCAATACGATGCGTCGTGTGGCATATCGCCCTCCGATCGCGATTTCGCCGTTTCTTCTCGCTCTGTCGGTATCCTATTGTAAATGGACACTGTGGCGTTCTGGCCAACTGTGACCATACGTCGGGATGGGTTCATTGGGTACATCAGCAAAATGTAAATTGGTCCGGAAGCCACACGCAGGGTTCCATAAGCACAAGGCATTTCGTCTATCATATTTGGCTTTGTTACAGTCCCAAGATTTGCTACCTCATAATATGGCATGCATTATTTAAGTATCTCTATAGATATACATACGGTCGATCTGGCCAATAATGGTAGTCGAGCATGATCGGAGGTTCTAGCTCGAAGAGCCTTGGAAGAAAGTTAGACGATATGATACTACCCGGCCGTGACAATCCACGCAATTGCGTGGATCCCGATGAGATGAAAATGAGATGAGATGATATCTATCTACCCCGGGGTCTCCCGAATATGTACTCCCCGTCGCTCTGTCCACCTCCGTTACCCCTGAATCACCGTACACCCGGCGTCGCTCATTAACGATTTACTCGGAGGCTGTGATTGAGCGAGTTTGGTGATGCATTTGGAGGCCGAGATCGAGAGAACTCAGAGATGCACTTTGAAGCCGTGATAGAGCGAGTTTGGCGATACACTGGGAGGCTCTGATCGAGCGAGTTTGGAGATGCTCTTTGAGGCCGTGATCGAGCGAGGTTGGAGATGCAATTGGAGACCGAGATTGAGTGAACTCAGAGATGCACTGGGAGGCCGTGATTGAGCGAGTTTGGAGATGCACTTGCAGGATATGCTCGAGTGAGATTGGAGGAGTACATGGAAGCGGTCGATTTGGAGGGAGGCGCGACGGCAGCTGAGACTCTGGCTGGGAGCGGGAAACTCGCTGGGAGCGGGAGACTGTTGATCTTGGGATGATGCTGTACTTCATGTATGCTGTACTCGGTGTTAAGTCATGATCATGGCATGGAGAGATAGCGATGGATGACTTAACTTCGTGTTCTTAGGTGATGATAGAGTTGAGCACAAGAAAGAGAGAGATCAGAGGAGATGGGGGAAATCATCATGAGAAACTGAGACTTAAGAGAATTTCGTGTGCGAGTCAATTTACTATCACCGATATGGCAGGTACGAGTCCCGATCCGGCGGGTAATAACACCGATACGAGGTCTTCAACACCCACTCAGGCAAGTTGTACCCCTGATTTCTCAGGTCCGCTCATATCCTCCATATCGTTTTCATCTTGATCCCCCATCTCTCTCTTTCTCGTCCACAACTCTACCATCATTGCCAGAACACAAAGTTAAGTCATCCCTCTCTATCTCTCCATGCCATCATCATGACTTAACACCGAGTGCAGCATACGCCGAGTGCAGCATACACCGAGTACAGCATACACATAAGATTGTCTGTCGTCCCTTCATTCTCACGATTTCATAAGAGCCCATTCCCAAGGTTTCGAGTTAACTAACCGACGAATTGAGTCTCAGCACCTGGCGCGCCTCCCATCGACCGCCTCTAGATCGACTACCTCCAAGTACTACCCTAATCTCCCTCGATCATAGCCTGCAGCAAGTGCATCTCTAAACTCCCTCGGTCACAGCTCGGAGTGCATCTCTGAGTTCACTCGATCTCGGCCTCCAAGTGCATGTCCAAACTCGCTCGATCACGGCCTCCCAGTGCATCTCTGAGTTCACTCAATCGCTGTACCCAATGGCATCTCTAACCGCGCTCGATCACGGCGTCAAAGAGCATCTCCAAACTCGCTCGATCACGGCCTCCCAGTGCATCTCCAAACTCGCTCCATCACGGCCTCCAAGAGCATCTCTGAGTTCACTCGATCTCGGCCTCCAAGTGCATCTCCAAACTCGCTCGATCATGGCCTCCCAGTGCATCTCCAATCCCGCTCTATCACGGCCTCCAAATGCATCTCTGAGTTCACTCGATCTCGGCCTCAAAGTGCATCTCCAAATTCGCTCGATCATGGCCTCGAAGTACATCGTTAATGAGCGACGGCGGGTGTACGGAGATACAGGGGTAACGGAGGTGGACTGAGGGACGGGGAGTACATATTCGTCGTCATCTTCAGGCGCACCTCGAATTGCTGACAATCACCGCGTGCTGCCAGTCGAGATATACCGTGTGTAGATAGTGTGTAGCTATATAGATACATACATACATAGATAGTGTTAGCAACGGTTCCGGACCGTCACTTGGGGTCCGTGTCCGGGTCCAAACCGAACCGTTGGCAAATTGGGGGTCGGGGTCGTCAATCAACCCGAACTGCGCACTCGGGTACGGTTCCATGGTAAACTCCCAACCCGTCCGAATTGGGCGGGTCGTCAGCGGGTCGCACAGTGGGTCCATCCACAGATTCATATAAGGCTCTTGTATTTGCAGTGTGTTAATAGTATCTTATCAAAATACAGTTTTCAGCAACCATTAATGAGCTTTTGCTTGTTGAGCAGTTTGCAATATCGATTAATTTGGTATCTTTGTTTCACCTTCAATATCTGGTATTTTTGCCTAGAAAGGCAGTCAATAATACAGTTATGCACGCGAAAATCCGCGCGATGCCTGGATTATGCAATATGCAAGTCCTACAACTGTTGACCCTCCGTTGACGCTCATTTTCAGGTTGCTGCAGGGAGCATTTGGCTGTTGCTTTTGCCAGTAAAGGCTGCCAATATCGCATAAATGGATGGCTGCAACCAGTCGGAACATAACTTACTCAAGATGCAAAGCTAAAAATCGTTGACGCTCCATTGACGCTCATGCTAAGAATGGGGCGGTGACCGTGTTGCGATCTGTTTTGCCAATAGAAGCTGCCAATACGTCCGTTATGCATAACATCGACCAAGTCACTGGTGAATT